>Ga0209426_1000447_pt1 | contig 43430 bp, 33 predicted proteins | sample Deesub1362B_J571_FD_187697 | JGI IMG/M metagenome (GOLD analysis project Ga0209426, IMG submission 187697) | Deep oceanic, basalt-hosted subsurface ecosystem from Juan de Fuca Ridge flank, Pacific Ocean, CORK Borehole 1362B_J2.571 (SPAdes)... ...
GCGACCGTTTGGCGCAGCCAAACACAGCGAGAGGAGGTGCAGCGAAGCAAACCGTAGGCGCTGCCCCCGGATGAATCCCGTAGCGAAGGAACCCGAGCCCAAGCGAGGGCCGAACGTCAGGGTAAAGCCCTTTGGTTACTTTGGGGCTTTTGCCAAAGTGACCCGCCGTCAGGGCGGAACCCTAGGTGGCCGTTACCGCAGCAACGGATATTCACCCAAATATCAATCAGAACGACGAACACTGCTGCGATACATAAAAACCAAAGCCAACCCCAGACAAACCATCGCCAACACCCGTGAAGACGAAAGCTCGATCGCCGGGTTCCCCAGCCAGCCAAAATTATCGATCAACATCCCCATCCCCAATTGCCCGACGATCACCGCAACAGTCGCCACCGCCGTACCCACGACAGGCACAGCACCGACCATGACCATCATGTAAACCACACCAAACAGCGCCCCGGTGAGCTGCCACTTCGGCACGTCCAAGAGGCTGACCGCCTGCGCCGGCTCAAAAAACAGAATCAACAATCCGGTGGTCACAGCCCCAACGACAAACGTCAGCAGACTACTGCGCAACACCCCGACGGTCTCGCCCAAGCGCCCATTGATCGCCGCCTGCACACTCAACACCGCACCAGCCAACACCACCACTGCCAACAAAATAACCAGACTCATCTCTTCAACCCCGCGCAATCAGAACCAATGCCACCACAATCAACACCAACGCCAGCCAGCGCTCGGCATTGACCTTCTTGCGCGTCGCGCCGAACCAGCCGAAATGGTCGATCAGTACGCTCTTGCCGACCTGCCCCGAGAGAATCGCGATCATCGTCATCGCAATCCCGATATGCGGCGTCGCCAGGGTCAGCACCACCACGTACATCGGCCCCAGAAATCCTCCGATCAACTGCCAGCGCGGCAGCTCGGTCAGCGCCGGGCCCTTTTGCGGCCCTGCGAACAACAGCAGCAAAAACAGAATCGCCGAACCCACACCGAAGATGCTCAAGGTCGCCCACAGATGCCCGACTTGCTCCCCCAAAGGCCCAAGCAATCCGGCCTCCACCGACAGGCCCATGCCGGCCAGAATCACCAGCGGCAGCAACAACAGGCGCAACCACGACCGGGTAGCCGGTGCCGCCCCACTTACTTCATCCAGCGTTTGCATATTCAAATTCCCCTGCAAGTAAACGATGGCGCGGATTATCGGCTGGCGCCGCTGTGCGATAAATGGGAGCATCCAGACAACACTTTTGCGCAACTCGCACAACAGGACAGATTCATGCACGGGCTGAACGAACTGGGGTTCAAGACGTTGAGGCTGTTTGTGGCGGTACTCGACCACGGCAGTTTCTCTGAGGTCGCCCGTCGCGAGGGCGTGGCGCCCTCTTCGATCTCGCGGCAGATCCAGTTGATGGAGCAGGCGCTGAACCAGCAATTGCTCTACCGCCACACCCGTGCCGTGACGCCGACCGAGGCCGGGCGCATGCTCGGTCACCATGCGCGGCTGGTGCTGGTGCAACTGGAAGAAGCCGAACAGGCGCTGCAGGAACAGCAAAGCGAACCCACCGGGCTGGTGCGCATCAATGCGCCGGTGGTGTTCGGCCAGCGTCACTTGACGCCGTGGCTGGGGAAATTGTGCGCGCGCTATCCGAAGCTGCAACTGGACATCCAGCAAACCGACCATTACGTCGACCCGCTGCAGGAAGGTGCCGACCTGCTGTTTCGCATCGGCCCGCTGCACGATTCAAGCATGCAGGCGCGGATTCTGGCACCGCACAGTTTTCAGGTCGCCGCCAGTCCGGCCTATCTGCAGCGCCACGGCACCCCGCAACACCCGGAAGATCTGGCGCAGCACCAGTGTCTTGCCTACAAAGGCGCAACCGGTCAGCAGCGCTGGTTCTTTCGTCAAGGTCAGGGCGACTGGACGCCGTACTCGGTCAAAGGCCCGATCACCGGCAACCACGCCGACACTCTCACCCAGGCCGCCGAACAAGGCCTGGGCCTGGTGATGTTTCCGTCATGGCTGATTGGTGAGGCGGTGCGTGAAGGCACGCTGGTGCCGGTGTTGCGCGAATATCAGGTGTCCAACAGTCTGGAGCCGCAGCAGATTGCGGTGCTGTGGCCGGGTAGCCGAAGGTTGTCGGTGAAGGTGCGGACGGTGATTGATTTCTTTGTCGAGTGCTTTGGTGAAGTGCCGTACTGGGACAGACCTTGATAGATCAATTGTCACAGTCTCTGTGGGAGCTGGCTTGCCAGCGATGAGGCCGGCACATCCGACATTGATGTCGACTGACAGGACGCCATCGCTGGCAAGCCAGCTCCCACAGGATTTTGAGTCGAACTCTCGATTGCGTCAGATGCGGAACTGGCCCACCAGCTTGCCCAACCGCTGCCCCAGCTCCGCCAGACTGCGCGAAGTCTGCGCGCCCAACTGGGTCTCATCCGCCACGCTGTCCACCGCCACGGCGATCTGATGCACGCTGCGGTTGATCTCTTCGGCCACCGCCGTCTGCTCTTCCGCCGCACTGGCGATCTGCGCGTTCATCGAATTGATGGTCGCAATCAGCTCGGCCATCGCATCCAGCGACGCGCCAGCCTGATTGGCTTGCGCCGAGGTGCCATCGCCCGCCTCGCTGGAGCGGCGCATCGCCTCGACCGCCGACTGCGTGCCCGCCTGCAAACGATCGATCATGCCCTGAATTTCCTGGGTGCTGATCTGCGTGCGGCTGGCCAATGCCCGCACTTCGTCCGCCACCACCGCAAAGCCACGCCCGGCCTCCCCGGCCCGCGCTGCCTCAATTGCCGCGTTCAGTGCCAGCAGGTTGGTCTGTTCGGCAATCGAGCGGATTACTCCGAGCACGCCTACAATCGACGACACGTCTTGCTGCAGGCTGTCGAGCGATACGCCGCTGCTGCGAATGTCATCCACCAGCGCATGAATCTGTTTGATGCTGCCAGCCACCACGCGCTTGGCGCTCTGGCCCTCCTCGTCGGTCTGCTGCGCGGCCACCGCGGCGTTCTGCGCGCTTTTGGCGACTTCCTGGGCGGCGGCGGACATTTCGTTGATCGCCGTGGCAACCTGATCGGTCTCGTGACGCTGACGCTCCATCGCCTGATCGGAACGCTGGGCCTGATCCGACACTTGGGTCACCAGGCCGGTCAGTTGCGTGGTCATCTCGGTGATCTGTCGCACCAGGCCGTGGATCTTGTCGACGAAGCGGTTGAACGAGCCGGCCAGTTCGCCGAGTTCATCCTGGCTGCTGATGTTCAGCCGGCGGGTCAGATCGCCCTCGCCTGCGGCGATGTCGTCGAGGTTGGCTTTCATCAGGTTCAGCGGCCGCAAAATGGTGTTGGCCAACAGCATGCCCGCTGCGGCGATCACCAACAGCACCAGCACGGCCACGCCGACGATGCTGAGAATCACGCCTTGCATACGCTCCTGCACTTGCGCCTCGACCACCGCCACTTGCGCTTCAATGCCGTCGAGGTTGACCGACGTGCCCACCGCCATGTCCCACTTTGCCAGGTATTCGGTGTAGCCGAGTTTCGGCACCAGCACGTTGGCATTACCCGGCAGTGGCGAGCTGTATTGCAGATAGTGGGTGCCGTCCTTGGCTACGCTCACCAGGCCGCGATTGACGTAAACCCCGTTGGGGTCGCGGTTGTCCTTGAAGCTTTTGCCCACACCTTCCGGGTCATTGGCCTTGAACAGGCGCACGGTTTCGGAGTCGTAGCCGAAGAAATAGCCGTCCTTGCCGTAGCGGATGCCCGATAGCAATTTGATCGCCTGCGCCCGCGCCGCGTTGTCACCGGGGGCGGCCGCGTCGTACAGCGGTTTGATCGTGGTCATCGCCACGGCAACGTAACTTTGCAGCGTGGCCTTGGCGTCGGCGAGCAGGCGTTCGCGGGTCTGTTCGACCTCGGTGTGCGCCTGCTGCTGGAGGATGAACAGCGTGGTCAGACTGATGACCAGCGCAAAGAGCAGCACCGGCAGGACGGCAAGGGACAGGACTTTAGCCTTGAGACTCAAGCGCATTGGGGGGGCTCACTCTTTTGGTTTTATTGGCGTGGTTAAAGGCGTTAACGGCACGCGCGAGCAAAAGTTGAACCCAAAAAAAGATCGCAGCCTTCGGCAGCTCCTACAGATATTGATGTAGGAGCTGCCGAAGGCTGCGATCTTTTGATCTTCAGCTTTTAATCAGAGGACCATCGCCGCCACCCAGCCGAACGCCAGCAGCGGCAGGTTGTAGTGCAGGAAGGTCGGGACCACGGTGTCCCAGATGTGGTGATGCTGACCGTCGATGTTCAGGCCGGAAGTCGGGCCCAGCGTCGAGTCCGAGGCGGGCGAACCGGCGTCACCCAGGGCTCCGGCGGTGCCGACGATGCAGACAATCGCCAGCGGGCTGAAACCCAGTTGCACGCACAGCGGCACGAAAATCGCCGCCAGAATCGGCACGGTGGAGAACGACGAACCGATGCCCATGGTCACCAGCAGCCCCACCAGCAACATCAACAGCGCGCCGATGCCCTTGCTGTGATTGATCCACGACGCCGACGATTCGACCAGGGTCTGCACTTGCCCGGTAGCCTTCATCACTTCGGCGAACCCGGACGCGGCAATCATGATGAAACCGATCATCGCCATCATCTTCATGCCTTCGGTGAACAGGTCATCGGTCTCACGCCACTTGACGATGCCGGACACCGAGAAAATCAGGAAACCGACCAGCGCCCCGATAATCATCGAGTCCAACAGCAGTTGCACAATGAACGCCGCCGCAATCGCCACACCGGCGATCATCAGGCTCAGCGGGTTGTACTGCACGGCCACTTGCTCGACCTGCTCGATTTTCTGCAGATCATAGACGCGCTTCTTGCGGTAGCTGATGAACGCCATGGCCAGGCCGAACAGCATGCCCAGCGCCGGAATGCCCATGGCGTGGGTGACGTTGATGCCACTGATGTCGACGCCGCTGCGCGCGACGTTGGCCAGCAGGATTTCATTGAGGAAGATGTTGCCGAAGCCCACCGGCAGGAACATGTACGGAGTGATCAGGCCAAACGTCATGACGCAGGCGATCAACCGGCGATCGAGTTGCAGCTTGGTCAACACATATAACAGTGGCGGCACCAGCAGCGGAATGAACGCAATGTGGATCGGCAGAATGTTCTGCGAGGCAATCGCCACCACCCAGAGCAGGCCGATCAGCAGCCATTTGACGCTGCCGCCCCCGGTCGCGTGTTGCCGATCGACCATCGCCAGCGCCTTGTCGGCCAGCGCATGGGCCAGGCCGGACTTGGCAATCGCCACGGCGAACGCACCCAGCAATGCGTAGGACAAGGCCACGGTTGCGCCGCCACCCAGACCGCTGTTGAACGCCTTGAGCGTGGCATCGATGCCCAAACCACCGGTCAGGCCACCGACCAGCGCACCGACGATCAGGGCGATCACCACGTGCACACGGGACAGGCTGAGGATCAGCATGATGCCGACCGCAGCAATCACTGCATTCATTTCACTACCTCAAAAACACGGCGATGACATCATCACCGCCAGACAGGATGAGTCCGCCAACGGTTAACCGGCGGATTGGCAAAGAGGGTCTTATTAGAAGGGCGCGCACTGTGCCGCAGAGTGGCGATGGTGTCAAAGCAACCGAATGCAACAACCGATGAACCACCCTGTAGGAGCTGCCGAAGGCTGCGATCTTTTGATCTTGTTTTTAAAAATCAAAATCAAAAGATCGCAGCCTTCGGCAGCTCCTACAGGGGATTGGTTGCATGCGGCAATCGGTCATATTGCGCTTGAACAATAAAGAAAGCCGAAACGCGGCCGTTACAGTGCAAAGTCTCAGATATTTATCGAATAAGGACGTCTCCATGTCGCTCAGACAACTTTCCATTCAATGGAAAATCACCCTGCTCGCCGGCCTGTGCCTGGCGGGCATCGTGACCCTGCTGGTGGGTCTTTCGCTGTACCGCATGGAGCACAGCTCCGAGCTGGTGAAGGCTTCGAGCATGGAGATGCTGACCGAGTCGGCCCAGGCGCGCATTGAATCGCAAGGCGAAGTGCAGGCTGCCGGGATTCGCCAGCAGTTCATGGACGCCTATCAATATGGCCACGGTTTTTCGCGGCAGGTGCTGTTCCTGCGCGAGCAGGCCGAGAAGCGCTTCCTCGATGCTTTTGACCTGCGCGAAGACATGACCCGTCAGGTCAAGTCCGCGCTGCAGGCCAACCCGGAGCTGCTCGGTCTGTCGCTGGTGTTCGAAGCCAACGCCTTGGATGGCAAGGATGAACTGTTCGCCGGTCAGGCCGAGCTGGGCAGCAATGACAAGGGCCGCTTCGCCCTCTACTGGTCGCAGCCGACTCCCGGCAAAGTCACCTCGATGGCCCTGCCGGAAAGCGACATGACCGATACCAGCACAGGCCCCAGCGGTCAGGCGGCCAACGCCTGGTTCACCTGCCCGCGCACCACGCTCAAACCGTGCGTGATCGAACCGTACTTTTATGTGATCGACGGCCAGAACGTGCTGATGACCAGCATCGTCTTTCCGCTGATGGTCAACGGCAAAGTCATCGCCTCGCTGTCGGTGGACATCAATCTCAACAGCCTGCAGGCGATCAGTCAGGGCGCGAGCAAAAAACTCTACGACGGCCAGACCGCCGTGAGCATCATCAGCCCCACCGGCCTGCTCGCCGGTTACAGCCCGGACGCCAGCAAGCTGAGCAAACGTCTGGATGCCGTGGACACCGTCAGTGGCGCCGAACTGCTGCGTCAACTCGGCGCCAGCAGCAGCGTCAGCAGCCTGCACAGCAACGGCCAGTTGAAAGTGCTGTCGCCGTTCCAGCCGATCCCCGGCGGCCCGTCGTGGGGCGTGTTGCTCGACGTGCCGGAAAAGGTGCTGGTCAGCCGCGCCGAAGCACTCAAGCAGCAACTGGATGCGAGCAACCACTCCGGCACCCTGATCGAACTGAGCCTCGGCGTGCTTGCGGCGCTGATCGGCCTGTTGCTGGTGTGGCTGATGGCACGCAGTGTGACCAGACCGATCCTCGGCGTGGCCAACATGCTTGAAGACATTGCCAGTGGCGAAGGCGATCTGACCCGCCGCCTGGCCTACGACAAAAAAGATGAACTCGGCCAATTGGCCGGCTGGTTCAACAAATTCCTCGACAAGTTGCAACCGATCATCGCCGAAGTGAAACGCTCGGTGCAGGACGCGCGCAACACCGCCGACCAGTCCTCGGCCATCGCGACTCAGACCAGCGCCGGCATGGAGCAGCAATACCGTCAGGTCGATCAGGTCGCCACCGCATCCCACGAAATGAGCGCTACCGCGCAGGATGTAGCGCGCAGTGCTGCGCAAGCCGCCGAAGCGGCCAAAGACGCCGACCGCGCCACCCGTCAGGGCCTGACCGTGATCGACCGCACCACCGCGAGCATCGACACCCTCGCCGCCGACATGAGCGCAGCAATGGTGCAGGTCGAAGGCCTGGCCGCCAACAGCGAGAAGATCGGCACCGTGTTGGAGACCATCCGCGCCATCGCCGAACAGACCAACCTGCTGGCGCTCAACGCGGCAATCGAAGCGGCGCGTGCCGGTGAAGCCGGGCGCGGTTTTGCCGTGGTCGCCGACGAAGTGCGCAACCTCGCCCGCCGCACGCAAGAGTCGGTGGAAGAAACCCGTCAGGTGATCGAGCAACTGCAGACCGGTACCCAGGATGTGGTCGGTTCGATGGGCAACAGCCATCGTCAGGCGCAGGGCAGTGTCGAGCAGGTCGGTCAAGCGGTGACCGCACTGCGCCAGATCGGTGATGCGGTGACGGTGATCAGCGACATGAACCTGCAAATCGCCAGCGCGGCGGAAGAACAGAGCGCGGTGGCCGAGGAGATCAACAACAACGTGGCGACCATTCGCGACGTCACCGAGTCGCTGTCCGGACAGGCCAACGAGTCGGCGCGGGTCAGCCAGTCGCTGAACAGCCTGGCGAATCAGCAGCAGAGTCTGATGGATCAGTTCCGGGTCTGACTGCATCACCCTCGCCTGTAGGAGCTGCCGCAGGCTGCGATCTTTTGACTTTGATTTTTTAAAAACCAAGATCAAAAGATCGCAGCCTTCGGCAGCTCCTACAGGGGGTTTGTGGGGAACCGGGGTTAGCGTTTGGGCAACTCGATCACCACCTTCAACCCGCCCCACTCGCTCTCGCCCAGCACCAGCAACCCGCCCCACGTCTCGACAATATCCCGGACAATCCCCAGCCCCAGACCATGCCCGTCAGTCTGCTCGTCGAGCCGCGTGCCACGGCTGAACACCTGAGTGCGCTGTTCTTCGGGAATCCCCGGGCCATCGTCTTCCACGCTCAGGGCGAAGCCGTCCGTTCGTTCGATCACGCTCAGGCGCACCTCGGCATCCGCCCATTTGCAGGCGTTGTCCAACAGGTTGCCGAGCAGCTCCAGCAAGTCCTCGCGATCCCAAGGCAATTGCAGCCCCGGCGGCGCGACGTAGCTCAACGTCAGATGCTCGCCGTGAATCATGTTCAACGTCGCCAGCAGCCCCGGCAGTTCCGCATCACAATCAAACAGCGCGCCGGGCAGTGCATCACCGGATAAACGCGCCCGATTGAGTTCACGATTGAGCCGCTGCTGCACTTGCTCCAGTTGCTCCTTGAGGATCTTGCGCAGCTCCGGATGGGCGTCGAGTTTTTCGTTCGAGGCCAGACTCAGCAGCACCGCCAGCGGGGTCTTCAGCGCATGTCCCAGATTGCCCAATGCATTGCGCGAGCGCTTGAGACTGTCTTCGGTGTGCGCCAGCAAATGGTTGATCTGCGCCACCAGCGGCTCGAGCTCGACCGGCACCTGATCGTCCAGTTGCGAGCGCTGGCCCTGTTGCAACTGGGCGATCTGCTCGCGCGCGCGTTCCAGCGGCTTGAGCGCGCGACGCACCGTCAACCGTTGCAGCAGCAGAATCAGCAGCAAGCCGGCCAGGCCCAGCCCGAGGCCGATCTGGCGCATGCGCTGGAAACTCTCGCGCACCGGGGTGTAGTCCTGGGCGACGCTGATGGAGATTGACTGCCCCAAACGCCGATAATCCGAACGCAACACCAGCAACTGCTGACCGTCCGGCCCCAGTTGCAAATTGCTGTGCAAACCCGGGTGCTCCAGCAGTGGCAGATCCTGATCCCACAGCGAACGCGAGCGCCAGTGGCTGTCGGCAAAATCGATGCGGAAGTAATGCCCGGAAAACGGTCGCTGATAGGCCGGCGACAGGTGCCGCTCATCCAGTTGCAAACCTTGTGGGCCACGCACCAGCGCCACCAGCAGGCTTTCGCTGTCGTTGCGCAGGCCGGCTTCGAGATAACGCTGCAAACCGACTTCGAACAACCACAGGCTGGTTTGCGCCAGTACCAGGCCGACGATCACCATCACGCTGATCAAACCCAGGCTCAAACGGCGCTGGATCGACCTCACGAAGCCTGCCCGCCGAACAGGTAACCCTGGCCGCGACGGGTTTCGATCACCGATTTGCCGAGCTTGCGCCGCAGGTGGTTGACGTGGACTTCGAGGACGTTGGAGTCACGCTCGGTCTCGCCGTCGTAGAGGTGCTCGGCGAGGTGGGTTTTCGACAGGATCTGTTCCGGGTGCAGCATGAAATAACGCAGCAGGCGGAATTCGGCGGCGGTCAGCTGAATCTCGCTGCCGTCACGAATCACGCACTGGCGACCTTCGTCCAGATGCAGGCCGGCGGCCTTGAGCGTCGGCTGGTTGGCCTGGCCCTTGGAGCGGCGCAGCAACGACTGCACGCGCAGGTGCAGCTCTTCAGGGTGAAACGGTTTGGTCAGGTAATCGTCGGCGCCGGCCTTCAGGCCTTCGATGCGCTCGGCCCAGGAATCGCGGGCGGTAAGGATCAGCACCGGAGTCGACAGGCCACCGGCGCGCCATTGCGCCAGCACCTCCAGCCCGGGAACGCCAGGCAGACCAAGGTCGAGAATGATCAGGTCATAGGGCTCGCTGCTGCCCTGATACACCGCATCGCGTCCGTCCGCCAGCCAGTCCATCGCGTAGCCTTGGCGCTGCAGGCCGGCGATCAATTCGTCAGCCAGCGGCACGTGGTCTTCCACCAGAAGCAAACGCATCGGTCAATCTTCCTTGTCTTTAACTAATTCGCCAGTATCGGCCTTCAGGTGCAGCTCGCGCGCCACGCCCTCGACGGTCAGCAGCTCGACTTCATACACGTAGACGTCGTGCTTTTCCTCCAGCTCGACTTCCAAAAGTTTCGCGCCGGGGTAGCGATCCAGCGCCTGTTGCAGCACCTGCTCCAGCGGCAGGATCACCCCCTGCTGCCGCAGCCGCAGCGCCTCGTCCTGATCGAGATCGCGGGCCATCGCCGCCGAGCAAACAATCACAAGCGCCAACGCCGTGCGGCTGGTGGCGCGAACATTAACCTTCATTACGTATCCTGATGATCCTTGAGAACCTGCCCAGTCACCGCGTCTAATTCCAGATCCCACTCCAGCCCTTGTGGATCACGCATTTCGACCTGGTAGACGTACTTGCCGTACTGCTCTTCCAGCTCGGTATCGGTGATGGTCGACCCCGGATGACTGGTCAGCGCCGTGGCGTTGAGCTTCTCGAAGGAGACGATAGTACCAGCGTCGCGCAGGCGCAGGGCTTCGTCGGGGCCAAGATCGCGGGCATGGGCGAGGCTGGCGGTCAGACCGATGATCGCGGCAATGGACAGGGCAGTCAGGGTTTTCATGGATGTCTCCGTATTTTTATGTGCAGCTACGGTGGGCACCTTAGCGGGATCAACTTAACTGAAACTGAATTGCCATCATTGCCCCTGAAGGAGCTGCCGCAGGCTGCGATCTTTGATCTTGCCTTTAAAAATCAAAAGATCGCAGCCTGCGGCAGCTCCTACAGAGATCGGTAACATGTGCTTATAATTGTTCGCGTGCTAACGATCGAGACCGGTATGACTGCCATTCACATCAAGTTCCCCGCCCTCACCCTCAAGGCCGGCCCTCGGGCCATGGCGCGCATTCGTGCCCAAGGCCTGAACGCCGCCGACGTCGGCACCCTGCCCGGTGCGGCCGGCGGGCCGAAGGCGCTGGGGATTCAGGGGCTGGACCTGGCGTTGTTCGGCGAATGGCTGCCGAGCGCGCCGCGTGAGCGCTCGCTGATCGGTGCCTCGGTCGGTTCCTGGCGCTTCGCCAGCGCTTGCCTGCCGGACGCTGCCGAAGGCATTCGCCGCCTCGGCCAGTTGTACGCCGAGCAGAATTTCAACAAAGGCGTGACCATGGCCGAGATCAGCGCGAGCTCGCAGCGCATGCTCAATGACCTGCTCGACGGCCGCGACGCCAGCATCCTCAACAACGCCGACTACCGCCTGAACATCATGGTGGTGAAAAGCCACGGGCGCCTGGCCGACGATCATCGCGGTCGCCTCGGCCTGGCGCTGGGCTCGGTGATCGCCGATAACCTGCGCGGTCGCGCACGGCTGTCGCGGCACTTCGAACGGCTGATCGTTCACGATCCGCGCCTCGCCCCACCGGTGAATGCGTTGAATGACTTTCCGTCACGCTTTGTCGCCCTCAATGCGGGCAACCTGCGCCAGGCGCTGCTGGCGTCCGGTTCGATCCCGATGGTCATGGAAGGCGTGCGCGACCTGCCGGGTGCCGGTGCCGGCACCTTCCGCGATGGCGGTCTGCTCGATTATCACCTCGACCTGCCCTACAGCGGCGATGGCATCGTGCTCTATCCGCACTTCACCGACCGGGTGATCCCGGGTTGGTTTGACAAGACCCTGCCTTGGCGCCGCGCCTCGGTCGAGCGCTTGCAGGACGTGCTGTTACTGGCGCCTTCGAAGGACTATCTGGCGCGCCTGCCCTACGGCAAACTGCCGGATCGTAACGACTTCAAGCGCTTCATGGGCGATGCGCCGAGCCGGCAGAAATACTGGCACGCGGCGATGGACGAAAGCCGCCGCCTGGGCGACGAGTTTCTCGAATTGACCGCCAGCGGTCGCCTCGCCGAGCGCTTGCTGACCCTTTAGTCAGTGTTTTCCCGCATCGCCAAACACAAGCTGGTAAACTCGCCGCCTGCCCGAATCGCTGCGGCGAACGCCACCTGAACAGAGCCGAAAATACTGTGGAAATCTTCAAGGAATTTACTTTCGAATCCGCCCACCGCCTGCCGCACGTCCCGGACGGCCACAAGTGCGGACGCCTGCACGGCCACTCGTTCAAGGTGGCGATTCACCTGAGCGGCGACCTCGATCCGCACACCGGCTGGATCCGCGATTTCTCCGAGATCAAGGCGATTTTCAAGCCGCTGTACGAGCGTCTGGATCACAACTACCTGAACGACATTCCTGGCCTGGAAAACCCGACCAGCGAAGTGCTGGCCAAATTCATCTGGAATGAAATGAAGCCTCTGCTGCCGGAACTCAGCGCGATCCGCATTCACGAGACCTGCACCAGCGGTTGCATCTATCGCGGTGAATGATTGAACACAAATCCCCCTGTAGGAGCTGCCGCAGGCTGCGATCTTTTGACCTTGATCTTTAAAAACAAGATCAAAAGATCGCAGCCTGTGGCAGCTCCTACAGGGAAGAGTGTGTTGTCAGGGAAATAGAGAACAGCCTTCACGGCTGTTTTTTTATGCCTATGCTTTTTGGCTCAAACCCGCCAAGAGGACACCTTGTCCAGGAAAACGCCCCGGAAGCGGTCATCGCCGCCCTGCTCAGATTCCTCTGACCCAACACCCAGCCCTTGTGGGAGCGAGCCTGCTCGCGAAAGCGGAATATCAGCCATTGCAGATGTCGCCTGACGCGCCGCCTTCGCGAGCAGGCTCGCTCCCACATTGGGCCCGGGTGCATTCGGTTGCACCGCTTTCGCGCCAATCCACGTGTCTCGTCTCTACATAACCCGCGCCAACCGGATTTGGCACGACCACTGCAACCTGCTTCGCGTCCCCCCCTCTTCAGCAAGGAACGCCCCATGACGCAGAACGATCCCGGCAACGACTACCCCCTCAGCGAAGTCCCGATGCATGCGCGAAAAGGCCTGGCCTCGACCGCCATGGTGTTACTGGGATTCACATTTTTCACCGCAACCATGTTTGCCGGCGGCAAGCTCGGCGTGGCCTTCAATTTTGGCGAGATGATGGCAGTGATCATCGTCGGTAACCTGCTGCTCGGGCTGTACGCGGCGGGGCTGGGTTATATCGCCTTCAAGAGCGGGCTTAATTCGGTGCTGATGGGGCGTTTCTGTTTTGGTGAGGTCGGCAGCAAACTCAGTGACCTGATCCTGGGATTTACCCAGATCGGCTGGTACGCCTGGGGCACTGCAACCGCCGCGGTGGTGATTGGCAAATACTTCGCGCTGGAGCAAGGCACGGTGCTGGGCCTGATGGTGCTGTTCGGCCTGGTGTTCTGCGCCACGGCGTATGTCGGTTATCGCGGCCTGGAGATCCTCTCGTACATCGCGGTGCCGGCGATGATGCTGCTGCTGATGCTGTCGATGTGGGTGGCGACCGTGAAAGTCGGTGGCCTCGATGGTTTGCTGGCGGTGGTGCCGAGCGGTTCGCTGGACTGGTCGACCGCGATCACGCTGGTGTTCGGCACCTTCGTCAGCGGCGCGACGCAGGCCACCAACTGGACACGTTTCTCACGCTCGGCACGGGTTGCCGTGCTGGCGAGCCTGATCGGATTTTTCATCGGCAATGGCCTGATGGTGCTGATCGGTGCCTACGGCGCAATCGTCTATCAGCAGCCCGACGTGGTTGAAGTGTTGCTGCTGCAAGGCTTCGCCATGGCCGCAATGGCCATGCTGTTGCTGAATATCTGGAGCACCCAGGACAACACCATCTATAACTTCGCCGTCGCCGGTTGCAACCTGCTGCGCACCGGGCGGCGCAAGACTGTGACCCTGGCCGGCGCGGTGATCGGCACCCTGCTCGCGCTGCTGGGCATGTACGACATGCTGGTGCCGTACCTGATCCTGCTGGGCACGGTGATTCCACCGATTGGCGGGGTGATCATGGCCGACTTTTTCTTCCGCTGGCGCGGGCGCTATCCGCGTCTGGCCGACACACGGCTGCCGGCGTTCAACTGGCCGGGGCTGGGGGCTTACGCGGTCGGTACGCTCGCCGCGTTCCACTCGCCGTGGTTCGCACCGCTGGTAGGGATTGCCGCCGCCGCGCTAACGTATGTCATCGTTACCGGCCTGCTCGGCGCCCGTCGCGCCAGTGCGCCACTACCAGACCTATAAGAAGGATTCGCCTGATGCATATCATCAACGCCCGGCTGCGCAACCAGGAAGGTTTGCACGAATTGCACCTGGAAGACGGCCTGATCCGCAGCATCGGCCGCCAGACCGAAGCCCCGACCCTCAACCCCGGCGACCTCGACGCCGGCGGCAATCTGGTGGTGCCGCCCTTTGTCGAGCCACACATCCACCTCGACGCCACGCTGACGGCCGGGGAGCCGCGCTGGAACATGAGTGGCACACTGTTTGAAGGCATCGAGTGCTGGGGCGAACGCAAGGTCACCATCACCGAAGAAGACACCAAAACCCGCGCCAGGAAGACCATTCAAGCCTTGGCCGCTCACGGCATTCAGCACGTGCGCACCCACGTCGACGTCACCGACCCGCAGCTCACCGCGCTGAAGGCGATGCTCGAAGTCCGCGAAGAAACCCGGCATCTGATCGACCTGCAAATCGTCGCGTTCCCACAGGAAGGCATCGAGTCGTACCGCAACGGTCGCGAGCTGATGGAAGAAGCGATTCGCATGGGCGCCGATGTGGTTGGCGGCATTCCGCATTTCGAGTACACCCGCGATCAGGGCGTCAGTTCGGTGAAGTTTCTGATGGACCTGGCCGAACGCACCGGTTGCCTGGTCGATGTGCATTGCGACGAAACCGATGACCCCCATTCGCGCTTTCTTGAGGTACTCGCCGAAGAGGCCCGCAGCCGCGACATGGGCGCGCGGGTCACGGCCAGCCACACCACGGCGATGGGCTCTTACGACAACGCTTACTGCGCGAAATTGTTCCGTTTGCTCGGTCATTCCGGGATCAGTTTCGTCTCGTGCCCGACCGAAAGCATTCACTTGCAGGGGCGTTTCGACAACTTCCCGAAACGCCGGGGCGTGACCCGGGTCAACGAGCTGCTGGAGGCCGGGATGAACGTGTGTTTTGGCCAGGATTCAATCGTCGATCCGTGGTACCCGCTGGGCAATGGCAACATCCTGCGCGTACTCGAAGCCGGGTTGCACATCTGCCATATGCTCGGCTACCGGAATCTGCAGAATGCGCTGGACCTGGTCACCGACAACAGCGCCAAAGCCATGCATCTGGGCGAACGTTATGGACTGGAACAGGGGCGCCCGGCCAACCTGCTGATTCTGTCGGCGGACAGCGATTACGAAGTGATCCGCAGCCAGGGGCTGCCGCTGTATTCGATTCGTGACGGAAAAGTGCTGATGCAGCGGAAAATGCCGGTGGTGGAGTTCAGCAGCCCTCTTGATTGACCGCCATTTCCTGTAGGAGCTGCCGCAGGCTGCGATCTTTGTTTTTGATTCTAAAAACAAGATCAAAAGATCGCAGCCTGCGGCAGCTCCTACAGAATGCTCGCGATCCTGCATGGCTATGCATTGCCCTGTGGGAGCTGGCTTGCCAGCGAAGGCAATCACCGCTTCAACCGATCAAGCAAGCCGTGCCAAACAACCTGACCCGCATCAATTCGCCCCGCTCTTCTTCAAGCAACACCGGCGCCGTCCCGCCCGGCATGACGACGTGCACCTCCCCGCTCGCCACCCAACCCACTGCCCATGCGGCACAGGCCACTGCACTGGCGCTGGTACCGGAAGACGCCGTCGGTCCTTCACCACGCTCGAACACTCGGGCGACGATGCGCTGCGCTGACTCAAGCGCGGCCCATTGCAGATTGACGCCCGCCGGGCATGGCTGGCCGGCGCCCGTCGGCATCGCGTAGGCGATTCGGGTCAGGCCTTCGGCCCATGGCGATTGGCGCATTGGTGAGTTGCTCGGCAATTCGGCGATGTCGGTCAACAACGTTACGCAATGCGGATTGCCGATGCGCACGAACTGACTGTGCTGCCACGCGGAATCGAGTTGTGCCAATGGTGCTACGTGGCTCACCTCATGACCATTGAACACGCACTTTTCAACCTGCTGCGCACCCACCGCTGAAGGCCCGAAGCCCGGTTGACCAAGGTCCAGCCAGAACCCGTTCACGCCTTCGACTACGGCCGGTTTCACCGAGGTTTCCACGGCAACACCCTTGTCGTGATGCACTCGCAGCGACGCCCCTTCCGGCGGCATCAGCCCTTGCTCCAGCAACGACTGGGAAAAAATTGTCAGGCCATTGCCACTGCGCTCGGCCAAGGTGCCGTCAGTGTTGACGATCAGCACGTCGAACGGCGGCGCTGACTGGAACGGGCCGATCAACAGACCGTCGCTGCGGTGCGACTTGCTCCCCACCGGACGCTGGCCCTCGGGCCAGTCGCAACACAGGGCAATGGCCGCCTGACTCCAGGACGGTCTCGACACCGCACACTGCGCGGCTCCCATCGGCAAATCGATCCCCGACTCACGAAGTGCCTGCGGCGAAATCACCCCGTATATATTGCCCCGCGCATCGTAGAACTGCGTCATCACCGCCCCTGTTCGTCTTGTGGAAGCACTCACTTTAAACCGCGATCCCCTGTCGGCGTGAGCCTGCTCGCGATAACGGGCTGTCAGGCGCCCTGTTCATTGCCTTATCCACCGCTATCGCGAACAGTCTCATGCCTACAGGTTAGGATGTCGGCTGCCCCGCCCCGAGACCTGCGATCGAACCTCGCCGCGCGATGACTGTCATTCGGGGGACGCGACGTTTTTTGCCAAGGATCGATATGACCAGCCTCAACCCCCAAGACACTTTTGTCCCCGGACGCCTGCAGCAGATGTCGACGCGCATCGCTTTCTTCATCGCCGGCCTGGGCATTGCCGCGTGGGCGCCATTGGTGCCGTACGCCAAGGCCCGCGCCGGGCTCGACGAAGGTACGTTGGGCCTGCTGCTGTTATGCCTCGGCGTCGGCTCGATTCTCGCAATGCCACTGGCGGGGATTCTCGCCACGCGCTTCGGCTGCCGCAAAGTCGCCACCGGCGGCACCCTGCTGATCTGCGCGGCGCTGCCGTTGCTGGCGACGGTATCGTCGATTCCGGCGCTGATCGCCACGCTGTTCATGTTCGGTGCCGGTCTGGGCACGGTGGATTCGACCGTCAACCTGCAAGCGGTGATCGTCGAAAGGGCCAGCGGCAAGCACATGATGTCGGGCTTTCATGGCCTGTTCAGCCTTGGCGGGATTGTCGGCGCAGCGGGGGTCAGTGCCCTGCTCGGCCTCGGTCTGACGCCGCTGGCAGCGATGCTGGTAGTGGTAGCGGTGTTGGCCGGCGCGCTGTTCAAGTGTGTACCGCACATGTTGCCGTACGGCAGTGAAAGCTCGGGACCCGCCTTCGCCATTCCCCACGGCATTGTGCTGTTCATCGGCGGCATGTGCTTCATCGTGTTCCTCACCGAAGGCGCGGCGCTGGACTGGAGTGCGGTGTTTCTTGCGCAGGAGCGCGGGATCGACACGGCGTACGCGGGATTGGGTTATGCGGCGTTTGCATTGACCATGACGGCCGGACGTTTGATGGGTGACCGGATCGTGCGGACTGTCGGTGCAACGCGGATCATTCTGTTTGGTGGTCTGTTGGCAGCTGCAGGTCTGTTTCTGGCGACATTCGCGCCGAGCTGGGAAGCGGCATTGGTCGGTTACGCACTGGTGGGTGCGGGTTGTTCGAACATCGTGCCCGTGCTGTACACGGCGGTGGGCAAGCAGACGGTGATGCCGGAGAGCATCGCGGTGCCAGCCATTACCACCCTGGGCTACGCAGGGATTCTGGCGGGACCGGCGGTGATCGGCTTTGTCGCGCATGCCAGCAGTCTGAGTTTTGCCTTCGGGTTGATGGCGCTGCTGTTGGTGGCCGTCGCCATCGGCGGCAAAGTTCTCAAGGTCTGAACCCCATCATTGTGGCGAGGGAGCTTGCTCCCGCCGGGTTGCGGAGCGCCCCGAAAAAATCGGGCCTGCTGCGCAGTCCAGCGGGAGCAAGCTCCCTCGCCACAGGGTCAGGCGTTATCAGAAACCGACACTGGCCTGTACAAAGAATGTCCGTGGCGCACCGACATACATCCCCGAGTTGTTGTCGCTGGAACGGGTGAAATACTGCTTGTCGAAGACGTTTTTCACCCCGGCGCCGAGCTTCAGGTTCGACACCTGCGGCCCGAAGTCATACCCGCCGCGCACGTTCCACGTTACGTAGCCGGGAATATCGCCGTACTGCCCGTCTGCCGAGCCTTCGGTGATGTAATTGCCGTTGAAGCTGCCGTCGGCGTTCATGCCGGTGCCAGGGGCGCGCTGTTTGGACTGGGCGAAACCGTCGATGTTGTAGGTCCAGCGGTTGACGTCGTAACGCAGCCCCACGGTCGCCACCTGCCGCGAATAGAAAGGCAGATCACGGCCCTTGAAGCCCGGAATCTCACCCTCGTAGGTCGCGCGGGTGTAAGTGAAACCGGCGTTGGCGGTCAGCCCGTCAAGGCGTGGATCGAGCGCGGCCATGTCGTAATGCACCGACGCTTCGATGCCCTGATGCTTGGTCGCGCCGAGGTTGGTCCAGCCGACATCGTTGCTGATGTATTGCAGTTCGTCATCGAAGTCGATGTAGAACAGCGTCACTTCCCCGCCCCACACGTCATCGTTGTAGCGTGTGCCGATCTCGTAGGTCTTGGCCTTTTCCGGCTCCAGGCCGTTGGCGGTCTGGTCACCCGAGCCGCCCTGGCCGAGCTGGAAATACTGCAGGCTGCCAAACGAGGTTTCGTAGTTGGCGAACAGTTTCCATGCATCCGACAGGTGATACATCACGCTCAGTGCCGGCAGCGGTTCGTTGCTTTCGATGCTGCGGTTTTTCTCCGGCACGCGCTTGCCTGCGGTGTCGAGCACGGCGCGGTCATGCCAGTCGGTGCTGATGTGTTCGAAGCGAATGCCCGGGGTGATGGTCCAGTTGCCGACGTCGATCTTGTTGTCGACGTACACCGAGTTGGCTTCGGTGCCACCGGTACGATCCTGGAACACATGGCCATCGGAGGTCGGGGTGACCACCGGCTGATTGTTGACCAGCGCCAGACGGCTCGACTGCTCGTGCATCGCCTCTTTCAGGTAGCGATAACCGACGCTGACTTCCTGAGTGGTCGGGCCGACATCAAACACCCGCGACACACGCGGCTCGACACCGAGGGTGTAGTAGGAACGCGGGTACGAACTGAGGGTTTTCTGGTCGCGGGCGGCGATGGTGCTGCCGCGAAAGCTGTCGGTGTAATAGGTCAGGATTTCTGCCTGGGTACGCTCGTCGATCTGGCGAATCCACTTGAACGATACGTCCTTGCGCCGACCGCTGAAGTTGTCGTAATCGCGCACCGAGTCGTACGGCTTGTCGTCGTACTGTTTCTGCGTCAGACCGCCGGGCATGTCGGCGCTGGCGTCGTAGTAATGGAAGTTGAGGCTGAAATCGTCCTGATCGGTCGGCGCCCAGTGCGTCTTGAGCAGCACATCGTCGATGTCGTTACCGTTGTTGCGCTCGCGGTAACCGTTGCCGTTGACCCCGGAATACAACAACGCCACACCCATGCCATTGTCGGCGGTGCCGCCGAGGAACGCCGTGTCGATGTGTTTCCAGCCGCCGTAACGGGAGGTTTCCAGGGTGGTGCCGATTTCCCCGGTGGCTTTTTCCGGGATGGCGCGGGTGACGAAGTTGATTACGCCGCCGACGTTCTGCGGCCCATAACGCACGGAACCGGCGCCACGCACCACATCGATGCTGTCGAGATTGCCGGAAGAGATCGGTGCCATCGACAGTTGCGGCTGGCCATACGGTGCGAACGCGGCCGGCACGCCGTCGATCAACACCGTGGAGCGTGGCGACAGTCGTGAAGTCAGACCACGCACGCCAACGTTCAGCGCGATGTCGCTGCCGCCGGTGCCGTTGGAGTCCTGCACCTGCACGCCGGGCACGCGCTTGAGCACATCACTGACGTTCATCGCGCCCTGCTCGACCATGGCTTCGCGGCGGATCACCGTACGCGCACCCGGGTGGTTCTGCACCACTGCGGCATCAGCGTCACCGAGCCAGTCGCCGACCACTTTGATGTCGGTCACACCCAGTTCCAGCGGGCCATTGCTGGCAGCGGTCGCGGCCGGTGCAAGGGTCACCGAGCCCTCATTGATCTGATACTCCAGGCCGCTGCCCTGCAACAACTGACGCAGCGCCTGCTCGGGAGAAAGGTTGCCGTCGACCGCCGGTGCCTGTTTGCCAGCAACCAGCTCCGGGCTGAAGAAAACCTGCAGCGAAGTTTGCTGGCCAAGTTCGCTCAGGGCCTGGCCCAGCGGCTGGGCGCGGATGTGAATGGCTTCAGCGGCGAAGGCCAGCGGTACGGCGGCATTGACCGCCAGCGCGAGAGCCAGCGGCAGCCAAGGGGATTTTTTGTTGTGGGCTGAGGTGTTTTTCACGTCGAACGTAGTCCTGTGGATCGCAAGAGTGTGCGTCTGTTAATGCAAACCAGTTGCAGTTGAACAGGAAGACGATGAACTCGAAAAAAACCTGAATGTTATTTGGAAATTATTTCCTGACTGCCATCGGCCAAGGTGCGTACGGCCACCGGCAGGATGTTTGGCAAGGCCTTGAGCAAGGCGTCGGTATTGTCGGATTTGAACACGCTGGTCAGGCGCAGGTTGGCCACCGTCGTGTTGGCGACCTTCAGCGGTTTGTCGCGATAACGCGAAACCTCCGCCACCACTTCGCTGAGGCTGGCGTTGTTGAACACCAGTCTGCCGCTGCGCCATGCCGTCAGTTCGACGGGGTTGACCGCATAGGCCGCAGCGACTTTGCCCTCGGCGTCGACATGGGTGCCGAAGCCTGCGGTCAGGTTGATGAAAGCATTGTCCGGTGCATTGCGCCCCTGCACCTTGACCGTGCCCTGCTCCACCGCAACCCGGGTTTGCGTGGCATCGCGGCGCACATCGAAACGGGTCCCGGTGACCGTGACCTTGCCACTACCGGTCTCGACCACGAACGGTCGCGCGGTGTCGTGCTGAACGCTGAACATCGCTTCACCTTCACTCAATTCGATGAGGCGCCGATCCTGCTCAAAACGCACCTGCAGACGGCTGCGGCTGTTCAGATCAATCACTGAACCGTCCGGCAACGCCACGTGCTTGCGTTCGCCCAGCGCCGTGGCGAACTCGGCGTGATAGCCGCCCGGATGATTCAAACCACTGAACAGACCGAGCCCTAGCGCCACCGCCAACACACTGGCGGCCACGGCATAACGCAGTAAAGGACGTCGCTCGCGGCGGGTTGACGGTGTTTCAACAAGCGCCTTGAGGCGTGGCGCCGGTAACAGATCGGCGGCGGTCCACAGACCTTGCAGCAACTGTAATTCGTCAAGGTGCTGCGGATGCTGGTTCAGCCAGGCGTCGAAGCGCTGCTGCTCGTCGGCACTGATCAGCGGTTCCTGCAAACGCACAAACCAGCGTGCCGCCTCATCGCGCACCGTTGTTTGCCCGCACGCGCAATCACGGGTATCCATCATGGAATGTCCTGTCGGGCTGGGGATGAAAAGCGGCGGCCGCTCATGACTGCATGCCATCGAGACGGTCGCGCAGGTGCCGCAGGGTGCGAATCATATATTTTTCGACCATGTTCCTGGACAGTCCCAGGCGTTCGGCGATTTCGGCCTGAGTCAGCCCTTCGATCTTCTGCCAGACGAAAATCCTCCGGCAATTGAGCGGCAGTTCCTGCAGCGCCCGTTCGATGGAGTCGGCCAACTGGATCGCCTGCATGTAATGCTCCGGGTCGCCGGTTGACGACACACTGTGATCGATCGCCTGTGACTCCATGGCTTCCCGCCGATCCTCACGCCGATAACCGTCGACCGCGATATTGCGTGCGGTCTGGTGCAGATACGCCCGTGGCTGCTGCACCGCTGCCGAATCGGATTCGAGCACCCGCACGAAGGTGTCGTGCGCCAAATCCTCGGCCTGCGCGCGATTGCGCAGGCGCCGGGTCCAGGTGCCGATCAACTCTTCGTAATGCTCGAAAAAGCCGGGTCTGCGGGGCAGCATGGGGTTCATGACAGCGTGCTGGGGGAAAGAGGCGTGAATAGTAATGCTTCCTATTAAGCCCGGCAATTCATTCCTTGGAAACGCTCGATTCAAGGGTAATCGTCAGTAAAAACGCGCCTTCCCCCACCTATTGTGTAAAATGCCGCCCGGGTGCCACCGCAACAACGCGGCAGGGCAGGTTTAATTCAGCGCAGGTCGGGCCGCCGCGCGGAGTTCCCGTGCCTATGAGCCACGATCCGTCACGCCTGCAGGCTGCCCCTGCCCGTCAGCAGTCGCCGTCTGCTTTGGCCTTTCTTTCCCGATTTTTCGCCGCCGAGTCCGCCGGTGGCCTGATCCTGATGGCCGCCGCCCTCGCCGCGCTGCTGGTCGCCAATTCGCCTTGGGCGGCCACCTACTTCTCGACCCTGCACATCAAAGTCGCTGGTCTGTCGATCGAACATTGGGTGAATGATGGCCTGATGGCGATCTTCTTCATGCTGGTGGGCCTGGAGATCAAGCGCGAAATGCTCGCCGGTCAGTTGTCGACCTGGGGGCAGCGCGCGCTGCCGGGCTTTGCCGCGCTGGGCGGGATGCTGGTGCCCGCCCTGATCTACGTCGCGATCAACTGGGGCAATCCGCAGACCCTCAGCGGTTGGGCGATCCCCGCGGCCACCGATATTGCTTTCGCTCTGGGCGTACTGTCGCTGCTGGGCAAACGGGTGCCAGTGTCGCTGAAAATCTTCCTCTCTGCGCTGGCCATTCTTGATGATCTGGGTGCAGTGGTGATCATCGCGATTTTCTACACCAGCGGCCTGTCGATAAGCATGCTGTTGGCCTCGTTGGCGGTGATCGCATTGCTGGTGATCCTCAACCGCTGCGGCGTCAGAAAGCTGTGGCCGTACCTGATCGCTGGCGCCCTGCTGTGGTTCTTCATGCTGCAATCGGGGATCCACGCGACTCTCGCCGGGGTGATTCTGGCCCTGTGCATTCCGCTGGGTAACCCGGAAGACGAGCACAACTCGCCGCTGCTCTACCTCGAAGAAAAAATGCATCCGTGGGTGGCGTTCGCCGTGGTGCCGATCTTCGGCTTCGCCAACGCGGGCGTGTCATTGAGCGGCATTTCCCCGAGCAACCTGCTTGAGCCGGTGCCGCTGGGCGTCGCGTTGGGCCTGTTGTTCGGCAAGCAGATCGGCATCCTCGGCCTCGGCGCCCTGGCGATTCGCAGTGGTCTGGCGCAACTGCCGCAAGGCGCGAGCTGGCTGCAACTGTACGGCGTCGCCCTGCTCTGCGGGATCGGCTTCACCATGAGCCTGTTCATTGGCGCACTGGCCTTTCCGGGCGCGCCGCATCTGGTCGATTCGGTGAAGGTCGGTGTGTTGCTGGGTTCGATCCTGTCGGCGCTGCTGGCGGTGGTCGTGCTGATGAATGCGGGTAAGGCGAAGGCGTCGAACTGACCTCAAGGTCTCATCGAAATAAATAACAATGTGGGAGCGAGCCTGCTCGCGAAGGCGCTGGTTCAGTCAACAGTTTCGCTGACTGAACTGACGCTATCACGAGCAGGCTCACTCCCACAGTTTTTTACAGCGGTAATGCTCAGCCTTTTTCGTCGATTCCGGCCTGCAGGGTCTGGCTATCCAGGTTGCCACTCAGGGTCACCGGACCGACTTTCAGGTTGCCGTTATCGAACGACACGTTCGGTGCTTTCTCCTCGGCTTTCTGCGGCAGGTCCAGTCCGGCTTTCACGCCGTATTCACGGTTGACCAAGTCACGGCTACCGACCTTTGAACCGCCCAGATCGACCTTGCCTTCAGCCGATGAAATCCGCGCGCCGGTCAGCTGTGTCGCGCCGTCCACCGCAAGGTTCACACCCTGATTGCCACTGATGCCGGACGCCTGCGCCACGCTGTCCTTGTGCGCGTATTCGCCCTGCGCCTTCAGCGTTGGTTTGTAGTCGGTGCCGGCGAGTTTTTCCTTGTCACTCGGCGGATTCTTCTTCGCGGTCAGGCCCAGATCGACATCGACCCTGGCTTGCGTCTTCGAGTCCTGACGGCTGTCGACGGTCAGGTCACCGGCAACCTTGCCACTGACAGTGTTCGCGTCGATCCGCGCGCCCGACAGTTGTGCATCGCCTGCGCTGTTGAGGACCACGCTGTCAGCCTTGATCTGGCTGTTCTGCTGAGTGGTGCCTTGCAGGTAATCGACGCCGACCTTGGCCCCGGCGTTGAAGCCGTGGTCGCTGCTGGCCTTCTCATCGGCAGCGGTCGGAGTCTTGCTGCTCAGGTTGCCACCGGCATTCAGCGCGACGTTCCAGTTGTTGCGCGTCTCGGTGGATTGCGCCGACTCCTGAACCAAACCGCCCTTCTGTGCATTGATGCTGACGTTCGGTGCGCTGACTTGCGTGCCTTGCAGGTGCACCGCATCACCGCTCAACACGACGTTACTCTGGCTGTTGAGCTGACCACCGGTCAGGGTTTGCGAGTGTTCATTGACCCGACCGATGTTGAAGTTGCCGCTCAGATTAGCGCCCTGATCGCGACTCTTCTCGCTGCTGGATTTGCTGCCGCCGCCCTTCAAACCGCCGCCGAGATTGCTGCCGGTCGCGGTGTGCGTATCGGTGGCCGCTTGCAGATCAAGCTTGCCGTCAGCGTGCAGATCGATGCCGCCGGCACTGTCGATCTTCGTACCCTGGTGAACCTGATTGCCACCGCTGCTCAGTTGCACCGGGCCATTACCGCTGATGCTCGCGACGTGAGCCTGAGTGTCAGTGGTCTGCTTGCCGGTGTGATCGAGCTGGAAGCCTGCGCCGAGGTCAACGTTGGTGCCGTCGGTGCCCGGCAAGGTGCCGACCGTCAGCGAGCCGTTGCCGCGCAGGCTGGAGTCGCTGCTGCTCTGGCGGTCACTGGCCTGATTCAGCGCCAGATCGCCGCCGGTCTTGATGCTCACACCGCCCTGCCCGCCGTCGAAACGGCTGCCAGCGAACTGCGCATCTGCGCCAACGTTGATGTTCACGCCCTGATTGCCGGCATACCCGCCGACTACCGCCGTGCTGCTGTCCTTGCTGCTGTAGCTGTTGCCGCCCGCACCGCTGCCGGCGACGTTCACGTCTTCGCCGGTCTTGGTGTAAACGCGCACGTCGACCTTGGCATCGACTGAGTTATCGGTGCTGCCGTGAGTGTTGCTCGCGGCATCGGCAACCAGTTTGTCGACGCTGATGTTGACCTTGCCGTTGCTCGCGCTGTACTGAGTGCCCTGGTCGTGCAGGGTGCCGGCGGTTTTCACCTCGACACTGCCGCCGTCGAAACGACTGACCACGGCGTTGCTGTTGTGCTCGGTCTTGTCAGCGCTGCCGTGACCGATCGCCACGTCGAGACCAACGTTTGGCTGGCCGAGATTGCTCAGGGCTTCCTTGTCCGGCACCTTGCCGTTGAGCACATCCTTGACCGCACCGGCAATCGGGCGGGCGATGTCCTTGTACTCGACATTGGCGCCGATGTCCGCCGACCAGTTGCTCTGGTTATGGCTGCTGCTTTCGGTGTTGCTGGCGGCGCGGTTGTCGATTTCGTTGGCCGCGACGTTCAGACCGTTGCCAGCCTTGACCTGCGCGCCTTCGGTCACCAGCTTGTCGGCATTGATGTTCAGGCTGCCGCTGCTTTGCACGTGGGTGGTTTGCGCGGTGGTTTTGCTGCTGCTGTCTTGCGTGGTGCTGTGGGCAAAATCGACACCACTGCCGGCGCGGTCGAGGCCACCGGTGTAGTAGAAACCACCGCCGGTGCTGGAGGTATCGGTCGAAGTTTTGTGGCTGTCCTGTTCGGCCAGCAACGACACATTATTGCCGCTCAGTGTGGTGTCGCCGGCCGTGGATTTGACTTCACCGCCCTTGATGGTCAGATCGCCGCCGGCCTTTACCTGCACGCTGGCGCCGCTGAGGCTGGAGCCTTGCTGGTTGACGTCGTTGCGGGTGACGGTCTGCTGCTTGTCTTCGTAGTGCACCCCGGCGCGGTATTGCTCCGGCGTTTGCTCTTTGGCGTAGGCATCGAAGCCACGGGTCTCGGTGGTAGAGCTGCTGTCGTGGCTGTTCTGCGTGGAATGCACGTTCACATCACCCGCTGCGTCCGCCGTCAGCGCGCCGCCAGCCTTGACCGTGGAGCCGGCCACTTCGATGTCCTTGGCGCTTTTAAGCTTGAGGTTGCTGTCGGAAACCAGCTCGCTGCGCACCGTGGTGCTGTCCCTGGCGTTCTGCCGCGATTCGTCCTTGGTGATGCCGAAGAACTTGCTGTCCTTGTCGTGGTTGTTGCTGTGCGAGGTGTCCTGCACGCCGTCGATCACCAGCGAACCCTGATCACTGATCACGCTGGCCTCGGTGCCGCCACGGACCTGGCTGCCGCTGATGCGCACATCATCAGCCTTGACGATCAGTTTGCCGGCCGCATTGATTTTGCTGCCCTGATGTCGGGTCTGGCCCTTGTCGGCGTCTCCGGTCTTGCCGAAGAATCCGCCACCAACCAGGTCGCCTGAGTAGCTGTTGTCATTACTGCGACTGGTGCGCGTGGCGGTGGTGACGTCCACTTGCTTGCCCGCCAGTTTCACATCGCCGGCGCTGTTCAGTTCGGCGCCTTCGGAACGCAACAACGCCGCGGTTTGCAGCGCGATATTGCCACCCTTCAACTGGCTGCCAAGGCTGCGCTGCTCCTCGCTGCTGCTGTTCCAGTCAGCCTTCCACAAATGCTTGCGATGGTTGCCCTGATCGGTCTGAGTATGGCGTTCGGTGGCCGCAGTCAGGCGCAGATCACCGCCGCTGTGCACATCGAGATTTTTCGCCGCTTCAACCTTGGCGGCTTTGAGTTCGGTGTCTTTGCCGGAAGACAATTTCGCATCGCGGCTGGCGACGATCTGGCTGCCGTGCTGGCGAGTTTCACTGTCGGTCTGGGTGCGGTCGTAGGTTTCCCAGGTGATGCCGATGGTGCTGTTGCTCCATTTTTCGCGTTTTTCCTGAAGCTTGCGGCTTTCGACGGTACTCAAGGTCAGGTTGCGCTTGGCATTGACGCTGACGTCGCGACCACTGACGTCGGTGGCGGCCAATGTCAGATCGTTGCCGCTGTGCAGGCCGACATCGCCCTGACTGCTGCGAATGCCGGCACGGGTCACGTCGAGGCTGTTGGGGATCGCTTCACCGCTGACGCTGAGGTCGCCAGCCGAACGGATCTGCACGCCGTCACGCCCGGCCACTTGTACCGCGCCCACACGCACGCCCGCGCCTTCGGCGGTGCTGACGATATTGATGCGCCCGGCCTGCATCGCACCGAACAGGCTGGCGTCGATGCGTTGATCGGTGGTGTTGCCCACCGGGTCCACGGTTTTTACCTGACCGCTGGCGTAGTCCACCTGATTGCGCCCCGCCGTGAGGTTGAGTTGATCGCGGGCGTCAATGCGGCCCTGGCTGTCGATACGCGGGGCAATCAGGTTGACCGAACCCTCGGCATTACGCAGGCCGCCACTCTGAATCTGCAACTGACCACTGGCGTCGCGGGTGTTCAGCGCTTGCAGTTTGCCGTCGTTCAATTCAGGACGACCGACCAGCAGACTGGCGTTCGGCGTGTTGATGAAGCTGCCGCCGTTCACCGAGATGCCGTTGGGGTTGGCCAGCACGTAATCGGCAGCGCGGCCGAAGATTTCCTGGGCGCCATTGATCGCCGAAGGGTTACGGCTGATCACCTCGTTGAGGATCACGCTCGCCGCCTGCCCCTGCAGTTGCGGGTTGGCCGCCAGTTGCCCGGCGAGCTGCGATTGCCCGGCCTGCAAGGCGTTGTTCAGCACCAGACCCTGACGGTCGACGTTGTAGTCGAGGAACTGGTTGTGCGACAGGCCCGAGCCGTTGGGCGCGACGATATTGACGATGGGCACGCCGCCCTGAGTCTGCAATTGCGCGGTGCCGCCGGGGCCGGGTGCGACCACCACACCGCCGGCGATAGCGGTCGGCAGGTGCACGGCGAAGAACAGGCTGGCGATCGCCCAGCGCAGTTTGCCCCGAGGAGAAAGATGAAATGCAAAGGTGTGTGCTGGCATAAAAACGTCTCCATGTAAGTACGGCATCACGGCGCGCGATTGAGTGTTGGCCGTGGCTGTCGCGCTCAGATCCGACGGCTGTTTGTTCACTGCTTGATGAGTCTCGGTGGTGCTCATATCTGCAACCCTACGCGCATCAGCCAGGTCTCTGGCTCGTGCTGCAATCCGTTGGGGGTGTTGAGGGCGCGCTGGTAATCGACGTCCACTTGCAGATTCTTCCAGCCCAGATTCAGCCCGACGCTGGCGCCGCTCAGGCGTTGGCGCTGGGCACCGTGATCGGCCTTGAGCCAGCCGTTGTCCAGCGCCACGCGCGGGGTGATCTGCAGCGGCCAGTCGTTGCGCAGGGGCAGACGCAAGGTGTTGCGCCAGATCGCGCCGCTGGCGGCGGATGCGCTGTTGACCCGATAGCCGCGCACTGCCGAATCGTCGGTGCCGAGCAACTGTTCGATGGCCGGCAACGGGTCGGGGCTGTATTGCAAATTGAGCTGACTCTGCCACTGCCACGCTTGCGCGCCGAACTGGCCGTTGCGCCATTGGCTGAGGCCAGCGCGGTACTTGCGAAATTGCGCTTTGGGCAGGTTGTTGACCGCGTGATGGGCGTCGTCATCGGCGCCCAGCCAGCGCAGGCCTTGCGAGTAGGTGAAGTCGAGGTTCCACACCGCACGGTCGAGCCAGAACAGATTGAGTCCGGCTTCGGCCACGGTCAGAGTCGGGCTTTGAATGCCCAGACGGACATTTTCCAGATAGCTGTCGACGTCCTTGTGCGCCAGTTGCAGGTTGGCGCTGAGCTGGCGGCTCTGGTCGCGCCACAACACGCGGTCGGCGCGCAGGCTCAGTTGATCGGTGATGCCGGTGCTGTACAGGGTCGCGCTGGGCAGTTTGAACGGCGCACGATACTCGGCGTGGCTGGCGAACGCGCTGTAGGTCCAGTAGCCGTAGGGAATCGCGTAATACAGGCTGGCGTTGCGACTGTAGCGGTCGCCCTGATTCAACGTGTCGCTGGCGCTGAGGCTCAGCAGGTCGTTGAGTTGCAACGGACTGTCGAAGCTCAGGCTGACGCTGTTGCGATCCCGCCCGGTGCTGGCGCTGCCGAGGTTGTCCATGCCCAGCCCCAACGCCCAGCGCGACTGTCCGGAAGTGCGCGAGCGCAGGATGATTCGCGACGCGCCAGGCTGGCTGCCGGGGGCGATGTCGGCGGTCAGGTCAAGCGAGCGCAAGCGGTTCAACTGATCGAGGCCTTGCTCCAGATCGCGCAGGTTCAGCGGCTGGCCGAGCATGTGCGGGAACGCGCCGCCCAGCGAAACGGGCAGGCTCTGATCGGCCAGTTCGATCGACTCGATGTAGCCTTCGTCCACCATGATGTCCAGCGACTGCCCCGCCGCCGGCGCACTCAACAGGTACGGGCGGCTGGCGATGTAGCCCTGCTCGACATAGATCGCGGTGATAGTCGCCAGCAAATGATTGATCTGGCCGACGCCCATGCACGGCGCCAGCAGCGGTTTGATCCGCGTGTTGAGCTTGTCGCTGTCGAGCAGCGTAACGCCGCCGATACGCGTGCCGCTCAGTGGCCAGCAGCGTTCATCGGGGGTGACGGTTTGCGGGATGGCCGGTGTGGCCGGTGCCGGACCGAACGCACCGCGCTCCAGTTGGCGCTTGCGTTGTTCCATCTGCAGTTGTTGCAAATCGCGCTGTTGCTGTTGCTGCTGGCGCAGCACTTCCTGGCCCGGCGCAACAGAGTCAGCCGCTTGAATCGAGGAGGCACACACACTCAACACAAAGGCCGACAACAGCGGGCAAAGCGTGAAGCGACGACGAGAAACAGCGCAAAGCAAATACGGCACGCAACATCCTTGCAAGCATGAAATGGCGTAATGCCACTTCATCAATGCGAGTGATAGTCAGAGCCTTCCTACACAAATGCAAGACGCTTCCTACAGCGCTTACATTTCTTAAACATTTGATTTTGCTGCGTTCAACGCTAGGCCATCAGGGTTTCCCCGAGGGCTCTCATCGAGTTCTCAAAGACCTGCCCCGCATTACCGGGACTGTCATTTCTCGAAACCGCTCCAAACCCCGAGGCCGGGTAAGCAACTGACGATCGGCACAAAAACATAATTGCCACAAAATATTACTTGCGTCATATTACGACTGTAATAACCACTCGTTACCGCAGGTATTACGCCATGACCGCCATGTCCACCCTCGAGCCCGACCTGTCATCCCCGGTCACCCCCGCCAAACCGCCTTTGCGCAAGCGCCTGCTGCTGACCGGCTCTGGCCTGATCGCGCTGGTCATGGTCGGCGTGTACGCCAGTCATTGGTGGAGCACCGGGCGTTTTCTCGAGGAGACTGACGATGCCTACATCGGTGGCGACGTCACGGTGATCGGGCCGAAGGTTGCCGGCTACATCGAAGAAGTGCTGGTCAGCGACAACCAGTCGGTGAAAGCCGGCGATGTGTTGATCCGACTTGATGCGCGCGACTATCGCGCCAACCTCGCCAAAGCCGAAGGCGCAGTAGCCGCCGAAGAGGCGCTGCTGGCCAACCTCGACGCCACCGAGCAACTGCAGCAAGCAGTGATTGGCCAGGCCCGCGCCGGCATCGATGCCGCCGGTGCCGAAACCGCCCGCTCGCGGGACGACAACGCGCGCTATAAACGCCTGGTCAGCAGCAATGCCGTGTCGGTGGAAAGCGCCCAACGCGCCGACGCCAGCTTCAAGACCGCCCAGGCCTTGAGTGCCCGCGCCCAGGCCGAACTGCTCGCCGCCCAGCGCCAACTGGCGGTGATCGACACCCAGAAACAACAGGCCCGTGCCGCCCTGCAACAAGCCCGGGCCGAGCGTGATCTGGCGCAGTTGAACCTCGGCTACACCGAACTGCGCGCGCCGGTTGATGGCGTGATCGGCAATCGCCGCGCACGGGTCGGCGCCTATGCCCAGGCCGGGTCGCAACAGTTGTCGGTGGTGCCGGCCAGCGGTCTGTGGGTGGATGCCAATTTCAAGGAGGACCAACTGGCGCGGATGAAACCCGGGCAACGGGTGAGCATCCGCGCCGACGTGCTTTCCGGCCAGGAGTTCCACGGCCGCCTCGACAGCCTCGCCCCCGCCACCGGCTCGCAATTCAGCGTGCTGCCGCCAGAGAACGCCACCGGCAACTTCACCAAAATCGTCCAGCGGGTGCCGGTGCGAATTCTGCTCGATCCGGCGGACGGCGTGCTCGGGCATCTGCGGCCAGGCTTGTCGGTCACCGCTGAAGTCGACACCCGCGCGCCCGCTGAATCCAGCGCCGTGGCCGTCGCACCATGAGCACCGCCCTCACCGCCCCGGCGCAACCGTTCAACGCCGCCGACATGGCCACCGCGACCAAAGTATTCGCCTTCGCCACGATGTGCATCGGCATGTTCATTGCGCTGCTGGACATCCAGATCGTCTCGGCCTCGCTGCGCGACATCGGCGGCGGACTCTCGGCCGGCACCGACGAAACCGCGTGGGTGCAGACCAGTTACCTGATCGCCGAAATCATCGTGATCCCGCTGTCGGGCTGGCTGTCGCGGGTGTTCTCCACCCGCTGGCTGTTCTGTGCTTCGGCGGTCGGCTTCACCCTGGCCAGTTTGCTTTGCGGTGTGGCGTGGAACATCCAGAGCATGATCGCCTTTCGGGCGCTGCAGGGCTTTCTCGGCGGCTCGATGATCCCGCTGGTGTTCACCACCGCGTTCTTTTTCTTCACCGGCAAACAACGGGTAATCGCCGCCGCGACCATCGGTGCCGTGGCGTCACTGGCGCCGACCCTGGGTCCGGTAATCGGTGGCTGGATTACCGACATTTCCTCATGGCACTGGCTGTTCTACATCAACCTGGTGCCGGGAGTTTTCGTCGCCGTGGCCGTGCCGATGCTGGTAAAGATCGACCAGCCGGAACTGGCGCTGCTCAAGGGCGCGGACTACTTGAGCATGGTATTTCTCGCGCTGTTTCTCGGCTGCCTGGAATACACCCTCGAAGAAGGCCCGCGCTGGAACTGGTTCAGCGATCAAACGATTCTGACCACGGCATGGATCAGCGGTCTGGCGGGTTTGGCCTTTATCGGGCGCACCTTGCACGTGGCCAATCCGATCGTGGATTTGCGCGCCCTCAAGGATCGCAATTTCGCCCTCGGCTGCTTCTTTTCCTTCGTCACCGGGATTGGTCTGTTCGCGACGATTTACCTGACGCCGCTGTTTCTCGGCCGGGTGCGAGGCTACAGCGCGCTGGACATTGGTCTGGCGGTTTTTTCCACCGGGGTGTTCCAGATCATGGCGATTCCGTTGTACGCCTTTCTCGCCAATCGCATGGATTTGCGCTGGATCATGATGCTTGGGCTGGGCTTGTTTGCGGTGTCGATGTGGGAGTTCAGTCCGATCACCCACGACTGGGGTTCCGCTGAGTTGATGTTGCCGCAAGCGCTGCGCGGGATCGCCCAGCAACTGGCGGTGCCGCCGGCAGTGACGCTGACCTTGGGAGGCTTGGCACCGGCACGCTTGAAGCACGCTTCGGGGCTGTTCAACCTGATGCGCAATCTGGGCGGAGCCATCGGCATTGCCGCGTGCGCGACCATTCTCAATGACCGCACCAACCTGCACTTCACCCGCCTGGCCGAGCATTTGAACAGCAGCAACGAGGCGCTGAATCAGTGGCTGGCGCAGGTCGGTGGCAACCTGGAAACACTGGGTCAGAGTGGTGACGTCGGGATCACCGCCGGTCTGCGTCAGCTGTGGCTGCTGACCTACCGCGAGGCGCAGACCCAGACCTACGGCGATACCTTTTTGATGATCATGCTGTGCTTCATCATCGCCACGGCGATGGTGCCCTTGATGCGCAAGGTGCAACCACCGGCTGCGCCGAGTGCAGATGCGCATTGATGCCTCGCCCGTGTAGGAGCTGCCGCAGGCTGCGATCTTTTGATCTTGTCTTTAAAAGATCGCAGCCTCGTTTCACTCGACAGCTCCTACAGGGTTATGGGTTGCGGCTTAGAGCTGCGGGGTTTTGCGGAAGCCCACGGCCAGGCGGTTCCAGCTGTTGATGGTGCTGATCGCCACGCTCAGGTCGACCATTTCCTTGGGCGTGAATTGCGCGGCGACGATGTCATAGTCTTCGTCCGGGGCGTGGGTCAGGCTCAGTTGGGTCAGCGACTCGGTCCACAGCAGTGCAGCACGTTCGCGCTCGGTGAAGAATGGCGCTTCACGCCACGCGGTCACGGCGAACAGCCGGCGCGGGGTTTCGCCGCCCTTGATCGCGTCAGCGGTGTGCATGTCAATGCAGAATGCGCAGCCGTTGATCTGCGATGCACGCAGCTTGACCAGCTCGATCAGGGTCTTTTCCAGCGGCAGTTTCGAGACCGCAGTTTCCAGGGCCATCATCGCTTTCAGGGCGTCTGGGGAAGCAGTGTAGAAATCGGTACGAGCTTTCATGGTGGAGTTTCCGGGGGCCAGTGAATGTGTGACTAAGGTAGTCCCGCCACTGCCCCGGACAAATAGCCAATCTCCCGGAAGACGAGTAGACCACCGCGTCACACGCGCTGGCGCAACCAGTGCAGAAACCCGGTTTTCGCCACCACGGTCGGCACGTCCTGGGTCAGGGTCTGAGCCTTGTGCAGGCGATAATCGAGCAAGGCTTTCATCGCCTCGTTGATGTCGTGGCGGGCATCCAGGCACGGCTTCAGGTAGGTCTTCTCGATGCGATACAGCGCGCAGAAGGTTTTTGCGGCGAAGGTCGCCGGCACCGACGAATCGGACAGAATACCGGCCTCGCCAATCACTTCGCCCGGCCCCATGCGCCCGGATTCGAACGGGCTGCCATGGCGGGTCAGGGTTACGCTGACCACGCCGGATTCGATGATGAACAAATGATCGCTGACCTCCCCGGCCTCGAGGATCGTTTCCCCGGCGCGGAAGGTTTGCAGGGTCATGTTCTGGCTGAAGGTGTCTTTCTCTTCCTGGCGCAGGGTGGAGAAAATCGGTGAGCTGTCGAGCAGCGCCCGCGGCCGCGAAAGGTTGCCGGTGACGATCGGTTCGACACTCGACAACAGATTGACCCCGGACGCCTGCAGATGCCGGTAAGCCAGATCGAACAACTGATTGCGCACCGGACGTTTCTGGTCCATCGACGACACAAAGCCGCTGATTTCGTATTCGACACCGGTGCTGCTGGCGCTTTTTAGTGCGACGCTCGGCGCGGGATTGTCCAGCAGCGGACGGCAGCCCTGCATCGCCCGCTCCAGCGCATCGATCACCGTATTGGGCCGGGCATGCGGGCTGACCTGGACACTGACGGCCAGGCCGAACATGTTGCTCGGCCGGCTGAAGTTGATGATCTTGGCCTTGGCCGCCAGCGAGTTGGGAATCACCGCCATGCTGCCCTGGCTGGTCTGCAGACGCGTAGCGCGCCAATCGATGTCGATGACCCGGCCTTCGGTGCCGTCGATGGAGATCCAGTCATCGATCTGATACGGCTTGGTAGTGTTGAGCACGATCCCGGAAAACACATCACTGAGGGTGCTCTGCAACGCCAGACCGACAATGATCGCCAAGGCCCCGGACGTCGCCAGCACGCCTTTGACCGGCAGATCGAGCACGTAGGCCAGTGCGGCGATAATCGCGATCAGGAAAATCACCGCCCCGAGCAGATCCTGCAACAGCCGCCCGGTGTGCCCGACCCGCTGCATCATCACCGCGCCGATCAACACGGTCAGGGTGCGCGCGCCGAACAGCCACCAGCCGATCTGCAACCCGGTCGCCGCCAGATGCAACGGCACATTGTCCGCCCACGGCGCCGGCTCCATCGGGTTGAGGCCTTCGTTGAACAGCACCGCGCTGAACAGGCTGAAAATCAGCACCCGCACCAGCAGCTTCCACTCGCTGCCACGGGCACTGATCAGGCGCCACAGGCCCAGATCGAGCAGGATCAGAATCAACGCGCAAAACAACGGATGTTCGGTCAAAAAAGACAACATCAAAGCACTCCGACAGGGCCCAGTCGCGAGAAGATCGCACAGATTGGGCAAGTGTAGGAGTAATTGATTTCAGAGGCAGAACACCCGCGCAAAAACACCAAAAACCAATGGGGAGCGGGCTTGCTCGCGAAGGCGGTGGATCAGTCAGACACGCATCGACTGTAAGTCCGCTTTCGCGAGCAAGCCCGCTCCCACAGGGATGAAATTTACCCGTGCATTTGGCCAAAACGCCCGGACTGGAAGTCGGCGAATGCCTGATGAATTTCCTGCTCGGTGTTCATCACGAACGGGCCATGGCCGACAATCGGTTCGTCGATCGGCTCGCCGCTGAGCAGCAGCACCACCGCGTCTTCACCGGCCTCAAGGGTCAACTGACACCCCTCACGTTCAAACAGCACCAATTGCCCGACACCCGCCGTTTGCGCACCGTTGATCTGCACCGACCCTTTCAACAGCACCAGCGCAGTGTTGCGCCCTTCGTGCAGATCCAGGCTCAGCAACTTGCCGGCATTGAGCCGCAGGTCCCAGACGTCGATCGGCGTGAACGTGCGCGATGGGCCTGTATGCCCCTCGAACTCACCGGCAATCAGCCGCAGGCTGCCGGCGTCGTCCTTCAGCGCGATATTCGGAATATCGCCGTCGAGTATGGTCTGGTAGCCGGGCGCGGCCATTTTGTCCTTGGCCGGCAGGTTGACCCACAGCTGCACCATTTCCAGATTGCCGCCGGTTCTGGCGAAATCATCCGAGTGAAACTCTTCATGCAGGATCCCGGACGCAGCCGTCATCCACTGCACGTCGCCCGGGCCGATGGTGCCGCCGCTGCCGGTGGAGTCACGGTGCTGCACCTCGCCGTCGTAGACGATGGTCACGGTTTCAAAACCACGGTGCGGGTGCTGGCCGACGCCACGGCGCTCGGTGGTCGGAGTGAATGCGGCCGGGCCTGCGTGATCGAGCAGCAGGAACGGGCTGATGTGCTTGCCCAGGTTGTCGTAGGAAAACAGGGTGCGCACCGGGAAACCATCGCCGACCCAATGGCCGCGAGGGCTGGTGTAGATACCGATGATGTTTTTCATGGTTGCCTCCAGAAAAGTGGGTGACGCAATGGATTAAGCTTAAATCCATGACGGTCGGAGGACTAGACGGCAAAAATCAGCTTAAGTGTTCCATCTGCAGGACAGTAGTGCACCTTTCGCGAGCCATTCACAACCCCCTGTAGGTGCTGCGGCACGCTGCGATCTTTTGATCTTGTTGTTTAAAATCAAAAGATCGCAGCGTGCCGCAGCGCCTGCAAGATTCGTGACTTCTGCTCAACAGTGCTTTGCCCCACCAACGGTTTTTCTCAAGGACGCAGACGCGGATACTCCCGCCCATTCTCACTGCAACCCTGGAGTCATCAATGTCTGTTCCCGCTTTTGGTCTGGGTACGTTTCGCCTGCAAGGCCAGGTGGTCATCGATTCGGTGCGCAATGCGCTGGATCTCGGTTACCGCGTCATCGACACCGCGCAGATCTACGAGAACGAAGCCGAGGTCGGTCAAGCCATCGCCGCCAGCGGCATTGCTCGCCAGGATCTGTTCATCACCAGCAAGATCTGGATCGCCAACTTCGCCAGGGATCGCTTGATCGACAGCCTCAAGGAAAGCCTGGGCAAGCTGCAGACCGACTACCTCGACCTGACGCTGATCCACTGGCCATCGCCGGAAGATCAAGTGCCGGTCGCCGAGTTCATGGGCGCACTGCTCGAAGCCAAACGTCTGGGCCTGACCCGGCAGATCGGCGTTTCCAACTTCACCATCGAGCTGATGCAACAGGCGATTGCAGCGGTCGGCGCAGACAACATCGCCACCAACCAGATCGAACTGCACCCGTACCTGCAAAACCGCAAAGTGGTCGAGTTCGCCCAAAGCCAAGGCATCCAGATCACCTCGTACATGACCCTGGCCTATGGCGAAGTGCTCAAGGACCCGCTGATCCAGCAGATCGCCACACGCCTGCAAGCGACCCCGGCGCAAGTCACTCTGGCCTGGGCGATGCAACAGGGCTACGCGGTGATTCCATCGTCGACCCGTCGCGCCAATCTGCAAAGTAACCTCGGTGCTACGGCGCTGACCCTGAGCGACGCCGACATGGCGTTGATCGCCACACTGGAGCGTGGCCAGCGCCTGACCAACCCGAAAGGCATTGCCCCGCAGTGGGACTGATCGTTCAAGTCTGAAGGTGCTGCGCGAGACTGAGCATGGCCTCGCGCAGCATCTCGACCGAGCGCTCGACCACTTGGGCTTCGGCGTCTCGGCAAACCTGCTCAAGGTCCGCACAGGCTGCCGCCACTCGCGCGGCACCGACCATCTGCGCACCGCCCTTGATGTGATGAGCCAGCGTACGCAATTCGCTCAGATTGAGGGGCCGGCATGCGACGTCCAGCCGTTGCAGGTCGTCCAGCAGACTGCACAAGACTTGCTCTCGCAATCGTTGCATCAGCGCATGATCGTTACCGGCCATTTGCTCCAGCGCGCTCAGGTCGAGCTCGGTCAAGGGCAGTGGCGGCTTTGGCTCGCCTGCATTTTCGCTGTGTCCGGCGCCCTGCAATGCCAGCGCCAGATCAGCCAGGCGGATCGGTTTGAACAGGCAGTCATCCATACCGGCCTCAAGACACCGCGCCTTTTCCTCGATCTGCGCATTGGCGGTAAAGCCGATAATCAGACACCGTGCCCGGCCGCTCGCCGCCTCTTCGCCACGGATGGCCCGCGCGAGTTCGTAGCCGTTGCGCCGGGGCATGTTGCAGTCGGTGATCAGCACGTCAAACGCTTGTGCCCGCCAGCGTTGCAGCCCCTGTTCACCGTCTTCGATATCGACGGTGCGGTGGCCGAGCTCACTCAACTGCCAACAGAGCAGCAGCCGGTTGACCGGATGGTCATCCACCACCAGCACGCTCAGCGAGCGCGCCGGCGTGTCCGCCACCGCGGTGCTTGCAGCCTCGGCGGCAAGCGCGGCCAACGATTGCAATTGCAGACTGATCTCGACCTGTGTTCCATGCCCCGGCTCGCTGGCAAGGCGCAGCGTACCGCCCATCATTTCGCAGAGCTCACGGCTGATCACCAAGCCCAGCCCCGAACCACTGCGCGCGGACTGCCCGGGGTTGCCGGCCTGCACAAACGGGCTGAACAGGCGCTGGCGGTCATGCTCGCTGATGCCGATGCCACTGTCTTCGATCACCACCGTCACGCCCACGCTTGCGAGCGGCATCGCGTGCACTGACAGCCGCACGCTGACCTCGCCTTGCTCGGTGAACTTGATCGCATTGCTCAACAGGTTCGACAGCACTTGCTTGAAGCGCACCGGATCAATCAACACGTCAACGTCGCTGCCCGCCCCCAGCTCGATGTGCCATAACAGGCACTTTTGTCGCGCCAGCCCTTCGAATACCCGGCACACCGAAGCCACCAGTTCGCGCAGGTTGGCCCGCTGCGGCGCGAGGGACAACTGCCCGGATTCGATGCGCGCGATATCGAGAATGTCGCCGATCAGCGCAAGCAGTTGCTGACCGGCGCCCGACGCAACCTGAATCGCCAACCGGTCAGTGACACCCTCCTCGGCACGTTTGAGCGCCAGTTCGAGCATGCCGATCAACGCGTTCATCGGCGTGCGGATTTCATGGCTCATGGTCGCCAGGAAAGTCGTCTTGGCGCGGTTGGCATCGTCAGCCGCCTCCTTGGCTTGCTGCAACTGATGCAACCATTGCTGACGCTGACGTAACTGCCGGCGTTGAAAACCGATCCAGGCCAATGCCAGCACCAGCAACCCCGCCGCGGCGACAAACCCCAGAACAATCTCGCGGCGGTGGCGCACCCAATAGCTCTCCTCCACCACCACATCATGGCTCCAGCGCTCGACCAACTCGTCCATCTGCTGAGGTGCGATGCTCAGCAGTGCCTTGTTCAGCAATGTGTGCAGCGCCGTGGCCTGCGGTGCGGTCGCCAACGCGATGCGTGCCGGTTGATCGCCAACGGTGTTGGTGATGCGCAAACGCTCGCGGTACTGGCGGGCAAGCAGAAAGCGCGCCACCAGCAGGGAACTGACCGTTGCATCGGCCTGGCCCTTGACGATCAGTTCCATGCCCTCAGCGGGACTGCGCACCTCCACCAGAGTTAATCGTGGCACGCGCCGCACCAGGTACTCGCGCAACGGATGCCCGCGATAAATGGCCAGTCGTTTACCCTGTAAATCGTCGCGGCTGCGCGGGCTGCCGGCCGTTGTCGCACTGATCAGCACAAACGGGTTGTTCAGATACGCGCGTGTGAACTGCAGCTCGGCTTCACGCTCGCTGCTCGGCGTCACCACCGGCAACACGTCGAGCTCACCGGCCTGGAGCTGTTCGATCTGGCGGTCCAGCGAACGCCCCCGAACCACGTCGAATTGCAAACCGGTGCGCTGGCTGATCAGGTTGAGCAGCTGTGCCGACAGACCACTGAAACGGCCCTCGGCATCAAAAAAACTCAGCGGCGCAAAGTCCTCGATCACCCCCACGCGCACCACCGGGTGCTGCGCCAACCAATCCTGCTCACTGGCACTCAGACGTACCCGCGACTGCGCGGCCATCTGCGCGCGCCCTGCGCTCCAGCGTTGCTCGATAAGCTGACGACGTTCCATGGGAATCGCCGCCAGTGCCTTGTCGATGATGCGTTTGAGGCGTACTTCACTGCGCCGCAGGGCGAAACCGAAGGCGTTGGCATCCAGCCCCGACGGCCCGGCCAATTGCAGGTCATTGCGATAATTGGTGTTGATCAGGTAATTGGTGCTGATCAGATCGCCTAGGTAGCCATCATCGACACCGAAAGCCACTGCCCCCAGTGCGTCCATCGCCGAGGGATAGCGCAGCACCTGCGCCTTGGGATAGAACGCCTGCACACTGGCCAGCGGCAGATAGTCCTCGACCATGGCGATGCGTTTGCCGGCCAGGTCCGCCGGCAACGTTTCGTCTAACCGGGTCACCAGCATCGGCTGATCGTCGGCGTAAGTTCGCGACAGCACAAAGTCGGGGTCGGCGAGTTCAAAGCTGTTGGAGGTGCCCAGCAGGTCGAGTTCGCCCTGTTTGAGCGCAGCCATGACTTGCTCGCGATTGGCGAAACGCTGCACATCGATGCGAACCCCGAGCAGTTGCGCCAGCAGGTCGGCGTAATCGGCGGTGAGCCCTTCCAGCTCGTGTTGATTGCGGGTGATTTCGAACGGCGGATAGTCCGCACCGGAAATGCCCATGCGCAAGACCGGATGCTGGCGTAACCACTGACGGTCACGCTCATCGAGCGCGACAGGGATATTGTCCAGTTCGGCCTGGGCCAACAGTTCCAGGTGCTGCGCCGGCTCACTGGCCCAAGAGGTGGCCGTGATGCTCAACCACAGGACACAGCACCAGCCTTGCAGATTCATCAGGTCACTCAGAGCAGATGATTGCGTTTGGCGAGTTCACGCAAGTGCACCGTCGAGGTGATCCCGAGTTTTTTCATCAAACGGGTTTTGTAGGTGCTGACGGTTTTATGGCTCAGGTGCGTGTCTGCGGCGATCATTTTGTTGGCTTTGCCATGCGCCAATTGCACAAGGATATTCAACTCACGATTGGACAGGTCGTCGATCATCTGTTTTTCGCTGCGGTGCAAAGGGGTCGACGTATAGTCCTTGTCAGACGACGCCGCAAAATAGGCATAGCCTGACATCAACGCCTGAATTGCCTTGTGCAATTGCAGCAACTGGTTGGTTTTGGCCACGAAGCCCAAGGCACCGGCACGCAAGCAGCGGTCCTGATAATACTGCGGGTCTTGAGAGGTGAAGATCAGCACCTTGCATTTGGGGTCAATGGTCTTCAGCCGTTCCAGCAGCTCCAGGCCACCGATCCCCGGCAACTTGAGGTCGAGCACCACCAGGTTGGGTTTGTGCTCACGATTCAGGGCCAGGGCCTCGCTGGCGCTCGCGGCCTCGTGAATCTCCTTGAATCGCTCGGTCTGGAGTACGAGTCTCACGGCTGCGCGCACCACCGGATGATCGTCGACGATCAGCGCTGACTTCATGACGGCTCCCCGTGCAACTACCTGACAAAGGCGCCACAGCGTCGGATGCTGCGGACGCCGTTGCTGTGCAAAGACTGTTACACGGGAACCACGCGGGATCTACCTGTCAGATCTGACAGTTGCAGCAAACGCCAAACCGTGCTCAAGCCCGGCGCTGCAGGGCCGATGCCGGGTTCCAGGCATTCGCTGCGCACACCGGCGAACCATCGGCCCGACCCATCAGGTGCTTGATCGCCGCCAGGTCGGGCAGTGCGACATGGCTGATCTGCATGTTCTCCTGAGCAAAACCTGCCGGCGTCTGCACCGGGGCCGAAGGTTCGTTGTAGATCAGCACATGACGGACATGCGGGTTGTTCAGGAAAAAGCCCGACAGATCCAGCGACCCGGCCGCCAGTTCGGCATTGATGACTACGGCATCGAAGGGGTCGCAGCCGTACTCCACCAGCGTCAGCAACTCCAGCAGACTCTGCACCGGAGCGACGCGGAAGTATTCGAGATGGTTGAACAGCCGCTCGATTTTCATTCGGTGAAAATGCTGCGGATCGGCAATCAGGATGCGCAGGGTTTTATTGATCATGCTCGATGTCCCGAAGCTCGGAGGTGGCGCGCCAAGACTACGCATCTCGCCGGAACAGCTCTGTAGGACCTTTCCTAAAAATCCGCTCATTCGTCTGTTCCTTTGCCGTGGTTGCGCCGTTGCAGCCAGTTCAACAGATCGACCCCGGCCATCGGCCGTGCGTACCAGTAGCCCTGCCCTTGCGTGCAGCCCGGCGCCAGCAGTTCGCGACGTTGCGCGGCGGTTTCGATGCCTTCGATGACCACGCTCATGCCCAGGGCTTCGCCCAACGCCAGGGTGCTGCTGATGGCCGCGCGACAACGGGGTTCATGCGCAAGGTTGTGAATGAAATCGGCGTCGAGCTTGATCTCGTTGAAGGGCAACTGACACAGGCGCTGCAACGAAGAGAATCCGGCGCCGAAGTCATCGATCGACAAGCGACAGCCCATCATCCGCAACCGCACCAGCGTCTCCAGGCTGGTGGCCGGTGCTTCGGGCAGGCCGCTTTCGGTCAGCTCGAAGGTCAGGCCCGAACCGCTGCTTGCCTGTTCGGCCAGCAGGCTGTTCAACGTCGACGTCAGTTGCGCATTGGCCAGTTGCACGGTTTGCAGGTTGAACGCCACGTTCAGGACACAACCGTGCGCCCGGGCGCTGCGCTGCATCTGCAAGTCGCACAGGGCGGTGTCCACCGAATTCATGACAGCGGCGGCGATTGTAATCGCCGAGAGCCACGCCGAATGGCAGCCCGATATGGTTGCCTTATTCGGTGGTACTCGGACTCCAGAACGCCTGCACCACCAGCGCTGAAGTCGAGATTCGCGCCACCAGTGCGTCCAGCTCGTCACCGTCCACCGAGGTGGTCGCCAGCGTCGCTTCGATCTCGATTTCGTCGGCACCGAAGGCATGTACATCGACGTCGCTGGCCGGGTAATTGCTGCGTTCCAGCTCGGCTTCGAGCAGGGCGAACACGGCTTTCTGCTGCGAGCGCCGGGCGATCACGTAAACGATGTTGGTGACTTCGGCCGAGACCACGTCCAGTGGCTGGCGGTTGATGTTGTTGACGATCGGCCGCAGCAAGGTGTTGGCGGCGAGGATGAACAGCGTGCCGAGCACCGCTTCGGCCAACAGATCAGCCCCGGCGCAAGCGCCGACGGCGGCGGAAGTCCACAAGGTTGCGGCGGTGTTGAGGCCACGGACGTTACCTTCCTCGCGCATGATCACGCCTGCGCCGAGAAAGCCGATGCCGGAAACCACGTACGCGACCACCCGCACCGCGCCTTCTGCGCCGCCGAGACGGTTGGCCATGTCGACGAAAATCGCCGCACCGACCGCCACCAGCACGTTGGTGCGCAGGCCGGCGGTGCGTTGCCGGTACTGGCGCTCGAAACCGATCAGGCCACCGAGGATGAACGCCGCGCTGAGGCTGACGAGGGTGTCGAGCAGCGAGGTGAGGTTGAGGTTGTTGATGGCTTGCATGATGAAGCTCCTTGAATAGTCCACAGTCCCTTTGTCGGGCTGGCTGCCAATTCACTTGAAATACCCGTTCCCTGTAGGAGCTGCCGC
>Ga0209426_1000449_pt1 | contig 43366 bp, 48 predicted proteins | sample Deesub1362B_J571_FD_187697 | JGI IMG/M metagenome (GOLD analysis project Ga0209426, IMG submission 187697) | Deep oceanic, basalt-hosted subsurface ecosystem from Juan de Fuca Ridge flank, Pacific Ocean, CORK Borehole 1362B_J2.571 (SPAdes)... ...
GTCAAAAGAGGGGCCGCTTCGCAGCCCATCGGGGATAAATCCCCTCACCACAAAACTGTGTAAATCCAGAAAAGAGTGAAGCCTGAACATACCGGAGCTACGCATTACACGCGGCATATATTTTTTAAGGTCTGAAGCAACAAACTTACTAATTTATCTATCCCGGGCCTTTGCACATGATCGCTTCAACAAGAAATGCGCCGTTCGTGTCGGCGCTTATCGAAGTACGTCCACGTACTCATCCTTGCCTTGGAGTTCGTCATGTCCACCTCTGCAACAACGTCCGCCCCGCTCATTGAAAAACACACGATAGGATACGTGCCCCCCGAAGATCGCCACGGAAAGGTCAGGGATCTGTTCACGCTGTGGTTCGGCGGCAACATCGCGCCGTTGCCCATCGTCACCGGCGCGCTGGGCGTGCAGTTGTTCCACTTGAACCTGGTCTGGGGCATCGTCGCGATTCTGGTCGGTCACCTGGTCGGCGGCGTGCTGATGGCACTGCACTCGGCGCAAGGCCCGCAGATGGGCATTCCGCAGATGATCCAGAGCCGCGCGCAATTCGGCTCGCTCGGCGCGCTGCTGGTGGTGCTGATTGCCGGGGTCATGTACATCGGCTTCTTCGCCTCCAACATCGTGCTGGCCGGCAAGTCGCTGCACGGCGTGGTCGATAGCGTGCCGGTGCCGGTCGGCATCGTCATCGGCGCCCTCGGTTCGGGAATCATCGGCATCATCGGTTACCGCTTCATCCACGTGCTCAACCGCATCGGTACCTGGGTGCTGGGGATCGGCATCGTCGTCGGTTTCGGCTACATCTTCACCCATATCCAGACCGATGACTTCCTCACCCGCGGCAGCTTCAACCTCTCCGGCTGGCTCGCCACCGTGTCGCTCGCCGCGCTGTGGCAGATCGCGTTTGCCCCGTACGTGTCCGACTACTCGCGTTACTTGCCGGCGGACGTGAAAGTCTCGTCGACATTCTGGACCACCTATCTGGGTTCGGCGCTCGGCTCGAGCCTGGCGTTCATCTTCGGTGCCGTTGCCGTGCTGGCAACGCCCGTGGGCATGGACACCATGGATGCGGTCAAACTTGCCACCGGCTCGATTGGTCCGCTGATGCTGGTGCTGTTCCTGCTCAGCGTGATCAGCCACAACGCCCTCAACCTGTACGGCGCCGTGCTGTCGCTGATTACCCTGGTGCAGACCTTCGCCTACCGCTGGATTCCGACCGCCAAGAGCCGTGCGGTGATCTCGATCATCGTGCTGCTGGCCTGCTGCTTCGCCGCCGTCGGCGCCTCGAAGGACTTCATCGGGCACTTCGTCGACATGGTGCTGGTGCTGCTGGTGGTCCTGGTGCCGTGGACCGCGATCAACCTGATCGACTTCTACGCCATCCACAAGGGCCAGTACGACATCCAGTCGATCTTTCAGGTCGACGGCGGTATCTACGGACGCTACAACCCGCAAGCGTTGCTGGCCTACGCGATCGGCATCGCGGTGCAGATCCCGTTCATGAACACCCCGCTGTACGTCGGCCCGGTGTCGGCGCATATCAACGGCGCGGATCTGTCGTGGCTGGTGGGGCTGCTGGTGACCTCGCCGCTGTACTTCTGGCTGGCCAATCGTGACAGCGCCTACCGGCGGCGGATGACCGGCGGCAAACTGGCAGGCAGTCTCTGAATTTGATTCGCGGCAAAAAGAAGGCCCGCTGCTGTGCGGGCCTTCTGCGTTGTGGTGTGGTATTTGTTGAGCGTCTCCAGGTGACCACGAGAAAGGGAAAACTCATGCTGCGAATTCTGGGCAAGGCGTCATCGATCAACGTGCGCAAAGTGCTGTGGACCTGTGCCGAACTGCAGATCCCGTTCGAACGTGAGGATTGGGGCTCGGGCTTCAAATCCACCGACACGCCGGAATTTCTCGCCCTCAACCCCTGCGCCATGGTGCCGGTGATTGAGGACGGCGATTTCACGTTGTGGGAATCGAACACCATCATTCGTTATCTGGCCAACACCTATGCCGGCGCAGGCCTCTACCCCACCGCGCCGCGAACTCGCGCGCGGGTCGATCAGTGGCTCGACTGGCAGGCGTCGGAGCTGAACCGTTCGTGGTCGTATGCGTTCCTGTCGCTGGTGCGTAAGTCAGTGGATCACCAGGACCGCAGCGCGTTGGCCAACGGCGTCGAACAGTGGTCGAAGACCATGGGCATCCTCGATCAGCAATTACAGAAGACTGGCGCCTATGTCAGTGGCGAACAGTTTTCCCTTGCCGATATCCCCATTGGGCTGTCGGTCAACCGCTGGTTCGAAACGCCGCTCGCACATCCGGACTATGCCGCCGTCAGGGCGTATTACGAGCGTCTGAGCCAACGCGAAGGCTTTCGCCTGTATGGCAGGAACGGTACGCCGTGACGATCAAATCAGCAGATCTTCATAAAACGCGCCGAACGGGCGCTGCGGGTGGGCAATCTGGATTTCCAGAATCCACACACCGGCATTCGGCGCCTGGTCGAAATCACCGAGATTGCCGCCTTTGTAAATCGCGTGAGGGAAGTCGCTGACGCGGTGGCCCTTGATATCGAGATGAAGTACCCAACCCATGGCGTTGGCCTGATCGGTGGCGTAGCGGTACAACTCGACCCCGGACACGCCTTGGCGCCAGAACGCTTCGACCCGGTGGAACAGCTCCTTGGCCGCCGCCGCGCAAGCCATCATTTCCGGATCGGAACCGGTGGTGAACGTCGCCCCGGCATCGCCTTCGTGCCCCTGCCAGACCACGCCCATGTCGATGAAGAAAATGTCGTTTTCACCCAGCACCGGATCGCCATCGGAGCGTTGCTTGAAGGTCTTCAGGGTATTGGCGCCAAAGCGGATCAGCAGCGGATGCCAGATGCGGTCCATGCCCAGTCCGGCGAGGATCTGCTTGCCCTGCTCCTGGGCTGCGGATTCGCGCATGCCGGGCTTGATCACCTGGGCGATGGCATCGACGGCCTGCCAGGTCAGGTCCTGCGCATGACGCATGGTTTCCAGTACAAACCGCTCACCGACTGCTTCTTTACCGCTCAGGGCTGCACTCATTTGCTTGTTCCTCATGGCTACGCTGTATAGTTTTTTATATTGCGAAACGCCGATCAAGATACAGCCATGACACAACGTGTCAATTACTCTTCTGCACGCACCACGCCGCGCTCCTCCAGCAAACGTACAAACATGCTCAAACTGCGCGACACCGTACCCCGGCGCCACACCAGCCAAGTGGTCAAGTAGCGAAAATCCGCCGCCAGCGGCCAGACGCTGACCGTCGCGCTGCCGGGCATGCTCTGCAACATTTTGCGCGGCATCAGCGCCAACCCGGCACCGGCGCTGACGCAGGCGAGCATGCCGTGATACGACTCCATCTCGAAGATCTTGCCCGGCACAGCGGCGTCGGTACTGAACCATTTTTCGAAGTGGTGCCGGTAGGAACAGTTGGAGCGGAACGCGTAAATGTTTTCGCCATTCACATCCGCCGCACGCTGCACCGGGGCGTGATTGAGCGGTGCGATGATGACCATTTCCTCTTCGAACGCCGGCACGCCTTCCAGCGCCGGGTGCAGCACCGGGCCATCGACGAACGCCGCCGCCAAGCGCCCGGCCAGCACGCCATCGATCATCGTTCCGGACGGGCCGGTGGACAGGTCCAGATCGACCTTGGGATGCAACTGGTTGTACGCCGCGAGCAGTTCGGGAATGCGTACTGCGGCGGTGCTTTCCAGCGAACCGAGGGGGAATGCACCCTGCGGCTCTTCACCGGCGACCGTGGCCCGCGCCTCCTGCACCAGATCGAGAATGCGCCGGGCGTATTCGAGGAAACTCCAGCCAGCCGGCGACAGGCGCAGACGGCTTTTCTCGCGAATGAACAGGTCGACGCCCAGGTCCTGCTCCAGCTGTTTGATCCGCGTGGTCAGGTTCGACGGCACGCGATGTATCTGCGTCGCCGCCGCACTGATGCTGCCGTGCTCGGCAACGGCCTTGAAGATTTCCAGTTGCACCAGATCCACAGTCATTCTCCAATCGTGAAAGAATCGATCTTTATTATTCAGTTTCCAGAAAACAAACACCACCCTACTCTAGGCCCATCCACTGAACTCGCAGGAGCCAGCCATGAGCCAGATTTCCAGCCAGACCCACGCCATCTCGATCAACCCCGCCACCGGCGAACAGATCGGTCACTACGCCTTTGAATCCGCTGAGGCCCTCGACGCTGCGCTGACCCGCGCCGCATTCGGTTTCTCGAAATGGAAACGCAAGCCGCTGCAGGATCGCTCCCGCGCCCTGACCGCCCTCGCCGGCGCCCTGCGCGACAGCGCCGAAGCCATGGCAACCATGATCACCCAGGAAATGGGCAAGCCCATCGCCCAGGCCCGTGGCGAAATCGAAAAGTGCGCCAAGCTTTGCGAGTGGTACGCCGAAAACGGTCCGGCCATGCTCAGCGCCGAACCGACTCAGGTCGAGGGTGGCAAAGCGCGAATCGAGTACCGTCCGCTGGGCCCGATCCTCGCGGTGATGCCGTGGAACTTCCCGATCTGGCAAGTGCTGCGCGGCGCGGTACCGGCGCTGATCGCCGGCAATACTTACGTGCTCAAACATGCGCCGAACGTGATGGGCAGCGCCTACCTTCTGCGCGATGCCTTCAAGAGCGCCGGCTTCACGGACGGCGTGTTTGAAGTGATCAACGTCACTCCCGAAGGCGTTTCGACCGCCATCGCCGACCCGCGCATCGCCGCCGTGACCCTGACCGGCAGCGTGCGCGCCGGCATGGCCATCGGCGCTCAGGCCGGTGCCGCACTGAAAAAATGCGTGCTGGAACTGGGCGGTTCCGACCCGTTCATCGTGCTCAATGATGCTGATCTGGATGAGGCCGTGCAGGCTGCCGTCATCGGTCGCTACCAGAACTCCGGTCAGGTTTGCGCAGCGGCCAAGCGTCTGATCATTGAAGAAGGCGTGGTCGAGGCATTCACCCGCAAATTTGTCGAGGCCACGCGTCAACTGAAAGTCGGCGATCCGCTGTCCGCTGACACCTATATCGGCCCGATGGCACGTTTCGATCTGCGTGACGAACTCGACCAGCAAGTGCGCGACACCCTCGAAGAAGGCGCGACCCTGCTGCTCGGCGGTGGCAAGGCCCAAGGCCCGGGCAACTACTACGAGCCGACCGTGCTGGCCGATGTCACCGACCGCATGACCTCGTTCAAACAGGAGCTGTTCGGCCCGGTCGCATCGATCATCACCGCCCGCGATTGCGCCCACGCCGTGGCCCTGGCCAACGACAGCGACTTCGGCCTGACCGCCACGATCTACACCGCCAACGTGCAACTGGCTCAGCAACTGACCAGCGAACTGGACACCGGCGGCGTGTTCATCAACGGTTACTCCGCCAGCGACCCGCGCGTGACCTTCGGCGGCGTGAAGAAAAGCGGTTTCGGTCGCGAGCTCTCGCACTTCGGCGTGCGAGAGTTCTGCAACGCGCAGACGGTGTGGCTGGATCGAAAATAACACCGCCCCCTGTAGGAGCTTCGGCACGCTGCGATCTCTTGATTTTGATTTTCCAGATCAAAATCAAAAGATCGCAGCCTCGTTTCACTCGACAGCTCCTACAGGGTTTTACGTCGTGCGTTGATTGCGCGAGCGCAATGACCCCAGGGCTTACAGATACTTCAGCCAGGCGATATCACGGCGCCGCGATTTCAACGCGGAAAACCAATGCACCGCGGGGTACAGAGCCACCGCCAACAGCACCGACACCAGCCAGATTGCCGGCACCGAGTCGAATCCGAAATGGCTGCCCTGATTCAGTCCGAACAGCGCCAGCGCCATCAGGTAAAGCACCTTCAGCACGTACAGGTGCAGCAGATAGAAGAACATCGGCGCCGAACCGAAAACCGTCAGCCAGCGAATCCAGCGGCGCGTCTGCTGCCGTTCGAACACCCGCAATAACAGCAATCCGATGCTCACCGTCAGGGTGATGAACAGCAGCGATGGCGGGTACTTGGTGATGTTGAAAAACGCCATCAGCGTTTGCACGGTCGTGTCTTCAACCGTCCAAGGCTTTTCGCCATAAGCGTTGATCAGCCGCAGCCCGAAGAAGCCCAGCAGACCGGCGATACCGCCCAGTAACAGAGCCTGCTGACGGCTCCAGGCATCAGCCCCGCGGGCGAACCACGGGCCCAGCGCATAACCCAGACCGATCACGCCGATCCACGGCAACAGCGGATACGAAGTGCGCAAGCGCAGACTGTCCCCGACCTCGATCCAGCCCCGGTCATGCAGGATCGCCCATGGCACATGCAGTGCCGACTCCCGCGCGAAATGCACACCGTCGAGCAGGTTATGCCCGGCAATGATCGCCAGGCTCAGCGTCAGCAACAGCCAGCGCGGCAACCAGACCAGCAGCGACAGCGCGATCATGCTCAGGCCAATCGCCCAGATCACCTGCAGATAGATCACGCTCGGCGGTAACTGAAACGTCCACGCGACGTTCACCAAGGTGAATTCCAGCAGCACCAGAAACAGCCCCCGCTTGAACAGGAAGGCACTGACATCGGCCTTGCCCGCGTACTTTTCACCGAACAGCCACGCAGACAACCCGGTCAGCAACACGAACACCGGTGCGCACAGATGCGCCAAGGTGCGACTGAAAAACAACGCCGGCTCAGTGCTGGCGATATCCATCGGATCGGACACCTGACGATGCAACAGGAACGTCTCACGCACGTGATCCAGCAACATGAACAGGATCACCAGACCTCTCAAGGCATCAATGGACAGCAAGCGACCGGTCGGCGGCGGGTTGGAGCGAGCACAGGTAATCGTCATGGACATTTCGCCATCGAGTCAATGAATCAGGGGTCGCAACGGCGAGCCTCAACTTAAAAGTGCGTTACTCTATAACATAAAAAGTCGATTCCCAAGCCAATCGACATTTGCCCAATCACGTCAGGCTTCTATAGTGATCAGGCGCCCCCTGCCCTTTGCGCCAGCTGTCGAGCGTTGCCCATGACTTCAACCGAACACCTGATCATCTGCGAGCATTGCGATTGCGTGTATGAAAAAGTCGTGCTCGGCAAACACCAGAAAACCCTCTGCGTGCGTTGTGGCGGCGTGCTGCAGCGTTATAACGGCTTGACCGTCGAACAGCGGCTGGCCTTGACGTTCACCGCCGCCATGCTGTGGCTGTTCGCCAATTTCTACCCGGTGATGAGCATCAGCATGAAGGGCCTGAAGAACAGCGCGACGCTGTGGGATTCGGTGCTGGCGTTGAGTCAGGGGCCGATCACGTTCATGGCGATGGTCGCGGCGATTTCGATCATCATCGCCCCGGCCTTTCAACTGGTGCTGTTGATCTGGGTGCTGAGTTACGCACTGTCTTCACGGCGGGCACCGGGATTCAAGCTGTGCATGCGCTGGCTGGAAACCCTGCGCCCGTGGAGCATGCTCGAAGTGTGTCTGCTGGGGGCGATGGTGGCGGTGTTCAAACTCGCCGGACTGCTGGATGTATTGCCGGGCATCGGCCTGTTCGCCCTGGCGGTGCTGAGTCTGATGATGATCCGCATTGCCGGCCGCGACATTCGTGATCTGTGGGACATTTTATGAAGCGACCGGCGACCGCCAGCGAATTGAATCTGTGCCTGTGCCACAGCTGCGGGCTGGCTTGCGACATGACCGATGAACCGCACGAATGCCCGCGCTGCGATGCACCGCTGCATCGGCGCAAGACCAATTCCCTGACGCGCACCTGGGCCTATCTGTTTGCCGCGCTGGCGTTTTACGTGCCGGCCAACCTGCTGCCAGTGATGAACACGGTGATGCTCGGCAACGGTGCCGACAGCACGATCATGAGCGGCGTGCTGGAGTTCTGGGAAGGTGGCGCGTGGGACATCGCGCTGATCATTTTCATCGCCAGCATCGCGGTGCCGGGGATCAAGTTCGTTGCCCTGTCGCTGCTGCTGATCACCGTGCAGCGCAACAGCGACTGGGCGCGCCGCGAACGTTCGAAGCTGTACCGTTTCGTCGAGCTGATCGGCTACTGGTCGATGCTCGACGTGCTGGTGGTCGCCCTGGTCGCGGCGCTGGTGAAGTTCCAGGCGCTGGGCGATATCGAACCCCGCCCGGGCATCCTGTTTTTCGGCATGGTGGTGGTGTTCACCATGTTTTCCGCGATGAGCTTCGACCCGCGGCTGATCTGGGACAACGCCCCGGACGACGAACCACTCAGCGACGTACCACCTCAAGCAACACCTGCAACGGATGGCGCAGCGCCCGATCCGACTGGCGCTTGACCTGACTGCGGCAGGAATAACCGGTGGCCAGTGCTTCGCCCTGCTCCGCCGGTGCCTCGACCTGCCGCGCCCACGATTGCTCGTAGATCACCGCCGAGGTTTCACGGTTGCGCGCTTCATGGCCATAGGTGCCGGACATCCCGCAGCAACCGGTCGCCTGTGTCGCCAGTTTCAACCCGGCCCGTTCGAAGACCTGTTCCCACTGGCGAGTGGCGGCCGGCGCGTTGGTTTTCTCGGTGCAGTGCGCCAGCAGCCGGAATGACTGCGGCACGTCGCCACCAGCCTGCTCCGGCATCACCTTGAGCAACCACTCCTGCACCAGTGCAACTTCCGGGCACTCCAGCATGCCGGGCACTTTCTGGTATTCCTGGCGATAGACCAGCGTCATGGCCGGATCCAGCCCCAACAACGGCACGCCGATATCGGCCAGCTCACGCAGTTGTCGGGCATTGCGCAATGCTGCACGGTTGAACGCTGACAGGAAGCCCTGCACATGCAGCGGCTTGCCGTTGGCACTGAACGGCGCCAGATACACCTGATAGCCCAGCCGCGAAATCAGTTCCAGCAGATCCGCCAGCAGCGGCGCCTCGAAGTAACGAGTGAAGGCATCCTGCACCAAGACCACACTGCGCTCGCGCTGGGCCGGGGTCAGCGCCGACAGTGTCGAGACCGTCGCAGGCTGCACCTTCCAGCGGCGCAGCGCAGCGTGAAAATCAAAGCGGCTGAGCAACGGCACGTCGACCATGCCACCTAGACGCTCCAACTGTTGGCGCACGAATGAAGCGCCCATCAAACCGTTGTACAGCGCCGGAATCCGCGCCATGTATGGAATGCTGTACTCCAGCGAAGCAATCAGATAATCCCGCGCCGGGCGCAGATAACGGCTGTGATACAGCTCCAGAAACCGCGAACGAAACTCCGGCACATTGACCTTGACCGGGCACTGCCCCGCGCAGGATTTGCACGCCAGGCAGCCGGCCATGGCGTCATACACTTCATGGGAAAAGTCTGCACTCTGCCCACGGCTGTTGCGCCAACGGGTCCACAGGTTGCGGAAAAACGCCGGACGACGAATCGCATCAGACAGCACATCCACCCCCGCCTCGCCCTGCAAGCGCAGCCATTCGCGGATCAACGACGCGCGGCCCTTGGGCGATTGCGCACGCTCGCGGGTAGCCTTCCACGACGGGCACATGGCGTCGTCGGGATCGAAGTTGTAGCAGGCGCCGTTGCCGTTGCAATGCATGGCTGCGCCGTAGCTTTGCCAGACCTTTTCGTCGATCTGCCGGTCGAGTTCGCCGCGCAGGGTCACTTCGTCGATCTTCAACAGCTGCGCGTGGGTGTTGGCCGGCGTGGCGATCTTTCCCGGGTTGAACTGGTTGAACGGGTCGAACGCGGCTTTGAGCGCCTGCAACGCCGGGTACAGCTCACCGAAAAATGCCGGCGCGTATTCCGAGCGCAGGCCTTTGCCGTGTTCACCCCACAACAGGCCGCCGTAGCGCTGGGTCAGCGCAGCGACACCGTCGGACACCGGACGCACCAACGCCGCTTGCTGCGGATCCTTCATGTCGAGAATCGGCCGCACATGCAGCACGCCGGCATCGACATGGCCGAACATACCGTACTGCAAACCGTGGCTGTCGAGCAGTTCGCGCAGTTCAGCGATGTATTCGGCCAAGTGCTGCGGTGGCACTGCGGTGTCCTCGACAAACGGCTGCGGCCGCGCTTCGCCGGCAACGTTGCCGAGCAGGCCGACGGCGCGCTTGCGCATGCCATAGACCTTGTTCACCGCCGCCTGGCCGACCGCCAGGGTATGGCCGAGGCGTTCGACGGTGGTGTCGCTGCTCAAGTGTTCGAGGAAGGCTTCGACCCGGCGTTGCAGATCTTCAGGATCGTCACCGCAGAACTCCACCAGGTTGATCCCCAGTGTCGGCCGCTCGGCGCTTTCCGGGAAATATTCGGCGACGCCGTGCCAGACGATGTCCTGCATCGCCAGCAGCAACACCTTGGAATCCACGGTTTCAATCGACAGCGGCTTGAGCGCCATCAGCGCCCGGGCATCGCGCAACGCATCCATGAAGCCGGCGTAGCGAATGTTCACCAGCATCGTGTGTTTGGGGATCGGCAGAACGTTGAGCTTCGCCTCGACCACAAACCCCAGCGAGCCTTCGGCGCCGCACAGCACGCTGTTGAGGTTGAAACGATTGTCGGCCTCACGCAGGTGCGCCAGGTCGTAGCCGGTCAGGCAGCGGTTGAGATCAGGAAAGCGTTGCTTGATCAGCTCACCCTGCTCATCAATGATCTGCCGCGCACAACGATAGACTTCACCGACCCGGTCTTGACGGGCACACAACGCTGTCAGGTCGTCCTCCGCCAGCGCTGCACCGTGCAGGCGTTCACCGCCGCGCAGAATCATGTCGAGTTCCAGTACGTGGTCGCGGGTCTTGCCGTAGGTGCAACTGCCCTGGCCGCTGGCGTCGGTGTTGATCATGCCACCGACAGTGGCGCGGTTGGAGGTCGACAGCTCCGGGGCGAAAAACAGCCCGGCGGATTTCAGTGCGGCGTTGAGCTGATCCTTGACCACCCCGGCCTGCACCCGCACCCAGCGCTGCTCGACGTTGATTTCCAAGATGCGGTTCATGTGGCGCGACAGGTCGACGACGATGCCATCGGTCAGCGACTGACCGTTGGTGCCAGTGCCGCCGCCGCGCGGGGTGATCACCACTTGCTGATAAGCCGGCTCGGCGATCAGCCGAGCGACCCGTGCCACATCCTCGGCATCCATCGGAAACACCGCCGCTTGCGGCAGGCGCTGATAGATCGAATTGTCGGTGGCGAGCACTACGCGGCTGGCGTAATCGGCACTGATCTCACCACGAAAGCCACTGGTTTTCAGGGCTTTGAGGAACTGTTGGTAATCCGTGGTCAATGCGGTGGCGGGCGACAGCTGGGCAATCATCGGTCGGGAAATCTCGGTCAATATCGGGCCGTGTGGCGGTGAACAGTTGTGCGCAATGAATGATTGCGTCACGCTCCCGCCATCTCATGGTGCTTATGTTCATTGCTTGGCGCCGTCGGGACAAACGTAAAATCGACCCGCAATCCATGACTAAAACGAATGAATCCGCGAACCCTCACCCCTTCCATGTCGTTATTGCTGGCCTTCGAGGCCGCTGCACGCCATGAAAGCTACACCCGCGCCGCCCACGAACTGTCGCTGACGCAAAGCGCGGTCAGCCGTCAGGTGCAGATTCTGGAAAAGATGCTCGGCATGCGCCTGTTCAGCCGCGAAGGCCGGCAAGTGGTGCTCACCGATGTCGGGCGCATGTATCAGCGCGAACTGGCCGAAGCCCTCGGGCAGATCCGCAGCGCGACGTTGCAGGCCATGGCGTTCGGTTCGGGCATTCACAGTTTGCGTCTGGCGACGCTGCCAACCTTCGGCTCGAAATGGCTGCTGCCGCGACTCAAGGACTTCTACACCGCGCACCCGGGCATGACCGTGCACTTGCATTCGCGCATTGAAGCAATCGACTTCGACACCAGCGAAATCGACGCCGCGATCTGTGTCGGCGGCGGTGAATGGCCGGGGCTCAGCGCCCTGGCACTGCACACTGAGGAACTGGTGGTGATCGCCAGCGCGCAGTTGTCGCCGATCGAACGCGACGACGCCGAACAGCACATCGCGGGGCAGTTGCTGCTCAATGTCAGCAGCAATGCCCAGGCGTGGGCGGAATGGTTCGCCCATCATGGGTTGCCACACCGCAGCATGCGCATCGGCCCGAGCTTTGAAATGACCTCGCACCTGATTCAGGCGGTACGGGCGAATATCGGCGTGGGGCTGGTGCCACGGATTCTGGTGGAGGATGAATTGCTCAACGGCGAGTTGCTGCAATTGGGGGAGCCGATCACCAGCCGGCGCAGCTATTACCTGGTGTATCCACCGCGCAATGAGGCGTTACCGTCACTGAAAGCGTTCAGGGACTGGTTGGTGGATACGCTCTGACCGGAAATTAATACCAAACATAACGAAACGCCGCTCAATGAGCGGCGCTTGGTCAATCCCGGTACTGGCGTTTTAGCGGTGGCGGCGCACTCGGCCCTTTGACGAGGGGCTTGGCCAGCAGCTTGCCGTCCGGGCCATAAAAGAGGCGCCTGACGCCAGGCGGCATGGGAGTAGGCTCTTTTGCGCTCATGATGAAACCTCTTCGACAGCACTGAATTCGACCCACTGAACTTTCGAGGAATCTATCACTAATAATTCGGCGCCAAAAGGCAACGCCACGCCATCCTCACCCAGCCAGCCTGGATTCAGCATGATGAACTGCCCCTCCAATGGGCCGGAAGGCCACTCGACGGGCCAGCCGAACAATCGCCTTTCATCGGTCAAATGCAGCGTTACCAGCCTATTGTGACGCGCAAAGGTGCTGTACCACTCGCTCGGGTAAGAGTTTTTATTCGTTACATTTTTACTTCGTAACCATTTGTGCAATTTGTCATTCGAAGCCAAAGCACACGACAACAAGCCGAGCCCCATTGAAACCATAAACGCCCACAAAGCTTGGGCTTTGCCATCCCATTTCCCTACAGAAAAGCCTTTCGAGCCTACCCATAGCCCAATAGCGCCGATCCCCAACACCACCCCATGAATCACAAACGTAAAAATCAACGCCTGCACAATCTGCCCAAACGTATCAGGCCGCTTGAATGAAGTGAGCGTGTAGAAAATCCAGGTCGAGACAAATCCGGGAATCAGATACTGCAACAACGGAATAACTTCTTTGACCAGATCATCCATGATCCGTGGCTCCTTGAAAGGCATGCCCCACTGGTTACCGGGCGGCACTCAAAAGCCTAGCGCACACTGGCAAATGCCTCGTGCCGATCTGTCACAACGCGTTTCGCAAATTCACAAAGCAAAAAAGCAGAAACCGTTGCTCCGGTTTCTGCTTTTCTGGCGGCGTTTTTTGCAGCTGAGGCCGTGTTTTACAGGCAGTCACGCACCGATTTGCGCAACGACCCGGACTTGGCCCAGGGCGGTCCCTGATACAGGGAAACCCGGCTGCCGTCCTTGTACTTGATGATGTCAAGAATCTCGTCGGCGGTGACGATGCTCGGTGCCGTGATCCGGTAACCATTGGAAATCGCGGTCTGTGTGGTTTTCGGAATGTCCTGCTGCCACAACGGCAACAAGCACGCGGCATAGTCTTTAGGCGCCTTGGTGGTGGTCTTGCTGAGATTCGGCTCGCCCGGAACCAGCGATGCTGGCAATGAGCAACCCGCCAGCAATGCCAACGCCAGACTCCCGATCCATATCCGCATGGTGTTTCCCTGTTTTGAAAAAAAAGCGAATGTAACGTGTAACCGGATGTACATCCAGCGCGACGCCTCGCCCACAAGGGGGATTGGACAAATATTTACATGCATCCAGCCCGGTGGCAGACGAGCTGCGCATCATCGCTGAAAAATGCGGCTACTCTGTTTTACCGAGAATGTTCCGGAGGTGATCATGCGGCTCAATGAATACGAACACGAACTTCAACGCGACCTGCAAGCCGTTGCATCGGATCTGAGATGGTCGGCAGTCGACCTCAAGCGTATCGCCGAACAGCTGCGCAAGAGCGGCAACGAAGCGGATGCCCAAGCGGTGCTGAGGTCTTGTGAGGTGCTGCAAAGTGATGAAGAACGCTTGCAGTCCTATGCCAAGGAAGTGAAAACGCGCTCCATCAGCCGGATCAAGGTTCACTGATCCCCCTGCCCTCAATAAAAGCCCCGGTCATCACCGGGGCTCTTTCGTTACGTTTGCTTCAATTTGCAGTGTGACTTCGCGCTCGCACCGAGCGTTGTCTGTAACCCGGCAACGCAGCGGCATAGGCCAGCGCTTCCTCTCTGCTACCAAACGATGCCAGCCGGTCGCCTTGGGTACAAACCCGCCATGGACCGTTGTTCACGCTGAGTACGTCGTAGCCGTTCATGTGCATTTTGTTCAGAACAGGAATGCTCATGGGTACCTCCTTTTTGCTGACGGTGGTTTCAGCTCTGCGTTTTTACCTTACACCCTGTTGCCACGGATGTGCCGACCGGGTGTCGCGACAGTCATGTGCCAAAGCTCTGGCACTTTCCGCCGCGCTACACGCTCAAAACCTTGACGGAACCTTTGAATCCCGGCCCGGCTCGAATATTGCAGTTTTATTTCATTTATGTGACACGCTACAAACAGGTAAGAGATGAAAGTACGCGCAACCGTCATTTGCGAGCAGGATCGACACGTTCTCCTGGTCCGCAAACCCCGCTGTCGCTGGACATTGCCCGGCGGCAAGGTCGAGCCTGGGGAAACCAGAGCCGGGGCGGCGACGCGCGAGCTGCTGGAAGAAACGGCACTGGATGCCGAACACATGTTGTATCTGATGGAACTGCACAGCGGCAGCACCCAGCATCATGTCTACGAGGCTTCGGTGCTCGACCTTGAACAGTTGCGCCCGCAAAACGAGATCGTCGAATGCATCTGGCATCCGCTGGACGCCGTGCAGAATCTGCCCACCAGCGACGCGACCTTGCGCATCGTGCAGGCATTTCAACGACGCTTGTGAGGTTTCAACCGGCAAACGCCCGGCGCCCGGCGCTGATTTCCGTGCGCAATTCGCCGATGAAGTTGGAAAGATCGCGGATCGTCACCAGATGCTCCGGCGAAACCCCATTGAGCAACAACTCGACTCGCCCGGAGTCAGGCTCATAAACCTTGATCCGCAGCAGTCCCTGCTCCACTTGTGTGCATTCGCATTCAAGCGACGGAAAGCCGGACTCGACAATCCGGCAGATGTCGGCAATGGCTAACATGGGTACACGCCTCACAGGCGTTGAGTCGGTCGACCCGATGAGCATAGATGAGCCGCCAGCAACCTGCCGCCCCGGCAATTGCCAACCCGCTCACATATTTGACCCCGCCTCAGTGCGCGTCGTGGTCCCAGATCCAGTTCCAGATGCCCGGCAACTGCACCGGCTGCGAACTTTGCTGAACCGTTCGCGCCAGCGCCGCTTTCTGCAGCGCCGCGTGATCATCGTAGAACGCTTTGTCCGCCAGCCTTACGCCCGTGGCGGCGGCGCTGTCGAGGAGGATCTGCAGGTATTCGCGAGTATGTCGCGCGGTGTAACGGTTGAGATCATGAAAGGTCACCACCACCGGAATGACGCCGTCCACGGTTGGTAATTCGCCGCGGGCAATGCGCTCGCGGACCTCCGATAGCTGGCGCAGCATATTCGCCCGACGTCGGGGGCTGGCGTTGAAGCCCCAGATCTTGCCGTCGTTGGCGCTCAAATCGGTCAGCAACACATGCAGTCCGTGTTGCTGATAGGCAGCGAAGGTGCGCTTGTCATAATTCCAGAAGGGCGGACGCAGCAGGATCGGCGCAGCGCCGGTGATCGCGGCGATATCCGCGGTGCCGTTGCTCAACGACTGCTCCAGCTCTTGCGGATCAAGCGAGCGATGGTTGGTGTGCCAATGGGTGGCGGTGTGGAATCCGAGGATGTGCCCTTCGGCGTATTCGCGTCGCATGATGCCGCGCCCAATCTCACTGTTGCCGGCGCGGGGCGCGCGGGTCTGGACGAAGAACACCGCTTTGATGTCCGGTTGTACCGGGTTGTCCTTGAGGCTGTCGAGCACCGTCGCCGACGGGTTCCACAAGCTTGAAGCGCTGGGGCCGTCATCGAACGTCAGCAGAAACCGTACCGGCGCCTGGGCATTGAGCCGGGTTTCGGTCTGCGCGGTCATCTCGATCGGCGCGGCAATGCAGCCGGCCAGCCCGAACGCGATGGCCGCTGCGCAGAGAAGATTGAACGCGTATTTCATGTTTTGCCTTGCGCCTGACCGTTGCGGTCCTGTTGTCGTCCGGCAAAAAAACTCCCTCGCCCTGATCCATCCCTGTGCCCGGCTATTCGAGCCAGCGTTGGATAGGGTACACAGGCTTTGGTTCCAGCGCTCGCTCAGTCCGCCAATGCCTGTTGAAACGAGGTGTCGATGATCCCGGCAGTGGCCAGCGGCGCCGGCAAGGCCTTGACCTTGAACAGAAAGTCGGCAGTGCTTTGCAGGTCGGCGGCGGCCTGTCGATCCACCGGCCCGACGCTCATGTGCGCCTGGCGCAACCAGTGCCGCGACACCTGCTGATCGAGATTGGCCTTCTTCGCCCACAGATCCGCATATTCATCGGTGTGGCTGTCGACCCAGGCCCGCGCCCGTTTCAAACGCCCGAGAAAATCGGCAATCGCGGCACGTTTGCTGTCGATCGACGGCGCCGACGCGGCAATCGCGCTGAGGCCCGGCATCAGGTTTTTCGCGGTGAGAATCGGCCGCGCACCGGAGAACACGATTTGCTGGGAGATGTACGGTTCCCACACCGGGAACGCGTCGATGCTGCCCTGTGGCAATGCCGCTGCCGCATCAATCGGCATCAACTTGACGAAGTCGACGTAATTTTCCGGCAGACCGCCCTGCTCCAGGGCGCGCAAGGTCAGCTGCTGGCTCCAGGCGCCGGGCCAGTAGGCGACTTTTTTACCCTTCAGATCAGCAATGGTTTTTACCGGCGAATCTTTCGGCACCAGCAAGGCGATGGTGTCCGGGTTCTGCCGCGATACCCCGATCAGCTTCACCGGCGCCTGTTTGGCAGCGAGAAACAGAAAACCCGAATCACCGAGAAAGCCCAGATCCAGCGAGCCGGTCTGCAACGCCTCGACCAGTGGTGCAGCGGCCTGGAAATGTTTCCAGTCGACGCTGTACGGCGCGTCTTTCAACACGCCGGAGGCCTCGATGGAGGCGCGGATGTTGTAGTAGTTCTGATCACCGACGTGCAGGACCAACGACTCGGCGGCGTAGGAAAGCGGTGCGCTGAACAGTCCAGCAATCAGTGTGATACGCAAGAATTTGGAGAGCTTCATGGCGGGTCCTGCAATGGGATTTTCCATAGACGATAACGCTCTTGATCGGCGCTTCTTAAATTCGATTAATGCATAAGCTCAGTACACCGAATGCTCACTGTTCGCTGCGCAACAGTGCGATACCAGCGTGTTGTCCCAGCAACAGTTGAAAGCCGTCAAACCCGGCGAAAACCCCGTAAACATTGGCTGATACGCACATGGCACAGAGCCTGCAATATTCCATTCATGCAGGAAGCAGCCACTAGAAATATATTTTTGGACATAAAAACAGTGCCTTTGCCGGAGCGCCGCCATGACATCCTTCTTCCCGTTTTTCCGCCTCAAAACGCTGCTGGTTGCCAGCGCCATGGCGCTAAGCCTGCAGCCGCTGGCTCACGCCACCGAGGCGCCCGCCGAAGTTCATCTGGACTACGCCTACTACTCACCGGTCAGCCTGGTGCTCAAGCATTTCGGCTTCCTCGAAAAAGCCCTGCCGCAGACCAAAGTCAGTTGGGTACTCAGCCAGGGCAGTAACCGTTCGCTGGAGTATCTGAATAGCGGCGGCGTCGATTTCGCCTCCAGCGCCAGCCTTGCTGCAGTGCTGAGCCGCGCCAATGGCAGCCCGATCAAATCGGTGTACGTCTACAGCCGCGCCGAATGGACTGCGCTGGTGGTGCGCAAGGATTCGCCGTACCAGAGCGTCGCCGACCTCAAAGGCAAGAAAATCGCCGCCACCAAGGGCACCGATCCTTACCTGTTCACCCTGCGCAGCCTGCAACAGGCCGGGCTGAAAAAAGACGACGTGGAACTGGTGCACCTGCAACATCCGGACGGGCGCACCGCGCTGGAAAAAGGCGACGTCGACGCCTGGGCCGGACTCGATCCGCACATGGCCGCCAGTCAGGTGCAGGCCGGTTCGCGTCTGCTATACCGCAACCCGGCGTTCAACAGTTATGGCGTGGTCAGCGTCACCGAGCAGTACGCCAAGGAGCATCCGCACACCATCGACACGGTGATCAAAGCCTACGAGCAGGCGCGCGAATGGGCGCTGAAAAATCCTGAGGAGTTTGCCGCGTTGCTGGCCAAAGAGTCCGGCCTGCCGCTGGACGTGGCCAAACTGCAGTTGTCGCGCACCGACTTGAGCAGCCCGCAACTGACCGCCAACGACGTGCAGGCGTCCAAGGCGGCGGCACCGATTCTGGTGTCCGAGGAACTGGTGCGGCGTGGGGTGAATGTCGATCAAGTCATCGATCAGTTGCTCGACAGTGGTGTGCAGCAAGCCATCGCCCGCCAGTAACCGACCAGACTCACAGCCCATCCGCGTCCGCTGCGGATTCGCTGTGAGCGGAGCCCACGTATGACCACTCGCAGTAATGAACTGCCCGCTCCTCCTCGGCGCTTGTCGAGGCCGCGAGCGTCATCCCTCAACCCGACATGGCGACGGCGCCTGAAAGGTCTGGCCCTGCCGCTGCTGATCGTAGTCGTCCTGGAGTTCATCGTGCGTCTCGGCTGGCTGCCGTCCTACCAAATGCCGGCCCCCAGCGAGATCGCCCTGACCCTCACCGACCTCGCCGAAGGCGCGCTGTGGAGACACATCGGCGCCAGCCTGATCCGCGTGTTGCTCGGGTTTGCAATTGGCGCCAGCCTGGCACTGGTGTTCGCCGCCTGGGTCGGCCTCAGTCGTGAGGCCGAGGCGTATCTGGAACCGACGTTCGCCGCGCTGCGTTCGATTCCGAGTCTGGCCTGGGTGCCGCTGTTGCTGCTGTGGCTGGGCATCGCTGAAACCTCGAAAATCGTGTTGATCGCCATCGGCGCGTTCTTTCCGGTGTACGTCAACGTGGTCGCGGCGATTCGCAACATCGATCGCAAACTGGTCGAGGTCGGGCGCATCTATGGCTTCAGCCGCCTGCAACTGGTACGGCGGATTCTGTTGCCGGCCGCCCTGCCCGGCCTGTTCACCGGGCTGCGCAGCGGCATGAGTCTGGCGTGGATGTTTCTGGTGGCCGCCGAGCTGATCGCCGCGACCAAAGGCCTCGGTTATCTGCTCAGCGACGGCCGCGAGACCTCGCGACCGGACATCGTGCTGGCAGCGATCATCGTGCTCGCCGTGCTTGGCAAACTCAGCGATGGTGTGCTCGCGCTGCTGGAGCGTCGCTGGCTGGTCTGGCGCGACACGTTCACCGGTCAGGCGGCGCAGGATTGATTGGCCAGAGCCAACTAAGCTGAAAGCGTGCAACCGGAGATTCAGCGCATGTGCGGAAGACTCTCGCAGTACCGTGGCATTCACGACTTTGTCGCGGTGCTGAGCATTCCCGATGCGCTGATCAATCACGTCGGCGACGCTGCGCTGGAGCGCTACAACGCGGCGCCGACCACGTCTCTTGCCATTCTTCATCAATATGATCAACGCCTGTATGCCGACAACCTGCGCTGGGGCTGGCGTCCGCACTGGGCCAGGGACCGCGCGGCGCCGATCAACGCCCGTGTGGAAAAAGTCGCCCATGGCCCCTTCTTCCGGGCGATCTGGCGTCATCGGTTGATCGTGCCGGTCGACAACTGGTTCGAATGGGTCGACGGCCCGGATAATACCCGACAGCCGTGGCTGATCCGGCGTGCCGATCACGGGCCGGTGTTCTGTGCGGCCATCGGCCAGTTTCCGACACCCGGCAACGACGCCCGGGACGACGATGGTTTCGTGATCATCACCGCCGACAGTGTCGGCGGCCTGCTCGATATCCATGATCGCCGACCGGTGGTTTTTCGCCCGGAGCTGGCTGCCGAGTGGCTCGACCCGGCAACACCGGCGGAACGTGCCGAGCAGATGCTGCTGTTCGAAGGTGAAGCCAGCGAGGCATTTGCCTGGCACAAAGTCGGCAAAGCGGTCGGCAATTCGCGCAATCAGGACGCCGGGCTGATTGAAGAAGTGGCTTAAAGATCCGTGATCTCACGCGTTTACCCTGTAGGAGCTGCCGCAGGCTGCGATCTTTTGATTTTTAATTTTTTAAAAGCAAGATCAAAAGATCGCAGCCTGCGGCAGCTCCTACAGGTGATTACAGGTGACACTCGATCTTTACAGCTGGTGTTTCATCGCTGAAACAGCTTCAAAAAAACAGTCGTTTGAGCGATTTAACCGCTTGTCTGACATTTCAACCGTCATACATACATTTAGATGCACTACGGATAGCATGCGCGCCGCATTTCCAATTGGCATACCAGTTGACCAAAGAGTCAACAAACCAGGAATCCCCTACAACTTTTACCAAGCCTTGCAGAGAACTAAGTTGCGCGACGATTTTGCAATCAAACAGGCCAACGGCCTGGAGTGTATTTATCTGTCCATGACAGAACGCTTTCAACTCGACTGTTTTATCGGCCACTACATCAAGACCCGAAACCTGCGTTCAGTGCCGGACATCGAACGTATTCTGCGCACCACGCTCGAAGGCTATCCCGGCCACCCACCGGTGATGGTCAATGAGCTCAATGCGTGGATCGACAAGACGCTGGGCTATCGGGCGTCACATCCGGACTTCCCGCACCTGGAAGACCTGTGAAACAACAAAAAGCCCCGCTGCTGCGGGGCTTTTTGCATGGGGCTGTCAGAATTTCACGTCGGGCCCGGTGAGTTCCTTGTCATCGTCGTGCTTCCACGTCTGTTCCTTGCGTTTCTCGCGCTCGATTTCCTCTTCGCTCGGTTCGTCCACTTCGTCGTCTACTGCCTGGTTTTCATCCGGACGCTTCTGCTCGGTCGTCATGTGAACTTCGCCTCGTCGACAATAATCATCCAATAAGCGTAGAACAGTTTTTCCCCGTCAACTTACAACCACCAGCGCAACAAAAAGAAAAACGCCATGCTTAAAAGCATGCTGAGCAACGTATTGCGGGTGTACAGCACCAAGCCGATCGCAACCAGCGAACTCAGCAAATACGGATTATCCCACTGCACATTCAACTGTTTGTCCGGCATGAACACGATTGGTCCGCAGATCGCCGTCAACATTCCCGGTACGGCAAACCCGAGAAACTGCCGCGCGTTGCTGCTCAAACGCAATGGCAGGCGCGGTTCGAGAAACACGTAGCGGTTGAGGAACACCAGAATCCCCATGCCGACAATCACTGCCCAGACCATCATGTGCGCCCCCGATACAACTTGTTGCAGACAAATCCTGCGGTCATCCCGGCCAGCCCCGACAGCACCAGTGCCGAGCCCCATTGCCAATAGCTGAACAGCACCGAGCAGAACAGCGACACCGCCACGCAAACCACGGTCGGCACGTTACGCACCACCGGGGTGATCAATGCGATGAAAGTGGCGGCAATCGAGAAGTCCAGGCCCAGATGCTCAAGCCCCGGAATACTGCTGCCCAGGACGATGCCGGCCAGGGTGAACAGGTTCCATGCGATGTAGAACGTCAGACCGACGCCCAAGGCATACCAGCGATTGAACTGCTGGCGGTCATGCTGGCTGGTCAGGGCAAACAGTTCATCGGTGAGCAAAAAGCCCAGACCGATGCGCCAGCGCCCGGGCAGCGGCGAGATCACCGAGCGCATGCTCATTCCGTACAACAGGTGCTGCGAGGTCAGCAGCAGTGTGGTCAGCAGAATCGAGAAAATCCCGGCACCGCCCTTGAGCATGCCGATCGCCACCAGTTGCGCAGCGCCCGCGAACACAATGCTCGACAGGCCCTGCCCCTGCAGCGGAGTGAGATTGGCTTCGATCGCCATGGAGCCGGCGAGCAGCCCCCACGGCGCCGTCGCCAACGATAACGGCATGATCGCCGCAGCGCCGCGAAGAAACGCACGGCGCGGCATAAGTGAGTCAGACATAACGCTCTTCAACCGAGGAAACGGTCGCAGACTCTGCCAGCAAATGCCCCTTCGTGGCTTGAACAATCTTGCGCACTTGCGCTGAATCACCGCGCCCGGGCGCCGCTGTCGGCGTACCATGGAGGCCTTCACAACCGTGTCAGGGAGACGACATGCTGTACCGAATCGCAGCCGACGGGCTGGTGCTGTTCCATCTGTCATTCATTCTGTTCGTGCTGTTCGGCGGGCTGCTGGTGCTCAAATGGCCACGCCTGATGTGGCTGCATCTGCCGGCGGCGGCGTGGGGCGTGGCAGTCGAGGTGTTGCACCTGACCTGTCCGCTGACCTACTGGGAAAACCTGATGCGCCACGCCGCCGGGCAGACCGAATACGCCGGCGGCTTCATCGAGCACTACGTGTGGCCGATCATCTACCCCGCAGGTCTGACGCCACAGATCCAGTTGGCACTGGGCAGCGTGGTGCTGGTGATCAACCTGCTGGTCTACGGGCGTCTGGCCCGTGCGTGGAAACTGCGCCGCGCCAGCCGCATCCCGTTTTAACGCGCGGCGGGTTTCAAGGCTTGCAGCCAGGCCGGATCCAGGCGCTTCTGGTCGACCTCCAGACCCAGCGCCTGCATCCGCTCCTGGTGCGCTGCGACCTCCCGCTGCAACTGCGCGTGATCGCTGGAGTTACCGTCCAGTTCGTGCATCTGGGTCAAACCCAGATGATAGAAACGCAGCACCTTCATCGCCGTCGGATCGTTTTGTTCAACGGCCGCTGTCACCTGATGCATCACGTTGGTCACACTCATCAGGCTGCGCTTGAGCCGCCAGCTATAGACCGCCGGGGCCATCCACGGCTGCTGCCAGAACTGCCCGCGCATCAGCGCCGCCGTCAACAGAAACGCGACGAACACTCCGCCGACATTGAAACGCAGATTATCGCCGCCGGGTTCACCGAACAGCGCCACCGCCGCCGTCGAAAGCGCCATCGCCAACACCAGGAACAGCACGGCAATGATCAGCGTGCTGCGACGGGTCTGCTGGCGAAACGTTGCTGGGTCCATCGGCTGGATCTCGAACATCAGGCATGACTTCCTTGAACGATAAAAAGGGCAACGGAAAAAACTCGTTGCGCATTATCGCCTCTGCGCACGATTTAGCTATGCTGGGGGCCCTTTTCATCTTTTCAGCGTCCAACGGGGACATGGCGGTACAGCGCAGATCGTGCCATCTTCATTCATGGATACACACTATTCGGATGCCATTTGCCTGCCATTGGAATGACATCGTTTTAAGGATCATTGCATGACCCAACGACACGTAATCAACGCCTCGGTCAGCCCGAAAGGCAGCCTGGAAACCCTTTCTCAACGTGAAGTGCAGCAACTGAGCGAAGCCGGATCCGGCAGCACCTACACCCTCTTCCGCCAGTGCGCCCTGGCCATCCTCAACACCGGCGCGCATGTTGACAACGCCAAGACCATCCTCGAAGCCTACAAGGACTTCGAAATCCGCATTCACCAGCAGGATCGCGGTGTGCGCCTCGAACTGCTGAACGCCCCGGCCGACGCGTTCGTCGACGGCGAAATGATCGCCAGCACCCGCGAGATGCTGTTCAGCGCCCTGCGTGACATCGTCTACACCGAAAACGAACTCGACAGCCAACGCATCGACCTCAGCACCTCACAAGGCATCAGCGACTACGTGTTTCACCTGCTGCGCAACGCGCGTACCTTGCGCCCGGGTGTCGAGCCGAAAATCGTCGTGTGCTGGGGCGGTCACTCGATCAACACCGAGGAATACAAATACACCAAGAAAGTCGGCCACGAACTGGGCCTGCGCAGCCTCGACATCTGCACCGGTTGCGGCCCCGGTGTAATGAAAGGCCCGATGAAGGGCGCGACCATCGCCCACGCCAAACAGCGCATCCACGGTGGGCGCTACCTTGGCCTGACCGAGCCGGGCATCATCGCCGCCGAAGCGCCGAACCCGATCGTCAATGAGCTGGTGATCCTGCCGGACATCGAAAAACGTCTGGAAGCGTTCGTGCGTGTCGGCCACGGCATTATCATCTTCCCGGGCGGCGCCGGCACCGCCGAAGAGTTCCTGTACCTGCTGGGCATCCTGATGCACCCGGACAATCAGGGCCTGCCGTTCCCGGTGATTCTGACCGGGCCGAAACATGCCGCGCCGTACCTGGAACAACTCGATGCCTTCGTCACCGCCACCCTGGGCGATGCGGCCAAACAGCACTACGAGATCATCATCGACGACCCGGCCGAAGTCGCCCGGCAGATGACGGCCGGCCTCAAAGCGGTGAAACAGTTCCGCCGCGAGCGCAACGACGCGTTCCACTTCAACTGGCTGCTGAAGATCGACGAAAGCTTCCAGCGTCCATTCGATCCGACCCACGAGAACATGGCCAACCTCAAGCTGCACCGCGACCAGCCGCCCCACGAACTGGCCGCCAACCTGCGCCGCGCGTTCTCCGGGATCGTTGCCGGCAACGTCAAGGACAAGGGCATCCGCTTGATCGAGGAACACGGGCCGTACCAGATCCGTGGCGACGCAGCGATCATGCAACCGCTCGATGCGCTGCTCAAAGCCTTCGTCGCCCAGCACCGGATGAAACTGCCGGGCGGCGCGGCGTATGTGCCGTGCTATCGCGTGGTGGCGTAACTCTTCCGGCCCCAATGTGGCAGCGGACCTGCCCGCGAAAGCGGTGTGTCAGGCAACATGGATGTTGACTGGCACGGCGTCTTCGCGAGCAAGCTCGCTCCCACAGGATCTGTTGTGTGGCGCACAGATCTTTCCAGGCAGAGTCCCCCGGGGGAGCGAGCTTGCTCGCGAAAGACCAGCATCACCTTATCCCGCCAATCGCGCCGCCAATGCCTTGGCCTGCAACGCCACATCCGTCACTGCCGTGCTTTCCCACCACATTCCGCGTAGCGGTGGGCCCATGCCGAACAAACGGCTGGCGACTTGCCCCTCGGCGTCCAGCACCGCGCCGTCCACCGCTGCCGTAATCCCCAACGCCAACGGCCCCGGACGCACCAGCCCACGCGCCAGCAACTGCTGCGGCAACGGTCGCGCCACGCGCCGCCAGTCATACTCGATGCCACTGGAATTGATCAGCGCTGCGCCGTGTACCACGCGAGTCTCAGACTCACCGCGTGGCCGAATGCGAATGCTGACACCCTGCTGCGTACTCGGCTCAAGCCCCTTGAACGACGCTGCCTGAATCCGCAACCGTCCCTCGTTGTGCAAGCGTTCAACCAACGCCGCACTCAGCGGTGGCGAACGATGATGATGACTCTGCCACCATGGCCGCACATGGCGTACGAATTGTCTTCGCTGCACGTCAGTCGCCTGACTCCACAGCCGGCCGATGTGCGCTCGCACGGTGTCCAGCGGCGCCTGCCAGTCGATGCCTTGGGCAATGGCGTCAAGGCAATGCCTGCGCAGTTCGTGCAGCAACTGTCGCGGCGTGCGAATGCCCGGATCTTGCGCAAGGAAATCCACCCACGCCGGCGGTTGCCGACGTACATGGGGCAACAGTCCATGGCGGGAAAACACGTCGATCGGCCCGCGATGCCCGGCCTGCTCCAGAGAGACGACCGCATCGACCATGGTCAGCCCGGAGCCGATGATCAGCACGGTTGACTGCGGATCGAGCTGGCGCATGGCCGCGACGTCCCATGGATCAAGCGCAGCGGCATTCAGGCCGCTGGAATCCTTCTGCGGCGTGCGCGCGGCGGGGAACATGCCCGTGGCGAGCACAGCAAAGGCGCCGTTCAGGTGCTGCCCATCGTTCAAGGTCAGTTGCACCGAATCAGCATCGGTTTGCAGATCGACGACTTCGGCGCGAACGTGCTCGACGGTCGAACCGTGTCGCGCACCAACGACTCGCGCCTCGGCCAGGCGCTGCTGCACATACACGCCAAACAGCCCGCGCGGCGGGAACAGTTCACTGATCGGCACGTTCTGCTCGGCGGACTCCGGCCAGCCGCCGGCGGCAATGTGCGCAGTCAGCCATTGGGTCAAGTCATCAGGGTTGTCCGGGTCGACACTCATGCGCGCCGCATTGCCGTTGAGCGTGTGGCCCAATTCGACGGCGCTGTAGGCTTCGCCACGGCCGAGTTCGGCGCGCGGTTCGATGATCAGGATCCGCCGCTGGCCGGGCAGTCGCAGCAATTGCACGGCCAGCATCGTGCCGCTGAGGCCACCGCCGATGATCAGGATGTCTGCACGCTGACTCATTCAAATCACCACATTGCGCACAAAGCGCACCGCCACCGGCCCGTCATTGCGATAGCCGTGCGGCTGGTTGCTGGCAAACATGAAAAACTCGCCAGTCGCAATGGTATTGGTCACTTCACCCACCGTTAACGTCAGGCAACCTTCGAACACATAGATCTGCTCACTCCAGCCATCGGCGTCCGGTTGCGACGGGTAGACCTCGCCCGGTTGCAGACACCATTCCCATTGTTCGACTTCACGGGTGGCGATGGCCTTGGACAGCAGCACCGCTTTGCTCCCGGGAATCACCCCAGCCCACGCCACTTCGTTGATGCGACTGGTATCGCGTGCGTCTGGGGCCTGGATCAGGTCGCTGAAGGCTACATCGAGCGCTTCGGCGACGCGGTCGAGGGTGGTCAGGCTGACATTCTTTTCCCCGGCCTCGATCGCCACCAGCATGCGCCGACTGACGCCGGACTTTTCGGCCAGCGCGGTCTGGCTCATGTCAGCAGCGTGGCGCAGGCGCCGAACATTGTGGCTGACGTGTTGCAGGACGGACGCCCGTTGGCTGGAATCTTTGTGCACTATATTGCTCACTCGGTGGGGTTGGGCAGTATACTGCGCAACGTTGGGCGCATTGTGCGTCCTGCCTTTTATAGTGCGCAAGGTCATGACGTCAGTGAACAGCTCCCCCACCCCTCTTCGCTTCTCCCGCTTCAGCAAGGCCGAGTGCGTGCTGGTGCTGATCACCATGGTCTGGGGCGGTACATTTCTGCTGGTGCAACACGCCATGACCGTCAGTGGCCCGATGTTCTTCGTCGGCCTGCGCTTTGCCGCTGCGGCCGCCATTGTCGCGCTGTTTTCCTGGCGCCACTTGCGCAACCTGACCCTGTTCGAACTCAAGGCCGGGACCTTCATCGGCGTGGCGATCATGCTCGGTTACGGCCTGCAAACCGTTGGCCTGCAAACGATCCCGAGCAGCCAGTCGGCATTCATCACCGCGTTGTACGTGCCCTTCGTGCCATTGCTGCAATGGCTGGTGCTGGGCCGTCGGCCGGGGCTGATGCCGAGCATTGGCATCATGCTGGCGTTTACCGGGTTGATGCTGCTGTCCGGGCCGTCCGGGGCTGCGCTGAATTTCAGCCCCGGCGAAATCGCCACGCTGATCAGCGCCATCGCGATTGCCGCCGAGATCATTCTGATCAGCACCTATGCCGGTCAGGTCGATGTACGCCGGGTGACCGTGGTGCAACTGGCGGCGACCTCGGCGCTGTCGTTTCTGCTGGTGGTGCCGACCGGTGAGGCACTTCCGGATTTTTCCTGGACGCTGCTGGTGACCGCACTGGGACTTGGCGCGGCGAGTGCGGCAATTCAGGTGGCGATGAACTGGGCGCAGAAAAGCGTTTCGCCGACCCGGGCAACGTTGATCTATGCCGGTGAGCCGGTGTGGGCCGGGATCGTCGGGCGGATCGCCGGGGAGCGCTTGCCGGCGATTGCCTTGGTGGGTGCAGGGTTGATTGTCGCGGCGGTGATTGTCAGTGAGTTGAAGACCAAGGGTAAGGTTGACGTCGAAGTAGATGGTGCCTTGGAGAATGACAGCGGCAATTGAGCGCGAAGATCAAAAGATCGCAGCCTGCGGCAGCTCCTACAGGGACATGCATTCCAATGTAGGAGCTGCCGCAGGCTGCGATCTTTTCGCCCCTGAAACAAAGCCAAACCAATTTTTTCAGACTACTTTGTAGGATTCTGAGACATCCTGGCGTTTGGTAATCAGGGAGCTGGCACGTATGATGCTTCACAAACTTCCGCAGATTAGAAGCCTATGTCCCTGATAGTTCTACTGCTTCTGCCATTCATTGGCAGCTGTCTGGCAGCGGTGCTGCCACACAATGCGCGTAATACCGAATCCCTGTTGGCAGGTCTGGTCGCTCTGATCGGCACCGTGCAGGTCGCGCTGTTGTACCCGCAAATCGCCCACGGCGGCGTGATCCGTGAAGAATTCATGTGGCTGCCCAGCCTCGGTTTGAACTTCGTCCTGCGTATGGACGGTTTCGCCTGGCTGTTCTCGCTGCTGGTGCTGGGCATCGGCGCCCTCGTCTCTTTATATGCGCGTTATTACATGTCGCCGGACGACCCGGTGCCACGCTTCTTCGCCTTCTTCCTGGCGTTCATGGGCGCCATGCTCGGCCTGGTGATTTCCGGCAACCTGATCCAGATCGTGTTCTTCTGGGAGCTGACCAGCCTCTTCTCGTTCCTGCTGATCGGCTACTGGCACCACCGCTCCGATGCCCGGCGTGGCGCCTATATGGCGCTGATGGTCACCGGCGCCGGGGGACTATGCCTGCTGGCGGGGGTCATGATCCTCGGCCATGTCGTCGGCAGCTATGACCTGGACAAGGTCCTGGCCGCCGGCGATCAGATTCGCGCACATGCCCTCTACCCCATCCTGCTTCCCCTCATCCTTATCGGCGCCCTCAGCAAAAGCGCTCAGTTCCCTTTCCACTTCTGGCTGCCGCACGCCATGGCGGCGCCCACTCCGGTTTCGGCTTATCTGCACTCGGCGACCATGGTCAAAGCCGGGGTATTTCTGCTCGCACGCCTGTGGCCGTCGCTGTCCGGCAGTGAAGAATGGTTCTACATCGTCAGCGGCGCCGGCGCGTGTACGCTGTTGCTCGGCGCGTATTGCGCGATGTTCCAGAACGATCTCAAGGGCCTGCTGGCCTACTCGACCATCAGCCATCTGGGCCTGATCACCTTGCTGCTGGGCCTGAACAGCCCGCTGGCGGCAGTCGCGGCGGTGTTCCACATCCTCAACCACGCGACCTTCAAGGCCTCGCTGTTCATGGCCGCCGGGATCATCGACCACGAGAGCGGCACCCGAGACATCCGCAAGCTCAGCGGCCTGATCAAACTCATTCCGTTCACCGCGACCCTGGCGATGGTTGCCAGCGCGTCGATGGCCGGCGTACCGCTGCTCAACGGCTTCCTGTCGAAAGAAATGTTCTTCGCCGAAACCGTGTTCATCAACGCCACCGCGTGGGTCGAAGCGGCGTTGCCGATTGTCGCGACCATCGCCGGTACCTTCAGCGTCGCCTACTCGCTGCGCTTTACCGTCGACGTGTTCTTCGGCCCGACGGCCACCGACCTGCCGCACACCCCGCACGAACCACCGCGCTGGATGCGTGCGCCGGTCGAGCTGCTGGTGTTCACCTGCCTGATCGTCGGGATTTTCCCGGCGCAAGTGGTTGGCCCGCTGCTCGCGGCCGCCGCACTGCCGGTAGTGGGTGGAACGCTGCCCGAGTACAGCCTGGCCATCTGGCACGGTCTGAATGCGCCGATGATCATGAGCCTGATCGCCATGTCCGGCGGCATCGTGGTTTATCTGCTGCTGCGCAATCAGCTCAAGCGTGGCCGCTTCAAATACCCGCCGCTGGTAGGTCGCTTCAACGGCAAGCGGCTGTTCGAGCGCAGTCTGGTGCTGATGATGCGCATGGCCCGCCGGGTAGAACGTCGACTCGGCACCCGCCGCCTGCAGATGCAACTGTTCCTGATGGTATTGGCGGCAGTGCTCGCCGGCCTGATCCCGATGCTGCACAGCCAGCTGAGCTGGGGCGACCGGCCGAAGATTCCGGGCTCCATCGTGTTCGTCACCCTGTGGCTGCTGGCGATTGCCTGCGCCCTCGGCGCCGCATGGCAAGCCAAGTATCACCGTCTCGCCGCCCTGACCATGGTCAGCGTCTGCGGGCTGATGACCTGCGTGACCTTCGTCTGGTTCTCGGCGCCGGATCTGGCCCTGACGCAACTGGCGGTGGAAGTGGTGACCACGGTGCTGATCCTGCTCGGCCTGCGCTGGTTGCCGCGACGCATCGAAGAAGTCTCGCCACTGCCGTCGAGCCTGCGCAAGGCCCGGGTGCGGCGCCTGCGCGACTTGCTGTTGTCGATTGCGGTCGGCGCTGGCATGGCGCTGCTGTCCTACGCGATGCTGACGCGGCAGACGCCCAACGACATTTCCTCGTTCTACCTCAGCCGGGCCATGCCCGAGGGCGGTGGCAGCAACGTGGTCAACGTAATGCTGGTGGACTTCCGTGGCTTCGATACCCTGGGTGAAATCACCGTGCTGGTGGCCGTGGCGTTGACCGTGTTCGCCCTGCTCCGGCGTTTCCGCCCGCCGAAAGAAAGCCTGCAACTACCGGCCCAGCAACGCCTGCTCGCGCCGGACGTGGTCACCGATCTGGTCAACCCGCGCAGCGCCAGCGATACCGCGCTCGGCTTCATGATGGTGCCGGCGGTGCTGGTGCGCCTGTTGCTGCCGATTGCGCTGGTGGTGTCGTGCTATCTGTTCATGCGCGGCCACAACCAGCCGGGCGGCGGTTTCGTTGCCGGGCTGGTGATGTCGGTGGCGTTCATCCTGCAATACATGGTCGCCGGGACGCAGTGGGTCGAGGCGCAAATGAGCCTGCGACCGCTGCGCTGGATGGGCACCGGGCTGCTGTTCGCCACCGCCACCGGTCTCGGCGCGATGGCGGTCGGTTATCCGTTCCTGACCACCCACACCTGGCATTTCGCCTTGCCGCTGCTGGGCGACATCCATATTGCCAGCGCGCTGTTCTTTGACATCGGCGTGTACGCCGTGGTCGTGGGCTCGACGCTGCTGATCCTCACCGCTCTCGCCCACCAATCGGTGCGTGGTCACAAAACCGCGTCGCTGCCCAAGTCCGTCGCCAGCAAAGGAGCCGTCTGATGGAAGAAGTCATCGCAATCGCCATCGGCGTCCTCGCCGCATCCGGCGTGTGGCTGGTGCTACGGCCACGGACGTTCCAGGTGGTCATGGGCCTGTGCCTGTTGTCCTACGCGGTCAACCTGTTCATCTTCAGCATGGGCAGCCTGTTCATCGGTAAAGAGCCGGTGATCAAGGACGGCGTGACCCAGGACTTGCTGCATTACACCGATCCGCTGCCGCAGGCGCTGGTGCTGACTGCAATCGTCATCAGCTTTGCCATGACCGCCCTGTTCCTGGTGGTGTTGCTGGCATCGCGGGGCCTGACCGGCACTGACCACGTCGACGGCCGGGAGCCCAAGGAATGATGGCGATGACTCACCTGATCGCCGCACCGATCCTGCTGCCGCTGCTGACCGCCGCCATCATGCTGATGCTCGGCGAGAAGCACCGGCCGCTGAAGGCGAAAATCAACCTGTTCTCCAGCCTCGTCGGCCTGTTCATTTCGGTGATGCTGCTGCAATGGACGCAAACCACCGGGGTGCCCGGCTCCATCGGCGTGTACCTGCCGGGCAACTGGCAGGCGCCGTTCGGCATCGTGCTGGTGGTCGATCGCCTGTCGGCATTGATGCTGGTGCTGACCGGGATCATCGGCGTCAGCGCCCTGCTGTTCGCCATGGCGCGCTGGGACGGCGCGGGCTCGAGCTTCCACGCGTTGTTCCAGATTCAGCTGATGGGCCTGTACGGCGCCTTCCTCACCGCCGACCTGTTCAACCTGTTCGTGTTCTTCGAAGTGCTGCTAGCGGCCTCTTATGGCCTGTTGCTGCACGGCTCGGGTCGGGCGCGGGTATCGTCGGGCCTGCATTACATCTCGATCAACCTCCTGGCCTCGTCGCTGTTCCTGATTGGCGCGGCGCTGATCTACGGCGTCACCGGCACCCTAAACATGGCCGATCTGGCGCTGAAGATCCCGCTGGTGCCGGAAGCCGACCGTGGCTTGCTGCACGCCGGCGCGGGGATTCTTGCAGTTGCATTCCTGGCCAAGGCCGGCATGTGGCCACTGAACTTCTGGCTGGTGCCGGCCTACTCCTCGGCCAGCGCACCGGTCGCGGCGATGTTCGCGATCATGACCAAGGTCGGCGTCTACACCCTGCTGCGCCTGTGGACGCTGCTGTTCTCCGGCCAGGCCGGGGCATCGGCGTTCTTCGGTGGCGACTGGCTGATCTACGGCGGCATGGCGACCATCGCCTGCGCCGCGCTGGCGATTCTGGCTGCGCAACGCCTGGAGCGCATGGCCAGCCTGAGCATTTTGGTGTCGGCGGGGATTCTGCTGTCGGCGGTGGGTTTCGCCCAGCCGAACCTGATCGGCGCGGCGCTGTTCTATCTGGTCAGCTCGACCCTGGCCCTGAGTGCGCTGTTCCTGCTGGCGGAGTTGATCGAGCGTTCGCGTTCGGCCAACGAAATCCCGCTGGAGGATGAAAGCGAACTGCTGCCGCGTCCGCAGGAATCCCTGCAACCGCCCAAGGGCATCAACCTCGATGACGAGCAGAAAGCCGTGGTCGGCCAGGTCATTCCGTGGACCATGGCGTTTCTCGGCCTGAGCTTCATTGCCTGCGCCCTGCTGATCATCGGCATGCCGCCGCTGTCCGGGTTCATCGGCAAACTCAGTCTGATCGGTGCGCTGCTCAATCCACTGGGGCTGGGCGATGAAGCGCCGATTTCCAACGCGTCCTGGGCGTTGCTGGCGCTGCTGATCCTCTCCGGGCTGGCCTCTCTGATGGCGTTCGCGCGCATGGGTGTCCAGCGCTTCTGGACGCCGGAAGAGCGCCCTTCACCGCTGCTGCGCAAACTCGAATGTGCGCCGGTTTTCCTGTTGCTGGGGCTGAGCATCGCCCTGACCTTCAAGGCCGAACCGCTGCTGCGCTATACCCAGGCCACCGCCGACGCGCTGAACAACCCGCAGCAATACGTGATGGCCGTGCTCGGCACCCGCGCCGTACCAAGTCCGGAAGCCAAAGCCGCGATGCTGGAGGTGCAGCCATGAAGCGCGTGTTCCCGGCTCCGCTGCTGTCACTGGCTTTATGGGTTTTGTGGCTGACACTCAACCTCTCCGTCAGCCCGGGCAACCTGCTGCTCGGCGCGATACTCGGGTTCGCCGCACCATTGATGATGCGCAAGCTGCGCCCGAAACAGGTGCGCATTCGCCGCCCGCTGACAATTTTGCGCCTGTTCGTGATGGTCGGTCGTGACGTGATCCTCTCCAACCTGATCGTCGCCTGGGGCGTGCTCAACGCGGGTCGCCGACCGCCACGCTCGCGCTTCGTCAAAGTGCCGCTGGACCTGCGCGACGCCAACGGTCTGGCCGCGCTGGCGATGATCTGCACCGTGGTGCCGGGCACCGTGTGGTCGGAGCTGGCGCTGGATCGCAGCATTCTGCTGCTGCACGTCTGGGATCTGGATGACGAGGCGCACTTCATCCACCACTTCAAGACTGCCTACGAGCAGCCGTTGATGGAGATTTTCGAATGAGCCCGTTGCTGTCGAACGCGATTCTGCTGACGCTGTTCCTGTTCTCGCTGGCGATGGTCCTGACCCTGATCCGCCTGTTCAAGGGGCCGTCGGCGCAGGATCGAGTCCTGGCACTGGATTATCTGTACATCGTCGCCATGCTGATGATGCTGACGCTGGGCATTCGTTATTCCAGTGACACTTACTTCGAGGCAGCGCTGCTGATCGCGCTGTTCGGCTTCGTCGGTTCATTTGCCCTGGCGAAATTCCTGCTGCGTGGCGAGGTGATCGAATGACTGCGCAATTGTCGTTGTGGGTCGAGATTCCGGTGGCGATTCTACTGGTGCTCAGCGGGGTGTTTGCGCTGCTTGGCGCAGCCGGCTTGCTGCGCATGAAGGATTACTTCCAGCGCATGCATCCACCGGCGCTGGCCTCGACGTTGGGCGCGTGGTGCGTGGCGCTGGCGTCTATCATCTGCTTTTCGGCACTCAAGTCCGGGCCGGTGATGCATGCCTGGCTGATTCCGATCCTGCTGGCGATTACGGTGCCGGTGACCACGTTGCTGCTGGCGCGGGCGGCGTTGTTCCGCAAGCGCATGGCCGGGGATGATGTGCCGGCTGAGGTGAGCAGTCGCAGGACCGAGAGTGGTAGTTAATTCGGCGGTGTCTGGGGCAGGCCTCTTCGCGGGCAAGCCCGCTCCCACAGTGATTGTGGGTGTTCACAAGTAATGGATTCCATCCAAAACCCTGTGGGAGCGGGCTTGCCCGCGAAGAGGCCGGTACTGCCAACACATGAGCCGAGTCAGACCCAAGCCACCGCCAACAATCCCGCCCCCAGCAACAGACACAGCGGTGAATACACCCAGGTATCCAGCCGCGCAAATCGCGACCCCTTCACTTCCTTGAAAAAACCCACCAGATGCGAATCGCCGATCGCCCGGGCAAACATCAGTAACGCAATCGCACTGATCACCCACTGCAGCGCCTTGTGATGCACCGGCGGCATGCCCCAGCCGACCCGCATGCACACTAGCGCGGCGATCACCAATAAGGCTGCCGCCACCAACAGGGTGATCCAGCCAGACGGTTTGAATGCCGGTCGCACCGTCGCCACCAGTCCTTGCACCGGCACTTGCGGTACCGCCGCCACCGCCGCCCATTGCCCACCCAGCGCCCAGTACACGTGTACCAGGGCGATTGCCGCAAATATCGTCACCAGCCATTGAGCCAACACAAAGGTCATGGTCGAGAATCCTTTCTGGGGATTTGAACAAAACATCCTAGTCGGCATTTTTTGAAGTGCACGACCGATCGGCGGTACGGTAAAGTGCCGCCCCATGAAATTCACCCGTTCCGATCGCTCACTGCTGGCCTGGATGCTCTATTGCTGCGTCCTGTTCAACGTGTTCGCCTGCAGCATCGGTCACGGGCAAATGGTCGGGATGCAGCTCAACGGCATCGGCGGGCAATTCTGTACGGTCGACCCGGCCACCCAAGCGCCGCTGAGCAGCAATCCCAGCGAAGAACCATTGCCGACCCTGTCCAAGGCGTTCGGCTGTCCGCTGTGCTCGGTCGGCGGCGGCATGGGCCCGGCATTCAACTCCAGCCTGACCCTCGCGGTGCTGCCCGAGCTCCACAGCCCGCCGCTGGCGCCCATCGTCAGCGCCGACCTCCCTGCCCGCTTCACCTGGCCCTCGGCCAACCCTCGCGCCCCGCCGCTCGCCTGAGTGTCTTTGCCTTTTTGATTTGTCAGCCCACTGCGCCAACGCGCGGCGTTCGCCTGTGCGCTGATTCCCAGACAAGCATTCAGGATTCATCGATGAAACACATTCCTCTGCTGGCCAGCCTGTGCGGCTGCCTGTCCCTTAACGCCTGGGCGCAATCCACTGTGGATCTGGCGCCGATCACCATCGACGGCGAATCCACCAGCGAACCGGGCCTGAGCCTCGATCAATCCAGCGGCATGGCTTCGCGTCTCGGCTTGAGCGTGCGCGACACACCTGCGTCAGTGGCCGTCGCCAACCGCAACGACATCGAACGGCACGGCGCGCAGAACTTCCAGGACGCCGCCAACACCCTGCCCGGGGTCAATGCCAGTGCGCCGCCTGGCTTTGGCGGATTCGTCTCCTACCGTGGTTTCACCAGCAGCCAGATCACCCAGATGTTCAATGGCATCAACGTCTCCGGCGGTCTCGCCCGACCGGTGGATTCATGGATCTATGACCGAGTCGAACTGGTGGGCGGTCCTTCATCGCTGATCAACGGCGCAGGCTCGGTCGGCGGCTCGCTGAACTACGTGACCAAACTGGCGACCCGCGAAGAACAAGCGGTCGAAGGCCGCGTCAGCTACGGCAGCTACGACACCACCGAAACCGCGTTCGGCCTCAACCATGCGCTGACTGAACCGAGCGCCGACGTGCAGCACTATGCGCGCCTCGATGTCAGCCACAACACCAGCAACGGCTACATTGATCGCCAGGAACGCGATGCCTGGAGCGTGGCGTTCTCGTTGCTCAGCGACCTTACGCCGGACCTGTCGCACACCCTGGCCCTGGAATATCAGGACGAACACGAAGACAGCCCGTACTGGGGCACGCCGGTGCTCAACCCCAACGCCGGCGAGTTGAAGATCGACAAACACAACCGCTTCAACAACTACAACGTCGAGGACGGGCGCTACGAACAGCGCACGATCTGGGTGCGCTCGATTATCGACTACCGGGTCAACGACAGCACCACCCTGCGCAACACGCTGTATCACCTCGACAGCCAGCGCGACTACCGCAACCTCGAAACCTATCAGTACAACGCCGACAACAGCGCGGTAAACCGTTCCACTGCCTATCAGGTGCGGCATCAGGGTGAGCAGAACGGCAACCAATTCGAACTGCGCCACGACAACAGGTTTTTCGGTCTCGACACGACGTGGTCCGGTGGTTTCGAGTACAAGGTCAACCAGACCACCAACTCGCCGCTGAATATCAAAGGCGCGAGCACCGTCGATCCGAACAACTACCGCCCGGGGCATTTCTACGATATTCCCGGCACCAACCCGGCGCTGATCAGCGACAAGACCAACGAAGTCACGACCAAAGCGCTATTCGCGGAAAACCGTCTGGCCCTGACCGACAAACTGGCGCTGCTCACCGGCCTGCGCTACGACGACATCGACCTCGACGTGACCAACCATCGCACGGTGACGGCCACCAATCCCAAGCACCTCAAACGCAGCTGGGAGCCGGTCACCGGGCGCGTTGGCCTGACCTATCAGTTCATCCCGTCGGCCAACGTCTACGTGCAATACAGCACCGCCGCCGAACAACCGAACGGCACGCAGGACTTCGATGTTTCAACCGGTAAACAGTGGGAAATCGGCAGCAAGTTCGACTACCTCAATGGCCGTGGCTCGGCGACGGTTGCCGCGTACACCATCGAACGCAAAGACTTCGCTGTAACTGATCCGCTGGACCCAACCAGCAGCATCCCGGTCGGTCAGCAAACCTCGAAAGGCATCGAGATCGCCAGTTCCCTGCGGATTACCGACAAGCTGTTGGCCGAAGGCAACTTCGCCTGGGTCGATGCGCAGTACGATGACTTCACCGAAAAGAACGCCTCCGGCGTGGTGGTGTCGCGCAAGGGCAACACACCGACCAACGTCCCGGATCGGGTCGGCAATCTGTGGCTGACTTATGATTTTTCGCCGCAATGGCAAGGAGGGGTCGATGCGCGGTATGTGGCGTCGGTGTATGCGGACACGGCGAACACCATGACCGTGCCGTCGTACACACTGTTCGGCAGCTTCCTCAGCTATAAGGTCGACTCGCACACCACCGTTACCGGCCGGGTGCGTAACCTGACCAATGAGGTGTATGCCGAGTTTGCGCATGTGTCGCCGGCTTACTATCTGGGTACGCCGCGCACCTTTGAATTGGCGGTGCAAACCAGGTTCTGAACTTAACCGGATCCCTTGTAGGAGCTGCCCAAGGCTGCGATCTTTTGACTTTGATTTTTTAAGATCAAGATCAAAAGATCGCAGCCTGCGGCAGCTCCTACAGAGAGCGATTACAAACTGGCGGAGACCTTCTCCGCCACATCCTTCGGCACCCACCCCTGCCACACCTCCGGATGCGCCTTCATGAACGCTTCTGCCGCCTGGCGCGGCGCAGTGTGCTTCTCGCTCATCTCGGCCAACGCCTTGTTCAATGGCTCGATCGGGAAATCCACCTTGCTGAAGAATGCCGCGATCTGCGGATACTGTTTCTGGAACGGCGTAGACACGCCAATCGACAGTTTCGAGGCCAGCGAACGCGTCGGTTTCGGATTGGGGTTATCGGCATCGGTCAGGGTCTTCCACGCTTCGGCATCAAACGGTGGTTCTTCCAGCTGCACCAGTTTGAATTTGCCCAGCAACGGTGTCGGCGACCAGTAATAGAACAGCACCGGTTTGCCCCGGCGGATCGAAGAACTGATCTCGGCATCCAGCGCCGCACCCGACCCACTGCGGAAGTTGGTGTAGTCATCCTGCAGGCCATAAGCGCTCAGCTTCTGCTTGTTCACCACTTCCGAGGTCCAGCCGATCGGGCTGTTGAGAAAACGGCCCTTGCTCGGGTTTTCCGGATCCTTGAACACGTCCTTGTATTGCTTCAGGTCACTGACGCTGCGCAGATTTGGCGCCAGCGGCTTGATACCCTTGGCCGGATCACCCTTGATCACGTACTCCGGCACCCACCAGCCTTCGGTAGCACCCTTGACCGTATCACCGAGACTGGCGACCTTGCCCTCCGCCTCGGCCTTGACCCACACCGGACTGCGCCCGGCCCACTCCTCGCCAATGACCTGAATGTCATTGTTGGCCAGCGCCGTTTCCAGGGTGATGGTGGTGCCCGGCAACGTATCCGTCGGCAAGCCATAACCTTTCTCGACGATGATCCGCAGAACATCGGTGATCAGGCTGCCGCTTTCCCAGTTCAGGTCGGCAAAATGGATGGGCGTTTGCGCCGCCGTCACCGGTTGCGCCGATGTCAGCACACCAAACGTGACCATGCTGGCGGCCAGTAGCCGTCGAAATCCTTTCATGCTTTTGCACCTCGTGCTGTTCACAGCAGTAGCAGGATGGCCTGGCAGAAGACCGCAAGCCTCTGAATACTCAGTCAACTGACTGTAGCCGAGGTTCCTGCTTTTTCCGGGACCCTATCCCGACGAGGTTACGTTTCAGACTTTTCCTGCAAGCTTTGCAGCTCGCGTCTGACCATGCTGGCGTATTCCGCAGGCCGCAACGTGTAGATCTGCGCAGCCACCCAGTTCAACCACGCGCCTTGCATCCCGGCTTTGGCGTTGAACAACCGCAAAGCCTCTTCACGTGCTCGGTCGAGGTGCCGGGAATGGAAGTCAGCGCGACTCAAATCGCCAGTCACTCGCCGGCCTTGAACGTGACCAACTCGCCCTTGCGCCACTTCGCGGCTTTGCCGGTGACCGCTTTCAGGGTTTTGGTCAGGCCTTCCTGCAATTGCTGATGCGCGGCAAACACCGTCACCACGCTGTGGCCTTCCTTGAACAGGATCGCGTGCCCCTCCGCTGTATCGACAAAAGCGTAATCGCCCAGGCCGTACACCGTCAGTTTGATTTCACGAAAGCGGATGTCCATCTTGCCGCCTTCACGGCTGGGCAGCACGGCCGCGCTGAAATGATCGCCGACCTTGAGCTTTAGCCCCGGTTTGTCATCGACCACCAATGCACTTTCGGTGTCGATCTCGGCCACGTAAATACCTTCGGCGTTCTGTTCGGTGATGTAAACAAAACGCGATTGAAACAGCTTGACCAGCTTTGCACGCAAATCACCCAACACGAACAAAGCATGCATATCGAGATTACTGACTGCCAAGGAAACATCCCCACATCTGAAAAGTACCTGCGCAAAACGCGCACGGCAAAAAAACGGCCAGGCCGATGCTGTTACCGATTGACTTCAGTACACCTGAAACAAGCGGAGCGCCCATACATCACAAGTTCGCAAGACTACTGGAAAGTCAGGCGAGAAACTTGCCTCGACGTTCGCCAGGCTTTGAAGGAAAAATCTTCATTGAAGCGCAACGAAGACGGACTACAAACCTTAGGGAAAAAGCTGACGAAAAAAAGCCCTTTTCCGACATATCGCCGGTAAAAAATTGCTTTAGATAGGCACCTGTCGCCAACAGACACTGGCGATTCTAGAGCAGCGATGCTCCTTCCGACTACCCGAACCGACCTGTAACCGTCGGCTATCTCATGAAAAGGACTTCATATGTGCACTCTGACTCACTTTGCCCAGCCTTCCAACCCGGGTATCGATACGCCATTCGTACTGCAAGGCACCGATTTGGCTGAACTGGCGGAGCACGGACCAGGCAATCACAGACCTCGATTTCAGGTAGTTCCGGCGGGCAACGCGTTCTTTCATATCAAAGAATCATCCACCGGTCGTGTAAGAGGTTTCCGCGAAGATCATAACGAAGCGTGCGCTCTTGCCCGCTCGCTTGAATCACGAATCGAACTCTTGTCCAACGGCCGCCTCAGATAAAGAGCGAGCGACAGCGCCATTCCGGCCTACGCAAAAGGAGTAAACGATGGAACTGCCAGCCTATGATCTGAAAACCTTGTTCGACCAACTGGGCCTGCCTTCGGAAAACGGGGCAATCGACGATTTCATCGAGGCGCATCCGCTGGACGCCAACACCAAGTTGATTGATGCCGAGTTCTGGACGCCGCAACAGGCGCAACTTCTGAAAGAGTGGTTGCGCGCCGACGGCGAAGAAGCGGTGCTGGTCGATGAGTTGAACGTACGCCTGCACGACGGACGTTAATAAATGTCAGTGCAAGCTGTCGCCAGGCTCGGCCATCAGTTGCGCGAGCCAGGCAGCCTTGCACTCCTCCGCTTCGTCGCGACTGGCGAACGCAGTGCCGCGCCGCTCACCGTTGAGCAGCACCACCCAGCAGACACTCTGGCCCATCGCGCGCAATCCGGCGGGCACACCACTGCCAATCATCACCGCGACATCGACTCTGCACATACTGACCTCTCGACTTCATTAGCTACCTAACTAACGGCCATGTTAATGACTTCGTCGCGGAGGAAACAGCAATGCCCGTGCACAGATTCATTGCGCGAGCGGTAACAATCGATCAGCGCGGACTCTCCGGTTTATAACCCAGGCGCAGACCGCCCCAATGCCGGCCCTTGACCATGATCGGTACCGACAGGTCATGCATCAGCTCGCCGGTATCGCGGGTGTACGTCTGCAGTAGCACCGCTTGCTGATGACTGCCGCAGCGAATCCCGGTGCGGTCAGCGAACTTGCGCTTGGTGCGGTTGCCCACCGCATCGACCTGCTCGTCACCGGTCAAAGGCTGACTGAACGCCAGGTTATGCGTCGGCACATAACCCTGTTGCGTGCAGGCGATGGCGAACACCAACCCCTCATGACGCGGCAGCAGCGGCTCCTGAATCGCCGGCAGCACCTGATCGGTGTAACGGTCGAAACGGGTCTGATACTTCGCCGGTTGCGTCCCGGGAATCGGCTGATATTGACGGTCGAACAAATCCTCAAGGCTGATCCGCCCCTGCTCGACATCCGCCTCGAACCGCGCCGCAATCTGACTCGCGCCCTCACGCGCCAGGTCATAGACGCGCTGGTGATAGTCATCCAGACCGACTTCGGCCAGGCGCTCGCTGATGGTTTCCGCCTGGCCTTCCATCTGCACGGCGGCCTCGGCCAGGCGCCGGGTCTGTTGATCGCTGATCGCCAGATCGCTGCGCATCTGTTCGATGGCCTTGAACAGGCTGTCGAGCTGCTCGCGATTGGTTTCCGCACCCCGGGCGATTTCGCCGACCTGACCTTCCACGCCGGCGGCCAACCGGGCGATGTTGTCCAGATGCTGGCCGGTGTTCTCGACCTGCTCGACGCCGGTCTGCAGATCGCTGGACAGCTCGCGGATCTGCTCCACCACTTGCGCGGTGCGCTGCTGAATGTCGGCGACCATCTCCCCGACTTCGCCCGTCGCCGACGCCGTGCGCGCCGCCAGACCGCGCACCTCATCCGCCACCACCGCAAAACCCCGGCCATGCTCGCCGGCCCGCGCCGCTTCAATCGCCGCGTTCAAGGCCAGCAGATTGGTCTGGCTGGCGATGGACTGAATCACCAGCGTCACCCGTTGAATGTCATCGCTGCGCAGGCTCAGGGCTTCGATCAACTCTCGGCTGGCGTTGGCGCGTTGACTGAGTTGATGCATGCGCGCAATCGAATCCACCAGTTCGGTGCGCCCCGCCGCGCTGCTGTGATGCGCTTCGCTGGCGGCGTCCAGCGCTTCACGGCTGAGCTGCGAGGTGGCGTGTTCGGTGGCGATCATCACTTCGGCGTTGCTGACAATCTGCGCCGCCGCGTCGAGTTGCGATTCCAGTTTGCTCGCCAGTTGCTTGACGGAAAACGCCACACCGGCGGCTGACAGCGCGTTATGACTGGTGGTGTAGGAAAGGTCACGAGTGAGTTCGGAAATCGCGTTACCGGCATCGACAGGCGCAACATCGGGGATGGCCCGCGAGCGCAGGCGCGGCAGCCAGACTATCAGCACCGCCAGCGGCAGGCCGATGTACAGCGAGCCTCCACCCAGCGTCATGCCGGCAAGCAACAGCATCAGGGCGATGCTTTGCAGGGTCGGAGCGATCCAGCGGTTTTTCGGCAACAGCACTGGTGCGGGCAAAGCCCCAACCAGAGATCCATCTCTCGTCATTTCAACACCCCACGCATGTTCTCATTGTTGTGACTGCATTAAACGCCACTAGAACGCCATTATCCATGGTCCGTTAGTCGTGGAGTCTGCAGCAGGTCAATGGAACGGTGCGCAAGATATCGCAGACGAGTAAAAGCAAAGATCGCAGCCCCGTCAGCTCGTGTAGGAGCTGCCGAAGGCTGCGATCTTTTGCAGGCGCCCCCGATTCAGGGGGCAGCCATGGAATCAGGCCTGACGCTGGTGCTTGTCGATCTGCTCGTGACGCTCTTGAGCTTCGATGCAGTATTTGGTGGTCGGGCTGATCAGCAGGCGTTTCAGGCCGATGGCCTCGCCGCTGTCGTCGCACCAGCCAAAACTGTCTTCCTTGATGCGCTCAAGGGCTTGTTCCAGTTGCGGCAGCATGCGCTGGTCGCGATCGATCGCGTTCACCAGCCAGGTGCGCTCTTCTTCAACCGAAGCCGCGTCCGCCGGGTCGGCCGGAGTGTCCAGGCTTTCGATGGCGATACGGTTTTGCTCAATGCGCTCATGGGTTTCGACTTTCATGTTCTGCAACAGCTCAGTGAAGAAAGCGTGTTGCTCGGCATTCATGTAGTCATCTGCCGGCATGGCCAGCAACTTGTCCTTTGTCATTGATATCTCTATAAAAAAACGTGCATTAAGGCGAAATAGGGAGCGTTCCGGCGAACCGTGTCCGGTCGACGAAAAGGCATCGTTTATTGCAAACGCCACCCGGCACTCAATTTACGAAGGGGCGGCAGTCTAAGGCCCGTTTGAGGCCTCAGCAACTGTAAATACCGGGAATTTGTCCGACAAGCCCTGTAAACAGCTCTGACACAGGCGTCATGGCGGTCATCGGAGTGCGTTTATAGCAAGAAATTCAGTCCAACGGCTGTATATAGAAGACAAACGGCTAACCGAGCGGCAGTTGGTCGCATTTTTTTCAGCCATGCCGCCCGCGCAGTGCATCGTTTCAGCTGCGCAGACGCCGGAAATCTCCCCTGCCAATTCCCCGCACCCCGCCTATCATCAGGCACACCGTAAATCACTGTGGCGAGGGAGCTTGCTCCCGCTGGGTCGCGAAGCGGCCCCCAACTTTGGGCCTGCTGCGCAGTCCAGC
>Ga0209426_1000450_pt1 | contig 43252 bp, 53 predicted proteins | sample Deesub1362B_J571_FD_187697 | JGI IMG/M metagenome (GOLD analysis project Ga0209426, IMG submission 187697) | Deep oceanic, basalt-hosted subsurface ecosystem from Juan de Fuca Ridge flank, Pacific Ocean, CORK Borehole 1362B_J2.571 (SPAdes)... ...
CATTAGAAGAGCTGAAGAGAATTATTTCCAGTAGTTTTTACCAGCTAGCTCAGAGAATCAGTTTTGCGGAGAAGTGGGTTAAGGAATTTTTGAATTTTGGTTAAGTAAGTTATGTCAAATACTATAACTATCTGACGGGTTCAAGGTGGACTGTTAAATATGCGAGAGGACTCAAATAATTTTTTATCTTTTTAAAATACATCAGATGCTGGTAAAGACTGATAAGTTATAATATAGAAGTTGATAAAAATGATAGGTAATCACATATATAAAATGCCAAGTGATTACATAATACACAAAAAATTTATAAACGTTTACAACTATTAATAGTGAATATCCCCCAGAAAAATAGTGCCTTTGATTCTGGCATTATTCACCTCCAATCCCCCAGTTCTGGGGGGTAATCTTTTTTAGGGATTAATCTATAATCGGATTCATATACAAAACTTTTTTAATGATTTTTTTAAAATACTGAACTATGAGTACAAAGGTTGTAATCTTTACAGACCTCGATGGAACACTTCTTGACGATAACTACTCATTTGAGGATGCAATTCAGGGTTTAAAGCTACTGAGGGAGTATAATATTCCGTTGATTTACTGTTCTGCAAAAACAAAGGCAGAACAGGAAGTTATAAGGGAGAAAATGGATATCAATGATCCTTTTATCGTTGAAAATGGTTCTGCGATTTATATTCCCAGAGGACACTTCAAAAATATCCGTGCAGAAAATGCTGACGGTTATGAGGTTGTGATACTGGGGATTGAGTCTGCGAAAATAATTGAGGAAATCAGAAGACTAAGAGAGAGATTCAGGATTAAGAACTACTATTTCATGAGTGATGAGGAAGTTGCGGAGGTTACAGGATTGAGTCTGGAAGATGCAAGAAGAGCCAAAATGAGAGAATTTGGTGAGACGATTGTTGAAGCGGAAGAAGATGCACTAAATGAGCTCAGAAAGAAGTTTGAAGTTGTACATGGCGGTAGATTCATTCAGGTTTACGGAATAGGCGCGGATAAGGGAGAAGCCGTTAGAATCCTGACGGAGATGTATAGAAAGGAATTTGGAGACGTTAAGACCGTTGGAATTGGTAATGCTCTTAACGATTTGCCAATGTTAAAAGCAGTTCAATACCCGGCTGTTGTTAAGAACAGTGATGGAACCTGGGCAGAAATTGAAATCGAGAACCTGTACAGAGAGGAAAAGATAGGACCCTCTGGCTGGGCTGAGGTCGTTAAAAAATTTGTTAAAAAATTTGTTACCGGATAGGGTTATATACAGTCAGAGGAGAATTCAAGCTTTTTTCTTTCCCTCAAAAAAGCAGTCTCTATTTTTTTTTCTCTTGCTCTTTTAATCAGCAACCTGTCTGAAGTCACAAGAATGCATCCATATTCTTCTGCCACAGATAGTAATGAGCTATCAACATCCTCACTATCAAAATCAACGATGTTGCATTTTTCAGTAGCAATTTTTAGAGCAAAACTTGCTGCAATTTTCTCTTTTCCTTTCAGCTTCTGTTCAAGTCTTTTTAATTCCTCAACGACGGATGATGGAATAACAACCTTAAAAATTCCCCTCTCACTTAGCAACTGAAATACGTCAACTTTATTCAAATATATGTAAAGAAGAGTATTGGTATCGACTGTAGCGCAAACCATCATTTAATTTATAGAATTTTTCCAGCTCCAATCAGCCTCCACCTCGAGCCAACCCGCCTGCTGACTGCCACTCCCCAGTTCTTCTCTGCACAGACTGGCCGTTTTAGTTTAACCTCTGCTATATCGTTTCTTGCTGAGGTAACAACGCCCAGTGTTGTGGCTGTCCCGATGCTGAGCATAAGAGGCTCGTTCATTTTAATTTTCTCTACATGAATCTCTTCTTCAGTACCAACCACCCTTTCAAGAAGCTTTGTTTCCATTGTGAATTTATCAAGAACTTCAGGCAGTTTTCCCGGATGTCCCAGAACGTTCCCAACGAGTGCATCACTCTTTGTGAAATATGGGTCGAGTCTGGTCGCTATTCCGAGTAATCCACCAGGTGAAGCTTCTTCCACACTCTTTCCGGATGCCATTATCCCAACAATCTCAGAAACGAGTGGTTCCCACGTTTGTTTTTTCTCATCTCTGATTCCCGGTCTGATTTCGATCTCATCGCCAACTTTCAATTTTCCTTTAGATAAGCTCCCACCGACAACTCCACCTGTCAGGTCATCTGGGTTCGTGCCCGGTTTGTTGACATCAAAGCTCCTTGCGACATGCATAACCGGGGGACAGTTCAGTTCACGTTCCGGAGTTGGAATTACTTCTTCAATCGCCTCAATGAGTGAATCAATGTTTACACCCTGCTGGGCGGATATCGGGATAATCGGAGCATCTTCTGCCACAGTCCCTTTAATAAACTCCTTGATTTCATTGTAATTCTCAATCACCCTTTCTTTTGATACGATATCTATTTTATTCTGGGCAATCACAATCCTGTCAACACCAATTATCTCCAGAGCCATGAGGTGTTCTTTTGTTTGTGGACGTGGACATGTCTCATTTGCAGCGATTAAAAGGACAGCACCATCCATCAAAGCTGCACCGGAGAGCATTGTCGCCATCAACGTTTCATGGCCCGGACTATCAACAAAAGAGACTGTCCTCAACACCTCTGTTTTCGTCTTATTATCTGGACAAACTTTCTGAACAGTATATGCTTTTGGTGGTTCGAGAGTCGGGCATTTTCGGAACGTTGCATCTGCATATCCGAGTCTTATCGAGATGCCCCTTTTAAGTTCTTCACTATGTCTGTCAGTCCAGATACCACTCAAAGCAGCAACAAGAGTCGTTTTACCGTGATCAACGTGACCTACCATCCCTATATTAACCTCTGGGAGAGGAACATCGTTATTGCTTGTTTTCATGTAGAATAAAAGCATTCAGTGATGTATTTAAAACTTTCATTGATAAAATCAGGGGCTTATTTTCCAGAATACTGAATTACTTTCGATTGCCCAAAGCTTAAATAGTCACCAAACAAGTTTTACTCATGAATTCAGAGGTGATGATTATGGATGAGGTGAACAAAATTGTTACTTTATGTGGCAAAGACTGGGCAAAGGTTGGAGTTGAGTTCACTTATCTTGGAAGCGTTGCCGAATGTAATAGTTGCAAGATAAAAAGAACATGTTTAAGATTAAGAGATGGTGCAAAATACAAAATTGTGGGGTTGAGAGATGGTGCAACTCAGGAATGTTCATTACATGATGAAGGGGTCGTAGCGGTTGAAGTTGTTGAACTTCCCATTCTGTCTCTTGTTGATTCGAAAATGGCTGTAGAAGGGGCAAGACTTCACTTCGAGAATAAATGCCGGGATTTAGAATGTTCAATGTACAATCTCTGCAATCCTGTCGAGCTTAGAAGTGGAGAAGCAGTGGTTGTTGAGAGAGTAATCGGAGACGCTCCCGAAAAATGCTCCAGAGGTTTTACCTTAAAAGTAACAGAACTCAAAAGAGAAGAGTCAGAATAACCCTTTTTTTATAATTGTCCTTCTACTTCCAAAGACTTCATTGCTTCTATAAGTTCAACTGCAGTGTCTGTGAGTTTTACGGTTTTTTTTCCGGAAAAATATTCAAGCTGGACAAGACCAGCTTCTTCGAGCTTATGTATTCTAACATAAGCGGTTGAATAAGGCATACTTAACATCCGTGCAAGCTCTGAAATGCAAACCCCTTTGTTGTCATCAAGAAATGAGACCATGTCTAGATTTTTCGTAAACTGCCTTATTATTTCCCTCATAATGTAATGATTTGATTACGAGGTTAAAAGTTTTATGATTTGTTTCAATTTGCGATGCAGTTTTTTCTTGAAATTTACAATACATAGGGAATTTTGTAAGATATTGTATTTTAATTTCAGATATTTTCTCTCAAATGATGAGTATTGATGTACGATAAAGTTTATATAAAGTCCTGACAATGCACTCAGAATACAATAAGCAGGAGGAGTTTAAATTGGCAGAAATAACAGAAGTGAGAATATATAAGTCCAAATCGGAGGGAGCCGTAAAAGCTTATGCAACAATCTCCCTCGATGATGAGTTTGTTGTAAAAGGAATAAAAGTTTTGGAAGGAGAAAATGGCCTTTGGGTTGGTATGCCGAGTAGAAGGGTTAAGGATGGTTCTTTTCAGGATTTATTCCACCCTGCGAGTAAAGAGGCACGAGAAAAAATAGTAAAAGCTGTTCTTGATGCATTCAATCAGGATGAGGCTTAAATCCTGAGAAATTACTTTCTATTTCTCTTTTCATTCTTTTGTTAAAGAAAAGAAGTTTTTTATAAAGCGGCGTTTTACGGTAATCTATGGAGGAAGGAGTCACAAGAATAGGCGTGAGTTTGCCCGGCAACCTGCTCGAAGAATTTGATAAAATTATCTCCACCAGAGGTTATTCATCGAGAAGTGAGGCTATCAGAGATGCCATCAGGAACTATATATCAGAGTATAAATGGCTCGATAAGGAAGGCGGAGAGATTGTAGGGGTTATAAACGTAATTTACAATCACCACTACAAAGGCACAAGTGATGCCATAATCTCACTTCAACATGACTTTGGAGATGTGATAACGACGACAATGCACATTCATCTCAATGAAGAAAGTTGCCTTGAAATGATAATTGTGAAAGGTGGAATGGAGGGCATCAAGAAGCTGGTTGACAGAATCATGACAATCAAGGGAGTTGCCAATGTAAAGCTGATAACAGCAGTTAGAGAGAGAACATTGTAGGACGGTTAGATTTAAATATCTTCAAAAATTATTCAAACTGTAAGACTAAAGCGGGGTGGGGTAGCCAGGTTATCCCGGCGGGCTCATATGGAACCATCCGTAGAAACCCGCAGATCCGTGGTTCAAATCCACGCCCCGCTACTGATTTTTCGAAGAACCAAGCCACAACACAGTTGAATAGCCTCTTTATCCCACCACAACCGCAACATAATTTTCTTCCTTGGATAGCAGTTGTCTATCTCAATGGTTATTCAAAATTCAAGATTACTCCCGCACCTATTTCGTGGAATTTCTCCTTCAAAGCAAAATTTAGCAGAGATTCTCCTTTTCTGCCAGTACAGTGACATGTTGCAATGTAATCAAGCTTTGAATTCAACCAGTTGCACTCCGCCCTGATACTGTCTTCTTTCATTCCGATGAAATGAGTTCCACCCACAACATACCTTACCTCATCCCCGGCAACTTCCTCTGCATATTCTATGGTGTTTCTGATGCCGGCATGACAGCAACCGAGTATCAGCACGACCCCTTCTGAAGTCTTTACAGCTAAGCTCTGGTCGTCGAGGATTTCATCTTCCAGTTTTTCTCCATCCCTCAGGACATAACTTTCAAGTTTAACATAATTGTGTTCTCTCGGAATTTCGCCCAGTGCCCACATATTTTTCAGAATTTCAACAGGTTCTGTATGTTCAACAATTTTTGCCATGCTTTCAACCTCCTCTTTCTTCCATGGAAGACCTATCTGCTCCCCTTTTACATATCTTGGTAACCAAGCATCCGGATGCATGTAAACATCTGCATTTATGATGCTGAGGATGTCCCTCAATCCCGTTGTATGGTCATAGTGTCCATGACTCAGAACTACACTGTTTACCTCATAAATGGGTGCCTTAATGAGAATGGCATTATTTATTGCAGTTTTCTGCCCGGTGTCGAAAAGAATATACTCATTATTTATTTCAAGAAGACAGGAGAACCCCCATTCTGCAAGCAATCCCTTAGGTCTCGGTTGAATCACTCTGTTATCAGATAAAATATAAAGGCGCATATTCCTGTGCTCATTTAATAGTAGAAAAGCTTTATTTTTAACGTGTTCTGCGATATATTTATTAACCCAGCAAAGCGTTAGAGGAGTTACGGTTAGATATATAACTCGGTTAATTTACAGTAAAGAAGGTGATATGTGTGAGATCATCATATGCTTATATCCGTGATGCATGGAAGAATCCATGGGAGGGTTACGTCAGTACTTTAATGTGGGAAAGACTCCAGTACTGGAGAAAAGAGCCCTCAATAGTGAGAATTGAGAGACCTACGAGGCTCGACAGAGCAAGAGAACTTGGTTACAGAGCTAAGAAGGGCATTATAGTGGTCAGAGCAAGGATAAAGAGGGGCGGAAGAAAAGCAACAAGACCGAGCAGGGGTAGAAAAACAAAGGGATTTCAAGTAAAGCGGAGAACGCCAAAGAAAAGTCTTCAATGGATTGTTGAAGAAAGGGTTGCACGGAAATATCCGAACATGGAAGTCTTAAATTCATACTGGGTTGGCGAAGATGGAAAACATAAGTGGTTTGAAGTGATACTCGTTGATAGAAGTCATCCTGCAATAAAATCAGATAAACAGCTTTCATGGGTTTCTGATGAGAAGGGAAGAGTATTTCGTGGATTGACATCAGCAGGCAAAAAATCAAGAGGTCTGAGAAATAAAGGAAGGGGTGCAGAGAAGATCAGACCCAGTCTCCGGGCTAATTTCAGAAAATAATTTTTTATGAAAATTGAAAGAATAACGGTTTCAGCAGTAATTCACTCTACCGAGAGTCAGGAGAAGGTGCTGAAAGCGATAAAAACGCTTTTTCCCTTTGAGCCCGAAATCGAAATTGTGTCTGCAAAGGGTCATTATGGAAATCCAATCAAATACGTAGAGTCTATCACAAAGAAAAAAAACAGGGTGAAAGAACTCTGGAGTTTTTTAATGAGAGAACTTAAAGATAGAAGGCTACTGCTGGAGAATTTGCATGAGAGGGTGGACGAGAATAATATACTCTATTTAAGAATAGATAAACAGAAAGCGCTTGCAGGTGAAATCAGGCTCTCTGATGGTGCAGATACAATCGCAATTAAGGTCAAAATTGTATCTTACCCTTCGAAAAAGGACAAAATTCTAAAAACCATCGGAGAAATGGTTGAAGAGCATGATAAGTGTTGATTTTACAAGATTTGAACCATCAGATGGTGTAAAAAAACTTCTTGGGTTTGATGAATTCATCGTCTTCTCCAGCAATCCCTCGGATGGCTCTTCCGGTTACCTGCTGAAGTGCGATTCAGTAGCTGATTTGCTTTCAGGATTAAAAAAGGTTGAAGATAAATTAACTGGTGTTTTAAGCGGGGATTTAAAGGTGAACAGAGAGGCAGTAATGCGAAAGAAGGTTGACATAATTTTAGATTCTCCTGAGAGGAGACTGGATTACGGAACATTAAAGCTGGCAGCCGAAAAAGACGTGATAATCGAGCTTTCGCTCTTTAAATTCTTAAATACAGCTGGATTGAAGAGATTACGACTTTTTGGAGAAACAAATGATGTTTTGAGAGTATTAAAGAAATTTGACGTTCCATACATCTTTACTTCAGGAGCGGAAGAATTCTATCAGTTACGACACAGCAAACAGATAAATGATTTTTTTGCGTTTCTCGGTGCTGAAGTAGAGAAAAGTGACCATAATAAAGAGAGAATTGTTAAAAGAATAAGCAGTGATAACTATATTATTGATGGAGTGGAACTGGAACCCTAAGAGTGATTTAAAACAAAACTGGAGATGTGAAAATCTTGAAAGGATTGCCACCTGCATTGAAGAAGAGAAAAAGATATATTGCTTTTAGACTCATTCGTGAATCAGACATTAAAAGTGAAAATCAAAAATGCAGTACTGACTCCAGAAATGATGTTGAATTGGAAGAGCGAAGTGTAGCAATTGCAATAATGTATAACATGATTTCGCTGTTCGGAGACTACTACAGCGCCAGTTCAGGGTTATGGCTCGAAGAATTTAACGACGGCTACGGAATACTCAGATGCAACAACGAAGAACTTGATAAGGTTAAAGTAGCACTAACTTTAACCAGTAAGATAAATGGTATGAGTGTAATTCCTGTAATCCTTGGAGTAAGTGGAACAATAAAAAAATGCAGGAGTAAGTATATTGGAGGTGTGAAGAATGCACATGCCACAGATGGGTTATGATAGAGCCATTACGGTCTTCAGTCCGGATGGCAGGCTGTTCCAAGTGGAATATGCGAGAGAAGCTGTTAAAAGAGGTGCAACAGCAATTGGAGTAAAAACAAAAGAAGGTGTTATACTTCTTGCTGATAGAAGGGTTGCAAGCAAATTGCTTGAAGTGGATACTATTGAGAAGATATACAAAATTGATGAACATATATGTGCTGCAACCTCTGGTCTTGTGGCTGATGCCCGTGCCCTCATAGACAGAGCACGAATTGAGGCTCAAATCAACAGGTTGACGTATGATGAGTCTATAAATATTAAAGAACTTGTAAAGAAAATATGTGATTATAAGCAACAGTACACACAGTATGGCGGTGTCAGACCTTTTGGAGTTTCCCTTCTGATAGCAGGAGTTGATAAGGAACCACATTTGTATGAGACTGATCCGAGTGGAGCTTTACTTGAATACAAAGCGACCGCAACAGGTGCAGGAAGAAATGTGGTGATGGAGTATCTTGAAAAAGAATACAGAGAAGACATATCACTTGAAGACGCCATGATAATGGCAATGGTTGCCATGGGAAAGGCAATAGAGGGGGCTGTTACTCCCGAAGGGATGGAGCTGGGCATCATTCGAGTTGAAGACAGAGTTTTCAAGCAATTATCAGCTGAGGAGATGGAGCCTTACGCTGAGAGAGCTAACGAGGATATTAAAAAAGAGCTTGAAAAATAATCTGGTGTAATCTGATGGTTTCTCTCGATAAAGCTGTTATAGCGAAGCTCAGAAAGCAGAACGAGAATTTTGAAATTCTTGTGGATCCGTATCTGGCAAGAGACTTTAAAGAAGGTAAAGAAGTTGATTTTGAGAAGCTGCTTGCAGCTGAGGATGTTTTTAAAGATGCTCGAAAGGGTGATCGGGCATCTCTTGAAGATTTGCAGAAAGTTTTCGGTAAAAAAGATATCAGAGAAGTAGTTGAGATTATTTTACGGGAAGGGGACGTTCAAATAACCGCAGAACAGCGGAAAGAGATGATTGAACAGAAAAGGAGAAGAATAATAGATTTTATCAGTAGAAATACAGTAGACCCGAGAACGGGCTCTCCTCACCCTCCCGGAAGAATTGAGATGGCGATGGATGATGCAAAAGTACATATTGACATATTCAAGCCTGTGGAGGCACAGGTCAGGGAGATTGTCAAGATGCTTATGCCCATTATCCCGATAAGATTTGAGGAAGTAGAGATTGCCATAAAAGTACCCTCTGAATATGCTGGCAAAGCATTATCATCTATTTACTCTTTCGGAAATGTAACGAAGGAAGAGTGGCAGAAAGATGGTAGCTGGATCTGTGTTTTAAGAATTCCAGCCGGTTTGCAGACAGATTTGATGGGTTTACTTGGCAGGGTAACAAAGGGTGAGGCACTCACCAAAATTCTGAGGAGGATATACTGATGAGTCGTAAGATTGTACTTCCAGGTGATCTGCTCGCTACAAATCCAAGGGCGGCAGGGTATGGTACATATATAGAGGATGGAAAGGTTTATTCAAAAATACTGGGTCTTTTCGATAAAAGTGACACTGGAGTCAGAGTGATTCCACTTAAAGGAAAATACTCTCCTTCTCCCGGAGATATGCTGGTCGGAATCGTGAGAGAGGCAACATCAAACGGCTGGGCAATAGACATCCATTCTCATTATCAGGCTTTTTTGCCTCTTTCCGAGAATCCCGAATTCAAACCCAACCGTAAGATTAATGATGTTCTGGACATAGGAGATGCTGTAATTACAAAAGTACTGAGTATAGACCCACGACTTAAGGTTACACTCACAATGAGAGATAAAGTTTGCAGGCCTGTAAGATTCGGGAGAATTGTCGCAATCAATCCGGCAAGAGTTCCCAGAGTTATTGGTAAGAAAGGAAGTATGATAAAAACCCTTAAATCTGAACTCGGGATTCAGATACTTGTGGGACAGAATGGTTTAATCTGGTTAAGTGGAGATTCCTCAAGAGTCTCAATCGCAGAAGGTGCAATTTATAAGATAGAAGAAGAGGCACATACAGAGGGTCTTACTGACAGAATTATTGAATATATTAAAAAAGAAAAGGAGAAATGAAGAATGAGTGATGAAATGAATGATGAAATGCAGCTCATTGTGGATGGTAAAAGACTTGATGGAAGGAAATTTGACGAGTTGAGAGAGGTAAAAATTGAGACAGGTGTTTTGAAGAGGGCTGATGGCTCCTGTTATCTTGAAATGGGTAACAATAAGATGATTGCAGCCGTTTATGGTCCAAGAGAGGCTTTTCCAAGACACATGCAGGACCCAAGCAGAGCAATAATCAGATACAGATACAGTATGGCTCCATTTAGCGTTGATGAGAGGAAAAGACCCGGGCCCGATAGAAGAAGTGTCGAGATTTCAAAGGTCAGCAGAGAGGCTTTTGAGCTTGTCGTAATGAAGGAACTGTACCCGAGGTCAGGAATCGACATTTTTGTTGAGGTACTTCAGGCAGATGCGGGAACAAGAGCTGCATGCATAAACGCTGCAAGCGTAGCTCTGGTAGATGCGGGCATTGCGATGAAGGGGATTGTTACATCTGTGGCAATTGCAAAAGTTAATGGAGAGATAGTTCTTGACCCGTTCAAGGAAGAGGACAATTATGGTGAGGCAGATATGCCCTTTGCATTCGTTATAAGGGATGGGGAAATCAAATCAATCGGTTTGCTCCAGATGGATGGAAAGCTGAGCTATGATGAGATCAGGAAGGGTCTTGAAATGGCTAAAAAAGGTGCTATGGAAATATACAGGCTTCAGAGAGAGGCAATAATCCGCAAATACAGTCTTGAGGAGGTGGAATAATGGGCGAAGACATACTTTCGGATATTAAGAGGGACTATGTTCTCTCGAAACTTGGAGAAGACGAGAGAGTGGATGGAAGAAAACTCGATGAGTACAGAAATATCGAAATTGAGACTGGAATCATATCAAAGGCAGAAGGGTCAGCTCTTGTGAGGATTGGTAACACACAGGTTGTGGTTGGTGTAAAAATGCAACCGGGAGAACCATATCCTGATACGCCAGATACGGGAATTATTATCACGAATGCTGAGCTTGTACCGCTTGCATCCCCCACTTTCGAGCCCGGACCACCGGACGAGAATTCTATTGAGCTTGCCAGAGTTGTGGACAGAGGAATAAGGGAGAGCGAAGCTATTGACCTTAAAAAACTCGTAATTGATGAGGGCAAGGTCTGGATTATTTTTATAGATATTCATGCACTTGACGATGATGGAAACCTGATGGATGCTTCCTCCTTAGGGGCAATTTCTGCATTGCTCACAACCACTGTTCCGGCTGAAAAATTTGATACAGGGGATAATTATCCTCTGCCCGTTAGAGATTTACCTGTATCAATCACTTCCCTCGTTGCAGATGGTAAGATTCTTATTGACCCGAGCAGGGACGAGATGAGTATAGGTCACCGACTGATTACAATAACCTCTGACCAGAAAGACAACATAGTTTCAATTCAGAAGAGCGGGAGTTACCACCTTACAGAGGAAAAATTTTATGAACTCATTGAAATCAGCCTTACGAAATCCAAAGAAATTAGAGATATGCTTGGTAAAATTTAGACATAAAGCAAATCAAAGGGATAAACATGAGAACAAAAAAAGTAAAGGTTGCGGGAAGATATGGGCCAAGATATGGGCTGAGAGTTAGAAGGTCGCTCATCAAGATAGAAGAGGCTCAGCGAAGAAAATACATATGCAAGAGATGCGGAAAGAAGTCCGTAAAAAGAACGGGAACAGGAATATGGGAATGTAGAAGCTGTGGATATAAGTTTGCCGGAGGGACATACGTTCCTCGAACACCTGCGATGAAAATTGTCGATCAATCTGTCGGTCTGAAACCGTGAGATTATGAGCTATATCTGCCTTATCTGCGGTTCTGAAGTGGATGTGGATCTCGAGAGGAATCTGATTCAGTGCACAAAATGTGGAAACAGGATTCTTCTTAAACCCAGACCTCCTGCTCTGAAGAAGAGAGTGCCTGCGATTTAAACCAAAAATGAAAAATTTAATAATCTAACCCGACAGCAGATGGACATGAAGGGCAAATCCGGGGAAAACGATGCGGCTGGCTGGGTGCTGTTTGTAATCTATATTGCAGTAGTTCTTGCTTTAGCTTACTTTGTTTTCATTCCTGAGATCATTAATAGACTACCTTTCTGCTAAAATTAAAGCCAGCTGGAATTTCTGCTGAATTACGTATTCGACACACGCTGGAGTATATTTCAGAATAACAACGGACCCGCCGGGAATTGAACCCGGGTCAGGAGGTCCGAAGCCTCCGAGGATATCCACTACCCCACGAGTCCTGGAGTTGTCTGTAATCTAATTGTTTTTAGTAGATTTTTACAGAATTTATAGGTTTTCTTTCTTCAATTTCAAATTATCTGTCCGGATAGTTTGCTGTTCTGGTAGGTTTTTAAAACACTCGAAAAGTACTATAAAGTTATCCTTTTGCCAAAAAATTGAATATTTAGCTGATAAAAGGTTTTGCTGCCCTAAACATGTTCAAAATTACTCCCAAACCAGTAAGTGCCGCGACAGATATAATGGGAATCTGGGCGCTTGGAGCTTGAGCCATGCTGATGGTTGCAATTCCTGATAGAAGGATTAGCAGGAATGAATTTGAAAATACTGTAGAGTTTTCATAGAAGAAAAACAGTTTAGATTCTTTCATCGCCAGAAGGGCATATATCAGGGCAAAAAATAAGGGAAACATCAATAGCCCCGGTAAAAGTAATGTCTGGGGATTGAGAAAAGCGAGTTCTTTCCCCATCAGCCATGCAATTGAAGCATATAAAACCCCATTTTTCAGTCTGAAAAAATCAAACCTTCTGTCAATATCCCGTTCAAATCCGACAACGCTCCAGAGGAGATATATTGCAGCAACGGTTATGGAGAAGCCAAAAAAAAGCTGAACAAACCTGTAATCAAGATGGAGGAATAAACTATATGTGTGCAGGAAGAGTGTGAAGCAGATAACCATATAAAAATTGACGATTGATGAAAGATGCTTCTCATGGTCAAGCCTTTTATCTGGAATGAGGGAATAACCGAGCAATCCAAGAATGGTAGCGATTATTCCTACTATCACAATCATTATAATCTATATCACATACAACCATTATAAGCCTTTCTGTAACTGAGGAGTAAATTATCATGTTGTATTGATAAAAAACCAGTTCTGCACCTCTGGAAGGTCTTACATATTTATTATACTTAAACATATATTACAACTATAAAATTTTCATCAGCATATCATTCACAAATAGAATAACTTGAAATACTTGCCTCCTGAATTTTCACATGGAGGTAATTCCTGTTGCTTTTGACTCATTCGGTGCAAGAAGTATGTGCACGTATATTGAGACTGCTGACGTCAGGGTAATAATCGACCCCTCAGTCGCCCTCGGACCTAAGAGATACAGCCTGCCACCCCATCCCATTGAGTTTGAACGAGAAAGAAAGCTCTGGAACAGAATCAAAGAATTTGTAGCTAAGGCAGATGTTACCATAATAACTCACTACCACTACGACCACCACAATCCTGAAGAACCGGAAATATTCAGGAATAAAAAACTTTTAATCAAACACCCGAGGGAGAAGATCAATTTGAGTCAGAAGAATAGAAGTGCATACTTCATCAAACAACTTGGGGATTTCCCAGAATCTGTTGAATACGCAGACGGTAAAAGGTTTGAATTTGGAGACACTGTTGTCACGATATCTCCACCAGTATTTCACGGAACAAGTGATAAGCTCGGCTATGTTTTAGAAGTATGTGTTGATGATGGTAAAAAATTTATTTTCTCTTCTGATGTTGAAGGTCCCTCGCTTGCGCATCAGATTGAATTCATGATTGAGTCGAATCCTGACATTATATTCATTGATGGGCCCATGACATACATGCTCGGATACAGATACTCTCAGAAATCTTTTTATGAATCTTTGAATAACCTCAGAAAGATTATTGAAGTAACAGATGTAAAAGAAATTATTGTTGACCACCACCTTACAAGAGATTTAAAATGGAGAGAGAGGCTGGAAACTGTATTCTCTGCGGGTATTGAACATGGTGTTAAGGTTCTGTCAGCAGCAGAATTTGGTAATATTGATGAGGATATGCTGGAGGCAAGAAGAAAAGAGCTGTATAAGAAGTATCCTGTAAAATGATTCATAAATCCTTAATTTCCTCTCTACTACGTGAAGAAGTTCATTGACCGCAGACCCTTCCAGAATTCATTGCGGTAGATTAAGAATGCGGGAATACAGATGACTATGTAGGCAATTGATACTGCCATTCTCACTTCATCATTTGGTAGAGCGAACTGGATTGTGAATAGAGAAAGAATAAGCAGTGCCTTTGAGAGTGAAAACCTGAAGTTAAGTAAAATTGATACCGCAAATATTGACTGGGCAGCGGTAAGAATAACCTCATGTGTCTGTCTCACGTCAAGATGCAGAGAAGATATGCTACCGGAAGATACACTGTATATTAACGGAATGCTTGCTATCAGCAGAGTCCACTGATTGACCTTTGAAGATATTAGCATGTTTATTCCATGATTATACTTCAGATTTGCAACAAAGATAAATGCTATAACAAGCTCAGGAGCCTCGGATGCTAAGGGAGCTACCCACTGAATCATCAGGAAGGGTTCAAGTCCAGCTATCTTTCCCGTTTCTATCAAGCTATCTGCAAAAGCTTCTACAGAAATTAAGATGGCAGACGCTGAGAATAAAATTAGAATAATTACCGCAGCCCTCCTCATCTTTACAGAGAGGGAACACAGGTATGCTGCAACACCCGCAACCTCAAACTCGTTTGCTGGAGATTTTATGCATGAATAAATATATGCGATGTAAATTGATATGAATACAATTGCATCAAAGATATCAATCTGTTTCTTCAGGGGAAGGATGAATGCGTAGAGCGTAGCGATGAGGAGAAAAAACATCTCTTTTTGCAGGCTCTCATCAAGCCTCACCTCTCTTGCTTTAAACCTCCACAGAGCGTAAATTATGATACTGCTCCAGCCAATACCTATGAGCAGTCTGTTTGCCCCCGTCATATTTGCAACTGCATAACTTATATACTCTGGATTTTTTGCTGCCATCCACGCAAGGTAACCATCTACTGCATACTCCGGAAGTACTGCTATCAGGGCGGCTATTGCAATTGCAAAACTCCTCGGCACATCCATTTCAGCTGTTTCGCACGCCCATGCGAGAAGAAAAGCAGAGCCAATTACACATGAGCCTGAAAGCAGAGCTGTTACTGGAGAATCAAACTCTAACGCAATGTACTTTGAAATTAACCATGGTGCTGTCAGGGAAAAAGCTGAAAGAATTGCGATTTTGTGCCTTAGTGCCATGAACTTTGAAACCAGAGTGGATATTAAAATATGACTGCTTGCCGTGAGCTGATGCACAAGAATTATATATCTTAATCATGATTAATCGTTCATTCTTTGAACCTGTAGGCTTTATCGGTTAAAAAACCAATAATTTCAAGGTGTTATGTATGAATGTAATAATCATAACCGGAAGGACAACAGAACAGGGAACGCTGGTTGAGGATAAGCTTACACACGATTATTTCAAATCAGTGAACTACTGTGAATTAAATAAGGAAGATTTCGCCAGAATGGGGTTGAAGGAAGGTGACAGAGTCAGGGTAAAGACAGATTACGGTGAAGTCGTCCTATTTGCCAGGAAGAATGTGATTGATGAAACACACATCCCTGAAGGAATGATTTTCATTCCAATGGGGCCCTACGCAAATCAGGTTATTAATCCGGGAACAGATGGAACAGGAACGCCCCAGTATAAAGGAGTAAAAGGAATTATTGAAAAAACAGATGAAAATGTGATTGGAATTCCGGAAATTCTGAGGTGATTGAGTGGAAAATGTGACATGTACGTTCTGTGGTGCTGTATGTGATGACCTCTATTTTGATGGAGATGAGTTCAGAACAAAGGACTTCTGCCCTCTCGGTGAGGCAAAATTTTCTCGAAAAAAGAGAATAGAATACCCCACGATTGATGGTAAAAAAGTGAGCTACGAAGAGGCAGTTGAAAGAGCGGCTGAGATTCTCCACAATTCAAAAAGACCTCTCCTGTTTGGATGGTCTTCCACAGTAAATGAGGCTATCAGGCTGGGTGTTATTCTTGCAGAGAAGGTTCGCGGAATATATGACCAGTGTGCAAGTGTTTGCCACGCCCCAAGCGTTCTTGCAATGATTGAGGAGGGTATTGCATCCGGTTCACTTGGTCAGATAAAGAATAGAACTGATTTAGCGATATTCTGGGGGTGCAATCCTGTCGAGGCTCATCCCCGCCACCCTACACGCTATTCAGTAATGGCAAGAGGTTTGCTGACGAAGGGAAGAGCGGACAGAAAGGTTGTGGTTGTAGATGTGAGGAAAACTGTCTCAGCATTAATGGCTTCTCATTTCATTCAGGTCAAACCCGGAACAGATTATCTTGTTTTCTCTGCAATGAGAGCATTGATGGAAGGCTATGAGGATGCCGTGCCAGAAGAGGTTGGAGGGGTAAGAAAGGAGAAATTAATTGAATTTGTTGAGATGATAAAAAGTGCGAAGTATATAACAATCTTATTCGGTCTTGGCATTGCTCATACAAGAGGGCATGACAGAAATGTTGAGAATGTCATCAAACTTGTTCAGCTCATAAACCGCTATACGAGGTGTATTCTGCAGCCGATGAGGGGACACTTCAATGTTGTTGGAGCCGGGGAGGTTGCAGCATGGGAGTGCGGTTTTGAGTGGGCTGTGGATTTCAGCCGTGGATATCCCCGTTTTGCTCCAAGTGAGTTTACAGGAGTGGAGGCACTGTTAAGAAAAGACTGCGACGCAGCTCTGATTGTCGCTTCTGACCCGGCTGCACACTTTCCGAGGGCAGCGGTTGAACAGCTGAAGAGGATTCCCGTCATCCAGATTGACCCATTTCCGAATATGACAACTTTATTATCCAAGGTTGTAATACCATGTGCTATCTCAGGCATAGAAGCAGAAGGAACTGCTTACAGGATGGATGGAGTACCAATCAGGGTTAAAAAAGTAGTTGAGAGTGAATACTGGAGCGATGAGGAAATTCTCGAAAAAATGCTTGAAAAAGTTTTAAAGTTGAGAGAGGACTGAAAATGATACTTGTCAAAAATGGTCACGTTATTGACCCTGTGAATGGAATCAACGAGGAGATGGATTTATTCATAAAAAACGGCAGAATTTCCAGTGAATTTAAGATTAATGAGAAGGAGTGCGAGGTTATTGATGCTAAAGGCAAGTTGGTTGTTGCCGGTGCTATCGACATACATGCTCACATAGCTGCCAGAAAAATTAATTCAGGCAGAGCAATGAGACCTGAAGAGTTTCGAAGGGTCAGACAGAAAACAGGAAAGTTTCGTGCAGCAGTTGGCAGGACACTTCTGACCGCTCCCGCCATAGGATATGAGTATGTCAAGATGGGTTACACAACCGCAATAGAGCCTGCGACACCCTCGCTATACACACTCCACACTCACGAAGAACTTGATTCAATACCAATCATAGATAAGGCAGCGCTGCCTCTATTCGGAAACTGGCATCTTGTTTTCAAATTTATCGCCGAGAATGATATTGAAAAACTCGCATCTTTCATCAGCTGGGTTCTTGAAAAGATGAAAGGATATGGTGTCAAGGTTGTCAATCCAGGTGGTGTTGAAGCATGGATGTATGGCAGTAATGCACACAGCATTGATGATCTTGTTCCTTATTACGATGTTAGTGTCAGGGACATAATTACCGGTTTGATAAAAGCCAATGAAATGCTTGATCTTCCTCATTCAATCCACATTCACTGCAACAATCTTGGAGAGCCGGGTAATTATGAGACCACTGTGGATACAATGAAACTGGCAAATGGAATCAGAAACAACAGAAGACAGGTCTTGCATGTAACCCATGTCCAGTTCAATGCCTTCTCAGGCTCCGGATGGAAGGATATGGGAAGCGGGACAGAAGAAATAATTAAACTGGTAAATAAGTCTGACAACATCACAATCGATATGGGACAGGTAATTTTTGGGCACGCTACAACAATGACTGCTGACGGTCCCTTCCAGTTTGATTTGCATAAACTCCTGAAAAACAAGTGGATTAATCTTGACGTTGAACTTGAGACAGGGACAGGAGTCGTCCCTCTGATTTACAGACCGAGCAGTCCAGTCCATTCTGTTATGTGGGCAATTGCCCTTGAACTCGGCTTGCTCGTCAATCCAGACAAAAACGTTATATCAACAGATTACCCGAACGGCGGACCTTTTGACAGGTATCCCTATATAATGACTCTCCTTCTGAGCAGGAAGTACAGGGAGAAGGAGATGGAAAGGGCACATAAATACCTGCAGAGAGCAGCGAATCTACCCTCTATTGACATTGAAAGAACGCTTGAGGATATTGTGAAGATGACCCGCTCATCTCCAGCAAGAATTCTTGGAATGCACAATAAAGGACATCTTGGCGAGGGCGCTGATGCAGATGTGGTTGTTTACGACATAAATCCGGCTGAATTTAATCCAGACAAGTACAGAGAAATTGAGAAGGCTTTGAGTTCAGCACTCTTTACAATAAAAGGCGGAACAGTAGTTGTTAAGAACGGAAAAATCGCTGGCGATATATGGGGTCGAACAATGTGGGTTGATGCAACCCTTAGAACGACAGCAGAAATCATAGAACCAGACCTTGAAGAATATTTCAACTACTACACCGTAAACAGGGAAAATTATGGTGTTGAGGAGAGGTGGATGAGGAGAGCAGAGAGAATTGAGGTGGGTTGATGCTAATTATCAAGCCAAAGATTGATTTCGAAGTCAACGTTGAAGCGGAAATCACACCTGATATTGCCACGGATTTAGAATATGCAAAAAGTTTTACCGTATATTATGGAAAACTCGAAATGTCCCTTGCTGAGCTTTTTGAGGTTGAGAAGGAAGGAGATAGTAAGGTAATTGTTCTGGAAGGAGATTTCAGCAGGGTTAAATGGATTGGAAAAGGTATGCTTGATGGCGAAATAATTGTCAGAGGAAATGCTGGAGCCAATTATGGTGCTTTCATGAAGGGTGGAAAAATAGTTATTGAAGGTAACGCTGATGACTGGATTGGAGCAGAGATGGAGGGTGGAGAAATCATTGTAAAGGGAGATGCTAAGAATCTGATAGGATGTCCCTACTGGGGCGACTTGGAAGGTATGAAGGGTGGAAAAATAGTTATTGAAGGTAATGCCGGGAATTACATTGGCGAAAAAATGGTCAGTGGAGAGATTGAGGTTAGAGGTAAAGCAGGTGACTTCATTGGAACTGAGATGAAAGGCGGGCTGATTACAATTCATGGAGATTGTGGAATCGTTGGTGGAGATATGAAAGCCGGAGAAATCAGAATTGGTGGAATATTCGAGCTTGTTCCAGCATTCAGGGAGACTGATGATGTGTTTGTTGGAGATGTAAACGTCAAAGGAAAGGGAATTGTGAGAGTTCTGACTCTGTAAATTACGATAAAATCAGCTGATATCCCCACATGCACAGAAAAGCTCATTTACAGCAGAAAAAACGTCGTCAAATCCCGCCTGCGTTAAAGAAGAGATTTTAAGGGGGCGGTAAGGAACTGTTGTCTGTCCCAGAAAATCAAGCAGTTTTTCAAGCAGTTCAGCCAGAACACCCCCTTCTTCAGATATGCTACATTTTATCTCTTCCAAATCCAGATTAATATCCATGATATCAATTTTATTGAAAACAGTCAGTGCCGGTAATCCTGTTCTCAATGATACTATAGCACTCTGGGCGAGAATTGAGACAAAGTTCTCAGGAGTGGATGCAACTTTGGAATCTGCGATAAATAGCCCTGCTGTCCATGAATCCTCCATTATCCTTTCAATAATTTCAACACCCTCTTCGGTGTAAAGAAATATCTCCATCTGTCCGGGTGTGTCATAGAGAGTGTAATCGTCTTTTATGACGACCTCATCGAGGTTCTCTGCCACGATTTCCATCGATTTCATCAAAGCTCCGTTGATTCCAAGTCTGTATTCGCTCATAACAGATTCTGTCTTAACATAGTCCCGCACGTTTGCATCCGAACCGTAGATGGGGTCTGATGCAGGGTCTAAATTTACAAGTTTTACGTTATATTCTTTATTTTTGAGATAATTGCCATAATTTTTGACGAAAGTGCTTTTTCCACTGCCAGCAGCCCCTATCACTATAAGATTCATATTGTAATAAACTTTAAAATACCTATAATTTTTTTGCTGAGTGAGGAGGGAAAAAACGATTGTAACAACAACTGATGATATAGAGGGGAAAAGATAGTTGAGTATAAAGGAATCGTCAGTGGAGAGGCGATTATGGGGGCAAATGCTTTCAGAGATAACTTTATTTTCTTCTAAATCAGAAACTTTCTTGCGTTGTTGTAAGAAATTAGAATCTGATTTCCATTCTTTACAGGCTCTTCATGACCCGGGTAGAGCATATCAACTTCCAGCTTTGAAAGCAGCTCAAGCGACTGAATGAGCTGTAAAGCACTCCCACCCGGCAAATCAACCCTTCCAAAGGCTCCGTACGGGAAGACAGTATCTCCACTGAAGAGCCACTTCTTTTCTGGCTCATACAGACAGATGCTGCCTGATGTGTGCCCGGGGGTGTGAATGACCCTCAGTCTCAATTCACCAGCTTCAAATGTCTCTCCCCCTTCAACAAAAATGTCAGGTTCAACCATCGCAAAGAACTGGGACATATATGCCTTCATGCTATCATATTCCTTTCTGTGCATCACAACTCTGCAGCCAATCTTCTGCAGGTCGCTTGCAGCTCCAGCATGGTCAAAATGCGAATGGGTGAGAAAAACGTACTCGATTTCCTTTAATCCTTTGGAGAGCTTATTCAACAGGAATCGGGTATCTCCACCCACATCAATTATCGCATTCTCAAGAAGATAAGAATTTGCACCGAGCGGGGGCGTAACAATTCTTAAAGGCTTCACAGTAACTCCATTGTTTCCACTTCAACACTCTCAACCCCATCAATCCCCTGAATTTTCTCGATGAACTGGTCGTTGATGCCTTCTTCATCAGGCATTACTGCCACAACAATCAAAGCTTTCAATCCAAAGGCTATGGGCTGGATTCCAAAATCCTTAACTTCAACTTTTCCCGGATTCTCGACAATCTTTTCCCTTATCTTCTCAAGGTCGACTTCCACGTCGCTTGGCATTACCTTCAGCTTCATTATAACTGTTCCCATACTACCACCCGAAATTAAGGTCCGGTAAATCCGCAGTTCTCACATCTGTATGAATTTGCGAGCTTTCTACATCTTTTACATCGATAAATGAGTTCACCACATGCGGGACAGGGAAGTTTGACGTAATTTGTTCCGAATAGATTTGCTCCACATGATATACAGCTGTATATGTCCATTCTATACCTCCTTCATTTAATCAAAGCGACTGGCTTTTATCAGCGTTCCCACTGCCTGTCCTCTCAATATATAATCTTTTACCCTGCCCTTTAAACCATTGCAGACAAACATGCTGATGCCGTACTTCTTCATCAATGATGGAGAGAAGTTATCAACACAGGTTGTTCTGTCAGCGATATCATCAGCAGAAATCTTATTCACCAGTTCTCCTTCAATAAATATGCCATCAACATCTGTAAGCTTGATGACCTCCTTCACCCCAATCTTATGTGCAAGCCATATGGAGATGCTGTCTGAGGTAATGTCCCATGAATGGGGGAGTTCATCATGAGTTCTCATCAATCTGTATGGAAGCAAAACTCTAACACCTTTAAAATCAAAATCAAAGTTTTCCACAACATCCAGATCGCGGGATGAGATGTAATATCCATAGATATCCATTGAAGCCACTGCCATCCAGTGTGCTGCACTATCATTGACTCCTGTTGCCCTGACCATGTCAGCGAAAAACCACCCACCGGGAACGATTGATATACTCTCAACGGCTTTTAATTCCACGCACTCTTTCAACTGAGCAATTATATCGGGTAAATGGGAGGCACAGCTCCCCCCTATTTTAACAATTAATCCTTCATTTTTCATTTTCGACCAGTCTGGAGACTGCATATGCAGGAAACGTCTCTGAAAATCTGTATTTCGTGGTAAGAGAGATATAGTTTAGCCCGGAGTCTTCAGCAGCCTTCTCTATCAAAAATTCTCCCTTTCCGCAGCCAAGAACTCTGTCAATGTTGTAATTGAAGCGTAATTCACTGAGAGCATCTCGCAATTTATCCAGTATCTTCTCCTTAACGGCTTCTGCAATCGACATGATATATCCTTCATTCCCTTCGACATCAAGGCAGACTGTCCTTGCCAGTCTTTGCATACACTCCCCCGAGCTTTTTTCCCTTCCGTCAGGAGTGTCACAATTGTAGTCCTCTTCTGAAATATCTCCTGTAATCGTGAACACGTCAGCGGTTATTGCAAAGTATTCTGGAACAAGTGGCACATCAAATTCAGGCAATATGTGGAACACTGGTGTCCTTAAAATCCCGAAATAGAGTAATTCTTTTCTACCGAGCCTCTCATAATCTGTTCTTCCCCCCTCAATCCTCTCCGTTACCGGAATTAAATCAGTCGTTGTGGAACCCATGTCAGCAAAAATAAAGTTACTGTAACCTTCTGCCATCAAAAACCTTACACTTGCAACCCAGTTACTTGCGAAGAAGAATTCCGGATTGACTATTTCTCTTTTCAGATTCCCGATAATGTCAAGAAAATATATAGGGATGGGAAAAGTCCTTCTTATTGTATCTGCGATGAACTCAGTTCCTTCTCTTCTGCTCCTGAAGCAGTCAGAGAGTTCTGCAGTCATCACCACTCCAGCCTTCTCTGGATGATACTTCTCAAAAATTTTTTTTAACTCAGTTCCAAATTCGCTGAATCTCTTCCAGAAAGGAAAATAGATTATTTCATCATAATCTTTGCATGCAAGTTTTATGTTTGCACCGCCTATGTCAAGTCCGATCGTTCTCATGCACGGTCAGAAGAACTCATTTAGCTCTGCATCCTGCCCAAATGAGAAGCATTGCAAATCTCTACCCACGGGATACTTCTTTACGGCAACAGTATGGGGGGGAAAGAAATGCCCGAGGTGTGTGAGAACAACTTTTCTTGCATTAATCTGCCTTGCAAGACTGAGGGCTTCGCTTGAATTCATGTGTTTTCTGAATCTATAGGTTTCGGGGGCAAGAGCCTCAACAATAAACAAATCAGTATTCTCTATTTCTGAGATGCTCTTCTGTGGTACATCCCTGTTTGTATCTCCGCTCACAACAACCCTGAACCCATCATTTTCAATCTTTATTCCATGACTTTTTCTGAGAGGCGGGTGATTAACATCGAACAGCGTTATTTTCATATCAAAAAGCTCGATAGGCTCATAACTCTCAATCTCTATTTTCTTGTACTTCATGAACTCCATGTACTTTTCAATGTCTTCATGGACTTCAGGTGAGGTGTAAACTTTCACATCCCTCTGAACTCTGTAGAAATCCCCGAATCCAGAAAAGTGGTCGTAATGGCAGTGTGTCCAGAAAACTGCATCAACTCTATCTATTCCCGTGAGAAGAAGCTGCGTTCTTAGATCCGGGGAGGTGTCAATTACAATATTCTTGCTGCCATTCTGAACGAGTACTGAAAACCTTCTTCTCTCCCATCCGTGCTTTCTCGCATCCTCACAGGTTTTACAGTGACACCCCACCACCGGAGTTCCCGGCGAATCGCCTGTGCCAAGCAGAATTACTTTCATTCTAATACGATATTTTGAGGTGTGGTCTCGCTTTCACGTCTTTAACAGCTTCAACGAGGTCTTCCTGTGTAATTTTCTTCTCATCTCTCGAGAGAGCTTTCAATATTGCTTCTCTAACAATTAGCTTAATTTCTGCACCGGTAAAACCATCTGTCATCCTAACAAGCTCATCAATGTCATATTCTCCCGGAATTCTTGAAAGTACGAGATTGAATATTCTGCTTCTCATCTTCTCCGATGGCTCTGGAAATTCAACTATTTTATCAAATCTTCTCCACACTGCTGAATCAAGCAGACTTGGATGGTTTGTTGCAGCAATCAGAACGACTCCATCTTCCACGAGATTTATTTCGTCGATAGATTTCAGAAGGGTATTTACCGCCCTCTTAACAGCTGCATGTTCATCGCTCGTTCTTGTTTTGGCGACATAGTCAAATTCGTCTATGAACAGGATACACGGGTTGAGTTTTTTGGCAATTTCGAATATTTTCTCAATATTCTTTGAGGTCTCACCAAGATACTGACTGGTTATCATAGATAGCTTTACCTCAACAAGTGGCAAACCCATTTTTCTGCTCAAAGACCTCGCAGTTGTTGTCTTGCCTGTTCCCGGTGGTCCAATGAACAGTAATTTTCCTATGTCAATCAGGCCCACTTCCTTCAGAAATTCTCTTTCTTTCAGGGCTATTTCGATTTTCTTTATCTCTTCAAGCTGTTCCGGCGTCATGGCGATTTCTTTAAAGTGAACTTTAATCTCTTCCGGAGAGAACACCCTGACAAGTCCGAGCATTTCAGCAGTACTTTCATTTTTCTCCATCTCGGCTAATTTACTCCTGAGCCATTCTTTATCGCTGTATTTTGGTGTATTCTTCTTTCTGGCTTCTTCATATGATACCCCGAGCGAGTCGTAATTCTCATAATAGTATGCAAGAACGGGGTTATTTTCAATTATTTCAATATCTGCTTTCTCTGCGAACCATTTCACGGCAACTTCGAATGAAGTTAACGTATACTGTTTGTTAAAAGAGTTAAAATCTATGAATGGAATTGACTTTGCTCCTTTCAGGTTTCCGCAGTATTCTTCTGCGGTTTCAGATTTGATTATCAGTGGTCTTTTAATTCCTTTTTTACCGTAGAGAACCTTTCGCATGTCTTTTGGAATATCGTCTTCCGACAGCTCCTCATATCTGTTGTAAAGTTCAGCGGTTAGAAGCAATTCAACCAGCTTTATCATCCACACACCTCATTCCGATTTGATTTTACCTCTTCTTTTAAATCAAACTTTCAATCCAGATATTTCAGATGTACTGTCTTTTAAACTTTTTGCTGGTTCTGTTGATGAGCAACCTCACAGAAGATTCTTCTACTAAAGCTTATTGGTTTTTTTCCATGCTCAATTCAGATATAAAATTTAAAACTTCAGAAATTGCACGTTCAACCTCAGGAGTACACTTTTCCGAGAAACTGTGAATATCCTCTGCTTCAATTGCAAGCAGTATGACATCTCTGTCGGAATTGTTAATCATATTTAAGTTCAGGTGATGTGAGAAAATCACTGAAGAGTTACTCAGAAAAGCTCTGTAAACCGTTCCCGGCTTCCCTCCAGTTTTGATTACATCCACAATTATTATGCGGCTGTAGTCTCCATTCAGAGCCTCAAGTAAATCGAAATCACTCACACACTCTCTGGCTTCAACGTCAGCCAGGTTCTGCTTCTTCAGAGCATTCACAGCGTGTATTCCTGCCCCATCATCTGTCAGCAAAGGATTTCCAATTCCGAGAACGAGTGTCCTGCGACTCATATTCTGTGCAGTTTCACATTCAGTGGTAGGCTGTGGCTTGCACATGCTAAACAAGGATCGTAAGCCCTTACAGCCATCTCTACCATGTTGAGCAATTTTTCATCTGCTTTCCCATTCTTTATAAGATTCTGCGCTACTTTTTTAACAGAAAGATTTATAGCTGCATTGTTCTGGACTGTGGCAACAATCAGATTCACCTTCTGGGTGACTCCATTTCTGTCGGTGATATAATGGTGGTAGAGTGTCCCTCTGGGCGCCTCGACAACACCAACACCTTCTCCATCTGCTTTACCCAGATCCACTTTCACATCTCTATCAGTTATCTCCTCATCGACAGCAAGTTCAAGAACTCTTTCAGCCGAATACATAATTTCGATGAGCCTTGCCCAGTGGTATGCAAGGATGTTGTGAACAGGTTTCTGACCAAAATAATCATAGAATCTTTCGTATGCTTCCTGCGCTAATGGAGTGGCCATGCCGTCAGCCACATTCAATCTTGCGAGTGAATTTACCCTGTAAATTCCACTATCAGTGCCATCTACAAATCCTTTCCAGCCAACATTCTTCAGATATGGGAATTTGATATAACTCCACTCCTCCACCCTCTCGGTTATGTGGTCAAGGTAGTTCTGAGGGTCGAACATTGCAATCTCCTTGCCTTCAGGCGAGACTGCCCTGATTCTTCCATCATAAAAATTCACTTTTCCATTACTGTCAACCATCCCTGCATAATATGTTCTGTGAGAGTAAAGGTCTTCTTCTAACAGATTCTTGATTTCTTCATCTCTCAGAATTAGACTCTCAAAAATCTCAAGTCCTTTCTTTCCAAATTCAATCAGTTTCTTAGCCATCTCCTCAATGTTTTTTCTGTCTTCTTCATCGAGCGGTTTGGATAAACCACCGGGAATCGAGGATACAGGATATATCGGATGCCCGGCAATTATTTCCTGTATTTTCTGAGCATAACCTCTGCTCTCGATAACTTCCATCACCACGTTCTTTCCAAGAAGTTCAATAAGGCCGAAAATATTTCTCTTTGCTGCTTCTTCGTTTTTTAACAGTAAATCCGGGGCTGCGAGGGCATAGAAGTGGAGGATATGGCTGTGAACCATGTGGGCGTTGTAATAAAGTTCCCTCAACTTTCTTGCAGTAGAAGGTATGTTCACACCATAGACTGCATCACATGCTTTCGATGAAGCCATGTGGTGCGCCCCAGGACACACTCCACAGATCTTAGGAGTTATTCTTGGCAGTTCTTCAACATACCTTCCTTCACAAAACTTCTCGAATCCACGAAACTCGATTACCTGAAAATAAGCGTCTTTGACGTTGCCGTCATCGTCAAGAAGAATATCCACTCTGCCATGACCCTCAAGCCTCGTATTTGGAATCGTAATTTTCCTCATTTTAACCCCTCATTTACTCCTGTCTGCTGAGAAAGAATTAATCAGAGACGATGGAAGAGAAAACTGATAAAATAAACCAACCGGGTCTTTAACAGCATTCAGCGCATCAAAAATCTTTGGTGCTGGGATGTAGTCCTCTCCATTTCCTGTAATCGAAGCAATCGTGGATATAGCATCCCCCACATCTACCATTGCTGGAAGTTTTCCATAACACCCTCTACATGGCATATTGACGCTGATACATCTACCTCCACACCCCCCTCTTGTGGCAAAGCCCATGCAGAGTTCTCCCTGTTCAAGCAAACACTCTTCATCAGCCTTAAGTTCATGAGGTCGATTGATTTTTGCAATCTTTTTTGCCCCCTTGGTCTGATTTCTTGGACAGTCATGGCAGAGAGATTTGTCGGAAGCAAAAAACCTCCTTTCAGGTGGGTTTGAGAGTGAACGGGCAAATTCTTCAATTGTTGACGAAGAGGGTGGACAGCCCGGTACATAGTAATCCACTTTCACCACCCTGTCAAGCGGTTTTACGCTATCGAAGAATTCTGGAAGAGTAAGCTGAAATCCATCTATTTCCGTTTCCGGTTTCGGTATCACTTCCTGCCCTTCCAGATTCGATTGTGCCTCCACATATGCCCTTCTGAGGATGGATTCTCTGTCAAACTGATTCGCAAGTCCGGGGATACCGCCAAAGCATGCACACGAACCATAGGCAACAAGAACCTTACACTTCTCACGAACTATCTTTAGTTCTTCTTCCTGTTCAGATGTTCTTATAGCTCCATTGACAATACCAAAATCCATACTTTTATCTTCAAGTGCCTTCAGGTCTTTCTGTTTGAAGTCGAGAGCAACAGGCCAGTAGAGGACGTCATGCTCAGCAAGGCTCATAACCACTTCCCTGCAATCGAGCAATGAAACATCGCATCCACCGCATGACGCTGCCCAGTTTATAACAAGTCGCATTTTCATCCTCTCACCTTAATGCGCCCGAGTTTTCTCAGAGCCTTATCCATGTCTTTAATAGATTTACCGAGTGTTTTCCACATCGGAACTCCAATATATTCCCACTTCAGTCTGCTCGGGCTCAGACCAATCTGGCTCATTAACATATTCATTAATCGGACTCTTTTGGCAGTCATGTAGTTGCCTGAAACATGATGACAGTTTTTAGGGGGGCAGCCTGCAATCAGGATTCCATCAACGCCCCTCCTGAATATCTCCATAATCAATCCAGAGTTAATCGATGAGGAACATCTGATTCTGATTGTTCTGAGGTTTTCAGGAAGCTGTAACCTGTTGTAGCCTGCCAGGTCTCCTGCAGCATATGAGCACCAGTAACAGAGGAGTGCAAGAATTCTTGGTTCATCTTCAGACAGGTTACCAAATGCAACCTCCACCTGTTCCAGCACCTGCCTGTCCTGAAAATTGGTGAGCTGAAGTGCATGAGTTGGGCATGCAGAAACGCAGAGACCACATCCCTGACAGAAAGCTGAATCAACCACAGCTTCCTCATCAACCTGTATCGCGCCATGAGGACAGACTTTTTCGCAGATTTTACAGGCAGAGCATAGCTCACTGTCGACGGTTGATACAAATTTCTGAGGTTTTTTTCCCTTTAAAGCCTGAACTATCCTCATTGCAGCTGTAATACCCTGTTCAATACTTTCCTGAACAATCTTTGGTCCACCCGCAGCTCCAGCGACATAGATTCTGTCAATATAGGATTCCGTTGGCTTCAAAATTCGTGGCTGTCCTTCAAGGGGATAGTTGTATATATCTGTTCTGAGTCCAAGCTTCTCTATCATGTCTGATGCAGCAGGAATCTGTGCTTCACTCAGAACCAAGATGTCAGCCTCAATATCCTCTTCGTCCCCATCCGGAGACTCAACTGTGATATTCAGCTTTCCATTATTTCTCTCCACATTCATGATTCTGCCATTTATAAAATCGACTAAGTCCTTCGAATCGTTGTAAAATTGCTCTAAAGCTCTTTCATAAGTCCTTATATCGTTATTATATACCACAGATACTTCCGTTTCGGGACTCATGGAGGTTAAGCGTTCTATCTGTTTTACCGCAACACCACAACAGGTTTTCGAACAGTATGAGACACCCTCTTCACCTTCCTCAATTCTTGAACCCGTGCATAGCTGAAATACAACGTGTTCAGGCGCATCTCTGAAACCTCTGGCAATAAGCCTCTCCATTTCGAGACTCGAAATCACATTTTCCCCATAGTTTAATTCCTGTAATCTACTCAGGTCAAAGGAGTCGAAGCCTGTTGCGAGTGCTATCGCCCCGAAGGTATCTTCAATAATTTCAACTTTTGCGTCGAGGTCTATTGCATCGGTTGGACACACATTCAGACATTCTCCACATTTCGTGCATGCTTCCTCGATTATGTTGTATGTGTCCGGTATTGCTAGGTAGAAATCCTTATCTATTGCTTTTCTCTTTGATATATTACAGTCAAATTCTCTTTCAACTTCTTCGGGACAGATATCCGAGCATTTGTTACATGAAACACATCTTTCTGGATTGACAAATTCAGCTCTTTTCTGAATTGTGACTTTAAAATTGCCGTTCTCCTTTTTTATGTCCTGAACCAATGAGTTTGTTAAAACGGTCACGTTTGGATTGAAAATTACGTTTCTTGCCTGAACTGGAACGATGCACTCACTTGTGCACATTGAGGGCCATCCCTCGCACTGAAAAAGAAATGGAATCTGACATGCATGGCCCCCGAGATAATGATTTTTCTCAACAAGAGTGACATCAATGCCTGAGTTTCCTGCTTCCATTGCCGTCTGGATTCCTGCCGGACCGCCACCAATCACCAAAGCTTTTTTAACAATCTCAGGAGGTTTTACCGCCGGTGTATTCAACTTAAGTTTGGCATGAGCCATTCTGACCATGTCAATTGCTTTTCCTGTTGCCCCATTCTTATCACTGTGAGCCCATGCACACTGTTCTCTCAGATTGGCAACTTCGTACATGGAGATATCAATACCGAGTTCTTCAAGAAGACTGTGGATTCTATCTTCATTAAAGCTGAGGGAAGACCTTTCTGAACATCCAGCAAACAGAACTCTGTCGCAATCACTGATATAGCTCCTGATGTCAGATGTCTCAAGTTTACATAAATTATCCACTGTTTTAATTCCTGTAACGTGGTCGAGATCTTTGATTTTCTCATGAAGAACATTCAGATCAATTTTTTCTAAAATCTGTCCCCCACACGTACAGATCAAAATACTGATTCTGGGTTGCATCAAATCAATTTCAAAGTTCTTGTATATTAAGACTTCTAAAACTGCAAATAATTTTTTTTGATTTATTCATGTTAATCAGATATGATAAAGTGTTGACGTGTTGGGAAAGTTGATTTTATAAATTTTTGAATTCGCCTATCTTTATCTGAAAATCAATATTATAATATAAAATAATTAGATTAAATATCACTTTTTATTTGTATGCTATTGTATGTCAATATATGTTACAGTCTGGGTTAACAAAAAAGTTTAATTACTGGTTTGCAGGGATGGGTTTGGGTTGGCAGGTGATAGGGATGCATAAAGAAGAACTTGTGCTTTTGCATCTGACGTTGTTCCACATGAAAAGGTTTTTCGAAGAAGCGGGTATAGCCAATGGCCACTTCAACTTCTATGAACAGATGGGTGTGCAGCCAGTACACATACATAAAAGCAAAGCAGACCACAAAAAAGCAATACTTTCGTTGTGTAAAGGGATATCCGACATTTTTAAGGAGACCCCTCCCGAGGACGTGCTTAAGAATCCAAAAATTAAGGAATTCCTTGAGATAATCGACCACCAGTAAGATTGAGAACCATGAAATAAGCATCTTCACCATCGTTGTAGTAACACGGGATTGTGGAAATAATCTCAAATCCCCTTTTTTTATACAGGTTTATTGCAATAAAATTTGAAATTCTCACTTCCAGAACGACCCTCATCTTTTCTCTTTTGATGCTTCTGTTTATGATACTGTCCAGAAGAATCCCTCCAATCCCCTTTCCCCTGTATTCGTTTTTAACCGCAAAGGACATTATTCTTGCATCCGCCCCTGAATCCATTACTGAAATGAAGCCAGCTATCTTTCCATTAACTTCAGCGATGAGAAAATCACTGCTGTTTGAGATATACATGAAGATATCGTAGGCTGGATTTTTTGGGGAGAACGCCTCCCTTTCTATAGAGACTATCTCACGGAAATCTGTTGGTCTGTATGGTCTCACCATTACGGACAGCACATATATATTCTAACTCTGCATTATTAATGTTATGCTGATTGCAGATTATATATCAAGAAACTACTCAGGTAAAGTTGTTGAGGTGGGGGTGGGAAGGAGGTGGGATACTGCAAAAGAACTTGCTGAAAAGGGATTTGAAGTGATAGTGGTTGATGTTATCGACATCCTGCCGGAAGGTCTCAGATACATTAGAGATGATATAACCAATCCGGATTCAAGAGTTTATCAAAATGCAAGTCTGATTTACTCCATCAGACCACCAGTTGAATTGTATCCGTATATTATCGAAATCGCAAGAAAAGTTCGGGCTGATTGCATCATCAGACCCCTGAGCAACGAGTTTCCAGACGGTGGAGAGCTTGTAAATTATATTGGTGAGAGGTTTTATCTCTGGAGATTTTAACTGAATTGTTTGAAAGCTCTAAAAATAGTAATAATACTCTCCTGCCTTTTTCTGTTCTCTGTCAAGCCTTGAATTTAATTTGTTGACCCTCGGTCTTTTCGTCTCCTCGTCTCTCCTGAAAGTAATCCCGAGATTTGACAGAAATCTGTTCATCCCATCCCTCATGTTGGTTGCTCTCCTCGCAATGCCCTTTCTGCCTGGCTCTCCTTCGAAGACAATCAGTCTGTCGCTTATCATATCTATCAGGTAAATATCGTGGTCAACAACAAGCACACTCTTCTCCATGTTCATCGCAAAACGCCGGATAATTCTCGCAGATTCCGTTCTCTGTTCCACGTCCAGATGAGCAGAAGGTTCATCAAGCAGGTAAAGTTCAGCATCTCTGAGCAGGCATGCAAGAATTGATACTCGCTGAAGCTCACCCCCGCTCAGTTCATCAAGATTCCTGTCCATTAAACCCTCCAGACCAAGTGGTCTGACAAATTCTGTTTTGTAATATGATGTATTGATTGACGGGTTAATCCCGGTGAGAAAAATCTTAACTGGAATGTTTACATCAGCTTTAACATACTGGGGTTTGTATGAAATTTTTATGTCAAGTTCCACTTTCTCCTCATCATCCTTGATTTCACCCGCAAGTACCTTGACAAAGGTGGATTTTCCCGTTGCATTTGCGCCAACAACACCGAGGACTTCAGATGGCTTAATCTCTCCACCATCTGCAACAAGCTCAAAATCCTTAAACTTCTTTTTAAACGATGGGTATTCAACCAGCTCTTTCTCCACTTCTGACTCTCTGGGCTGAAATACATCGAATTCTATTGTCTTATCTCTGATTCTGACATTCTCATCAGGAAGATACCCCCTCAAATACTGATTGATACCTGTTCTGACGCCTTTGGGATTGGTAATCACACCATAAACTCCCGCGCTGCCATAGCTTATGTGGATGAAGTCCGCAAGCATGTCCAGAATTGCGATGTCGTGCTCAACTATCAGTACGTGCCTTTTTTCTGCCCTCTCCCTCACAACCTTTGCGACCTCAGTTCTCTGAAATATGTCAAGATATGAAGTAATCTCGTCAAGGAAGTAGAAATCGGCATCTTTCAACAGACATGCAGCAATTGCAAGTCTCTGCAACTCTCCCCCACTTAAATCATCCACATCCCTGCTGACAGAATTCTGCAACGATAGTTTCTCTACAATTTCATCAAATTTGTCCATTTCATCAACCTTTCTGAGCAGTTCTTCAGCCTCTCCACTGTATGCCAGAGGTATTGCCTCTATATACTGTGGTTTTACCGAAACCCTGATTTCTCCGGTTGAAAGAGATTTTAAGAAGTCAAAGAGTTCTGTGCCTGCATATCTTTCAAATACCTCATCCCAGCTTGCTTCATCCTTTCCAAGGTTTGGCTTCAACTGACCAGAAAGAATTTTTATCGCAGTCGTTTTTCCAGTGCCATTTGCCCCGAGAATTCCTGTCACATAACCTTTTCGTGGTATCGGGAGATTATACAGAATAAACCCATTTTCACCATATCTGTGGATTTCTCTCCCTTCAAGGGCTTCCGGTAGATTAACAATTGAGATTGCTCCAAAAGGACATTTTTTAACGCAAATTCCACAACCGACACATAGTTCTTCGGAAATAACTGCCTTATCATCAATTACAATAACTTCAGTACCTGTTCTGACTGGTGGACAGTATTTCAAGCATTCGTGGCTGCAACGCTTCGGCTGGCACCTGTCTCCATCGATTACAGCGATTCTCATACTACCTAAGCGTTCAACATAAATGTCCAGGATATATACCAGGTGGTGAATGAGAGAAAAGAGATTACCGCCCAGTCCTTTCCAGCAGGTTCGATATCAAATTTAGGAAGTATGAATTTGTGAACATATATGAAAAGGACGAGGACAATTATCCCCAGCGGGTCTCTATGGGCTTCAAGATTGATGAAGTAAGATATTATGCCCGCAACAGCCCCGAGTCCCAGTGGAGATACCGTTTTAACTACATCCTGTTTATAGGTATTCTGCTTGCTTTCTATGGCTTTCTCATTTTTTGCATAATCTTTCCTGTCTTTTTTCCGTTTTATGTCATTTTTCTTTGCCATATTTATCACCTGAATGATGGACGTCGTGATAACAGAAGCGGAAGTGGAAGTGGTTTAAAGGGTTTGCCCTTATTGTCATTCAGTATTCTTTCCCTCAACTCGTTAATTTTCATGCTTACCTTCTTCTGCTGCTTTTGATTTGACTCTTCCCGGACAGTCACGGTTAAAAAACCCTCAGAAATCTCTTTTTCGCCTATAACGGCAATGTAAGGTATCCACTCCCTTGATGCATCCCTTATTTTCTTGCCGAGGGTTTCATTTCTGTCGTCCACATCAGCTCTCACACAGTTTTTCATATCTTCTGCTATTTCGACAGCTGATTTATTGTATTTTTCGGAAACAGGAATGATCCTGAGCTGGGTTGGAGATAACCATACGGGAAGCATGGGAAGAAGCCCCTTTTCTGCCTGAAAGTGGGCTTTTTCAAGAATGGAATAGATGCATCGCTCTATAGCACCACTTGCCGAGCAGTGAAGCAGATAGGGGTACCTCTTCTTGCCATCTTCATCGACATAGGTGATGCCATACCTCTCTGCATTCTCAACATCAATCTGAACTGTTGTCAGTGCAGAGGCTTTTTCAAGCGCATCAACAAAATTAAATTCGAATTTGATAATGAAGTAGAAGAACCGGAAATCCCACATTTCTATCAGAACGGGCTTTTTCAGAATATTGTAGAGGTCATGAATGAAATCTCTGTTGTCTTCGTAAAATTCCTTCGTGATTCTTATGGCAATTTCATACTCCTCTGGTTCAAGTCCTATATCCCGCAGAACTTCGATTCCAAGCTTAAACTGTTTTATGAACTCGTCCTTTGCCTGTTCAATGTCTGAAGCGATTGTGTGCATATCAGGCATTGTGAATGCCCTCAGTCGCCTCAATCCAACAAGCTCCCCCCTCTGCTCTTTTCTGAATGAGTACCTTGTCAGTTCATACATGAGGAGCGGGAGATTTCGGTATGTGATTGTTGAGTCATGGCTCATGAGGAATTGTCCGAAGCATGCAGCAAATCTGAGGAAGAATTCTCTCTTATCCCCCTCTACAATATACTGTCTTGCTGGAAACCTCTCGAGATACTTTCTCAGGGTTGGATGCCCTCTATCATACATGAGTGGAGTCTCAACCTCCATTGCTCCATAAGAAATGCATCTATCGGTCACATAATCCTCCAGAAGCCTCTTAATCAGCCTCCCCTTCGGATAGAATCTCATGTGCCCAGAATCGCTTGCAGGTTCATAATCTGCAATCTGAAGCCTCTTCATGTACTCAACATGAGGGGGTGTCTGGTCGACAGTCCTTTTCTTCATAATTTCATAATTTACAAATTTTCTCAGATTTTCGTGATTAGAGTAATCAAAGGATTTTGCATCTACAAGCCCGTTTTCAGTATAGATATACCAGTAACTTTCAGCCTTCTCTTCAGCTTTCAGTGCCTCAGTTACTTCTTTTGACTCACTTTTCAGTTCCCTTGATAGTTCACTGAGAGGATGTCCCTTGCAGGATATTCTGAAAGCCTTGTACCAGCCAAAAGGAGACCTGTGAACTTCGTATTTCTTAGACAGTTGGTCTTCAAGTTCTCTAAGAAGTTTCACAGCCGTATCGGCATCGGAGAGGTTCGAGGATAAATGGGCATAGGGATATATCATTAATCTTTCAGCACCAACTTTCTCGAAAACTTCAGAAATCTCTTTTAATGCTGCTTCAACTGTATTGCTGTCATCTCCATTTTCGACTGCGGTGAAAACAACAAGCACCTCTTCAGATTTCCCACCTTTTCCCTCAAAAGGCTCAGCAATTTTTGTTTTCTTTTTCACTTCGTATTCCATAAAATCAGCGTGAATCAGAAGGATTTTCATCGGCTATCGGGAGTTAAGAGGTTACTTAAACTTTTTGTGATGTATCTGGAGAGGTAAGTACAGGCAGTCCCGTAATTAAACTACTCCAGTCTTCTTCAAAACCATCTCGAGTTCATCTTTTGAGGGTTTAACATCCTCCAGAATCGTGTAACGCTTCTGTCTGATTTTCTTTGCCCTCTGTAACGCCTGAATGCACTGTTCTTTCGTAAGACCAATCTCTTTTATTGTGGTTGGAGCCTGAATTGTCTCAAGGGATTCTTTTATTCTGTACCAGTCAGCTCCGCCATAATATTTTTCGTGGAGATATTCCATTATTATAGCTCCAAGCCCCACATTCTCTCCATGGGTACCTTTTCCGTAACCGAGGAATCCAAGTGCGTGACTGAATTTGTGTTCCGCGCCGCTTGCAGGTCTGCTACTGTTAACGAGTGAAATTGCAACACCACTCAAAATTAAACCTCTTACGAGCATCTCCAGAATTCGAACTTCCTGAAGGTCAAGTCCCTTTGTACTCAGCATCAGGTTTGCGGGCATCAGCGCCATACTTGCTGCCACCTCATTGAAGTCTTCTCCCACCTTCTCTTTGGCAAGACGCCAGTCTTTTACTGCGGTGACATTTGAGAGCAGGTCTCCATAACCTGAACGCAAAAGTCTGATTGGACTGTGTCTGAGTATGAGCAAATCTGCGATAACCGCAGCAGGCGGTCTTGTTGATATTGAGATTGGATTTCCATTCTCTTTAAATGTTGCAACCGGTGATGCAATACCATCGTGCGATGCTACTGTGGGAATGGAGATGAAAGCAGCATTTATCTCTGAAGCAAGAACCTTGGCGATATCTATTACTTTCCCACCACCAACTCCGAGAACGCAATCTACATCTGTATATCCTGTCTCAACTTCAATTCTTCTGACCTCTTCTGTCCCAGATTTCTTAACAAAGAACTTTTTAACGAGTACATCTGAAATTCTGTTTTCAATTTTGGAGCCAGCAAGTTCATAGGATGTCTTTCCTGTAAGCATCAGAATGCTGGAGACTTCAAGGTTATCGATGATGTCTCTGACCATTTTTCTTCTGCCCTCTCCGATTTCAACAATAAGCGGGAGTTCTGCTTTTTTGAGATATTCTCTGCTGACTTTTCTTCGCATTGCAATTACCTCTGGAAAATACTAAAACAAGTGATATAAAAAATAAATTAATTTTTCTCTGCACTCTACACTCAGTAGCCCACTGACATTTTTTCGAGTCTTTCTATCCTTTTCTCGATTGGCGGGTGAGTTGAGAAAAGAGACAGAAATGAGTGCTTGGAGAGCGCCGGAATTATGAAGAAAGCATTCATCCCCTCCACACTCTTTTTCTCATCATTGCTGACAAATTCCATTCTACCGCTTATTTTCTTCAGGGCTGAAATCAATGCATCGGGTTTACCTGTAATCAATGCACTACCTGCATCGGCTGCATATTCTCTGTATCTGCTTAACGCTCTGATGAGGAGAAAGCTGATAAACCAGACAATTGCTGAAACGATGAAAATGATTACAGTGCTGCTGCTGTTCTCTCTTCTACCTCCAAACATCCCTGCAAACATCGCCCATCTCATCACAAAGAATGCCACGGTAGAGAGAAAGCTTGCGATTGTAATCGTTCTGACATCTTTGTTCTTAACATGACTCAGTTCATGTCCGATTACAGCTTCGACCTCATCCCTGTTCAGTGTCCTCAATAAGCCGGTTGTTACTGCAACGACTGCATTTTTCGGATTTCGTCCAGTTGCAAAAGCATTGGGGACTGATGTCTCCATAATCGCAATTCTCGGCATCGGAATATTTGCATTTGTTGTGAGTCTTCTCACCATTTCATATAGCTCTGGAGCTTCGCTCTCGCTCACAATTTTTGCCCTGCTTGCCATCAGTACGATTTTATCTGAGAAATAGTATTGCGCAAACAGAAACAGAAATACTATGGGAATCAGGTATGTGTAGCCAACACCATATGCTGAAAGTATTGTAAGGAACGCAAGATAGACTAATGCAAGCAAGAACCATGTAAACCACATTCTCACTCTCAACCCGGTATCTCTTATCCATGTCATGCATTTCACCACTTCATTTAGATATATAAACCCTATGGTGATATTCCTGTTAATTACTATAGAAACTCTTTTAATTGGTGATGTCAAAGACGAAGTGCCCGTCTGCCATGCGTCTCCTGAGCCGTGATGGGGAATTCCACATGACGGGCAACAATTATTGATGAAAAGTTAAATATCTGCAGACTCTGATTTTGGTTTTTTAAACTTAACAATTACTCCAGCCTCTTTCAGAAACTCAAGCGCTTTCATATCATTGTATTTTTTGCCATAAACAACTTTCTTGATTTTTGCATTGATGAGCATTTTAGCACACATAATACATGGTTGATGAGTTGTGTAGAGTGTTGCACCGACAATACTTACTCCATGTAAAGCTGCCTGAATTATGGCATTCTGTTCTGCATGAACTGCCCTGCATAACTCGTGTCTTTCTCCCGAAGGTATGCTGAGCTGTTCTCTCAAACAACCAATTTCGAGACAATGTGGCAGGTTTGAAGGGGCACCGTTATAGCCAGTCGCGAGGATTCTCTTATCCTTGACAATAACCGCTCCAACTTTCTGTCTCAGGCATGTTGAGCGTTTTGCAACGACAGTTGTTATCTCCATAAAGTAATCATCAAGAGATGGTCTTTCCTCGATTTCAAGCTGTTCAACTCCCACCTTTTCTTGCTTTGCCATCGTCCGCTTTGCCATCGTCTCAGATGGTTCATAAAAACATAAAAATTTTCCCTTTCAATATCTTTTTTTAAAAATTACAGCATAGAAAGGTAAAAATATCCATTGTGACTATGATGTTTATCTGCATTGTCGAGATTGTTCTCGGGTGATAACATGGTAAAAAGGGCAAAACTTGTGAATGACATCGTCGAACTGATACCAATCCTGCAGTTATTCTCAACCAGAACATACAGGAACGTTTATGAATCTCTACTTATAGAAAGATTGACGCTTGAAGAACTGGAAGAGAGATTTGGAGACGTAACTGAGGCTTTAAAAGTCCTTAAACATGCTGGAATGCTTGAAGTAAAATGGAGGATGCCGTCAGAGCCGCAGGGGAAACCTGAGAAGGAGTATCATGTTAGCTATACACACCTCAGTGCAAGCATCTATTCTCCTCTCAAAGATTTAAACACAATTCTTGAAATTGTTTCGATGCCTGATGATGAATTCGATGAGATTGTCAAAAAAATTATTATCGAGATTGAGGCAGGGAGAAAATCTGTTCCATATATCAGTAAGAACCTTGGCCTCGACCCGCTATACATCAGGTCGATTGCAAAGAAGTCATTAAAGCTGACGTTAAAAGGGCAGCTTGTTGAGCTTGCGAGGGACGAGGAACTTTAAAAATTAAATCCTGAATCTATTTTTATATTTTACTGATTAATCCACCTCTTCGTCAGAATCCGTTATAACAATATCCTTCTCCGGTTCTGCAAGTAACAGGTATTCTTTCAACATTCTGGGAAATTTTGCAGCATCCACGAACCTCAAGCCCATTCTTTCACTCCACTTTCTGATTCCCGCATCACTGCTCACAACACCTGCTTCAAGCTCTTTAGCCAGCAGCAGCACATCCAGATCAGGTGAACTGTCTAAAATACCCTGCCTCAATGCAGTTCTGAATTTATCCCTGAATTTCCCAACAAGATTTCCCACTTCATTCTGGACTTCCTCCTTTCCATCAAGTTTCGAAGTAATTGCAGAACTCTCCCAGATGAATTCTTCAGCAACTCTTCTCCCCCTGTTTATCTTCTGGCGCATTGTCAATACGTAGTCATAAAATATTGCAGCAGGAATCTTGACTTCATATCTGTTTGGTGTTTTCTTGACCAGCCAAGTGTCGAGTTTAAGAAAAACGTCATCACTGCATTCGTTCCTTCTCAAGAAGCTTATCAACTCTCCATAAACTGTTGGAAAGGGGATATAACAACTTATTTCAAGTTTCAGCCTGGATCTGGCGATAAGCTCAAGGACTTCTGCAGCAGATTCACAGAGGGTTTCATACCCTTCCTTAACCCTCAAACCCGTATCCGTTATTGCAGTGGTATCGAGGACAAATCTCTGTCTCATCCTTTCACCAGATGGATGAAAATGTGGTCTCTGTGGAATGGCTCGAGATTGCCGGTTTTGAGAATTTTAAAGTTAGATGAGAAATCTCCAATAACGTCATTGAAGATATCCTGCGGTTCAGCAGTTGAGTCAATGCTCCTTGCTTTTACCATTATAAGACCACATCCATTTGTTTTCAAAAATATATTAGAATTCATAGTAAATATTTTTATCTGCTCTCTATGCGCCACATCCTGATAGATAAAATCAACTTTCTCCACAATCCCACTGTACTCAAGAGGCTTTGAGGCATCTCTGAGAATTGGTATGATGTTCTTTCTCTCCATTGCAAGCTTCAAAAGTTTTGAAAATGGTTTTGCTGAATATTCAACGGCATAAATCATTCCATCATCGAAAATATCAGAAAAATGGCTGAGAGTGGTTCCGCTGGCAGCCCCGAGGTAGAGTACTTTCCAATCATTCATTATCTGTGGCATGTAACCGTTCATCACCATTGCAGCAAATTTACTGCGATATGGTATCCATTCCCTTAAGTTTCCGTATTTTCTCTCTCCATAATAAGGAGGATATTTACTTTTTGTTGCAGGAAAACTCTGTTTACCTTCTTCAATGATAAACAGATTGTGTGCGACCTCATTAAGTCTCATCTCAGCAACTCCTCAAATCTGTGTTTTATGCTATCAGACAGTTCAGGATTTAATTCACCACTGAAGTAATCTATTTTTGATGCAATTGCAATTTTTGCTGCAAGAAATCTTGCCATTTTACCTCTTTTAGTCTTTGGAAGAGTTCTGACATACTTATGCTGGAAGATTATCCCATGTTTCGGAGGTCTTGCAACCTTTCCTTTCTTCATTCTTGCTTTAGCTCTGAATAAACTTCTCTCAGCTCCCAGAATCTGAATTGTGCTAGCAGGTAACATTGCAAGTCTCTCGAGACTTCCTGCTTTTTCAAGGAGTCCTGCCGAGATTACACCACCGAGCATTTCTGAAAGATTTGGACATACCTTTGATATAACGAGTTCTATCTCCTTCTCAATTTCGTTCCTCAGTTCTCGCAACTCATCGATTTTTTCTCTCAAAATGTCTGTTACCTTGCTCTCTTTGATTTCCACAATATCTCTTAATTTCTCGTTGAGCAAATTTATGCTTTCATCGACCTGATCAAGCGATTTCAGAAGCATTACAGCATACCTGTCTTCTCTCTTTAACTCTTCTTCAACAAGCTTCTCGCCGGCAACTACTGCTGTTTTCCTTAGATTCCTGTAGTATTCTTCTTCTGAGCCAAATATCTGAACTCCGCGTTCTACAATTGAGAAGGGAATTGGTTCGTCATTAATTGCTGCATAAAAAGATGAGACGAGGTTATCACTTGCTTCAATCTCCTCATCGATTTCTCCAAACCATACCTTCCACTTTTTCATTATATAGCCTCGATGTCAGCACCTCTATTTCTCGCTACTGTGGTGATAACCTCACATCTCAAACCGTTCTCTTCAAAGTATCCAGTGCACTCGTTTATTAGACTTTTTGAATCTGTATCGGTTATAGCAAATATCGCGGGTCCTGTAGAACTCATGCCTGCAGCGGGAGTGAACTCCCTTATAACTTCCAGAGCATTCCAGATTAAATTACCATACTGATTGATTTCTTCTTTTTTGAATCCGAGATGCTGGATTCTCCAGAGCGCTTCTCCAAAGTCCTCCAGACTTTCCTCGATCACAGATGGTATAAGTTTCATCAGAATAAAATGGGAAATTTCTCTGACATCCTCAATAGGGACAGGACACAACTTCTCAAATAAACTTATTTCATTTTTACCCGAAAAACCACTCATTTCCGGGATTATCAAAACTATTTTCCAGTCGGGAAATTCATGTCTTGAGATGATTGGTGGAGGTCTGGCACTGCTTGCAGACGATGGCAAAAAATGGCTTTTTTCCCTGACAGAGTGTCCACCATCTACAATAAACCCACCCATCTCGAATGCAGCAACACCTATGCCTGAAGTGCCACCCCTGCCTGCTATTTTTGCGATCTCCCTGATAGAGAGATTCAGGTTAAACAATCTGTTGTATACCTCTCCTACAGATAGTGAAATCTGAGTACCACTGCCCAGCCCAACATGATTTTGAAAATCTGACAGCACATTTATCAGAGCATTTTTTCCCGCAAATCCACTCAGGAGGTTGGAGACATGTCTGAACCTTTCGAGGTTTATCATTTCGCCTCTCACCTCAGGATAGTTGTCTGACTCGATTCCAGAAATTTCAATATACGGTTCATTGAGTGAGATTCCCACTCCACCATCTATTCTCCCAATTTCTCCGTTTAAGTCAATAAGGGTGAGGTGTAATCTTGAAGGAGTTCTTACTTTAATCCGCATCTCTGAAGGTTAAAATGAAATTATTTAAGAAATTTTCCCGGAATGGTTCAGGATTTCTGATGATTATCATTAGCCAAAATTATAAAGTGATTTATAAAATGAAATCAGGTATGTATAGGGTGAGGTGGAAATAGTGATAAAGTGCAATATATGTGGCTCGAACCTGCTGGAATCCGGCATGGGGGGTTTCTGGCATTACTATAGATGCCCTGAAGGTTGTGACTTCGAATTTCCATTTTACATAAAGCTTGTGAACTGGTTTGAAGAATCTCTCATGTTAATAATATTGCTCTTTATTGCTCTGATTTTATCTCCATTAATCGTATTCGGGAAAATAAGGCAGCAGTACTTCAGAATGGTTTATCAATTTAACATATAAAATTAAAGCTAAATTAGAAGCATCTATTATGAGATATTTACATTTACATATTGAAAAAGTATATATTAAATATTTAACATAAATTTATTATGGAGACTGCCCGAATAATAGCCGGGATAATTGGACTTATTGTTGTTTTAGTCATATCCCGTAAACTTAACCGCAGGTATGAAAAAATTAAAAGCAGTAAACAAATTCTGAATATCAAATTAAACAAAACGGTACAGTTATTGAACTACCACAAACACAGGATGGCATCTCCATGCGCCAATGAGAAAAAAGTAATGCTGAGGGCAGACTCCCTCGAGAAACTGATGCAGGATGCCGACTTCCAGTTTGATGAGCGGACAAAATACATGATCTCAAAGATAGTGAAAGAACTTAAAACATTTGCGGAGATAAAACTCGGACAGATGGATAAGGCAGATTTTGACCGTCGTATAGATAATATTATTGATTTATAGTATTTGACATAACTTACTTAACCAAAATTCAAAAATTCCTTAACCCACTTCTCCGCAAAACTGATTCTCTGAGCTAGCTGGTAAAAACTACTGGAAATAATTCTCTTCAGTTCTTCTAATGA
>Ga0209426_1000451_pt1 | contig 43046 bp, 43 predicted proteins | sample Deesub1362B_J571_FD_187697 | JGI IMG/M metagenome (GOLD analysis project Ga0209426, IMG submission 187697) | Deep oceanic, basalt-hosted subsurface ecosystem from Juan de Fuca Ridge flank, Pacific Ocean, CORK Borehole 1362B_J2.571 (SPAdes)... ...
TGCGTGCCATCGGGCTGCGGGATTATAACCTTTACCTCGTAGCCCTCTATCTCCTTGCCGTCCGCCACGCTGTCGCCGTCCGTATCGGGGTTGAGCGGGTCGGTGGTGTATGTGAGCTGCTGGCCATTCACAGTAACTGTGATACCGGAGAACTCTTGTCCGTCGAGTAGTCCGTCGCTGTCGGTATCGTTCGAGAGTGGTGATGTTCCTAAGTCTATTTCCTCACCGTCGTTGAGAGCGTCGGCATCGGTGTCCGCACTGAGCGGATCGGTGCCGATGTTTATCTCAGCCCCGTCGCTTATGGTATCGCCGTCTGTATCCTCATTATCGGGGTTTGTGCTGTAGACATATACCTCATCGCCGTCGCTGAGCCCGTCGTCGTCGCTATCCTCGTCCGTCGGGTTCGTGTGACATACGTAGATCTCCTCGTAATCCGTGAGTCCATCTCCGTCCGTATCCGGGTTGAGGGGGTCCGTTACGTAGGTGACCTGCTGATCGTCCACCGTGACGGTGATGCCGTTTATCTCCGAGCCGTCCAGCAGTCCGTCTCCATCGGTGTCCGGCGAGAGCGGGTCCGTGCCGTGCGTGTGGACCTCATCGCCATCGCTGAGCCCGTCGCCGTCCGTATCGGGGTTGAGGGGGTCCGTCCCAAGGGTGAGCACCTCCAGCCCGTCGTTCAGCCCGTCGTTGTCCGTGTCCGCGTCCTGATAGTCCGTGCCGTAGATGTCCGTCTCCAGATAGTCCGTGAGGCCGTCCCCGTCCGTGTCGCTCAGCCCGGGCGTGAGGTAATCGTCGGCGGTGTAACTCAGCGGGTCCATGTTCAGCCCGAAATCCTCGCTGAGCCGGACCTCCACGCCGTCCGTGAACATATCTCCATCGGTGTTGGGCAGGAGCGGGTCCGTGCCGTAGATGTTCACCTCCTCTCCGTCCATGAGGCCATCGTCGTCGCGGTCCGCGTCCAGCGGGAGCACGCCCACGGTGCGGACCTTCACCTCAATGTATTCCGTGGAGAGGATTATGTACGGTTCGCCGCTTATCTGGTCCGCGAAGTAGGAGGATGCGGTGTATCCCGTGACGGTGATGGTCGCGTTCATGGTCAGGTTGAGCGTTCCCGTGGGCGTGAGGGTCGTCCAGAACCCGAAGGAGAGGCGGTGGTCGCCCCTCGCGAGGTCGTGAGCCGCGACAGTCCTGGTGCTGTAAGTCCCGTTCACGTAGAACTCCGTATGGAGCGAGACGTCAAACCTGTAGAAGATGGGTATGGAACTTATGTGGAACCCGACGCTCACGTACACGTGCGTGCTCGCGTTTACGCGCGGCTGGTAGGTGATCACGGCGCTTGCGTTGGCGTAGGCCATGGGCCTGTTGCTCGGGTCCCACTCCACGGGCGTGTCGGGACCGGCGAACTCCGCGTGCATGAAGTGCAGCGGCTGCGAGGTGTCGTTCCATCCGGGGTCTGAAGTGCTCAGCGCCGCGGAGAAGGGCGGCATCTCCTCGTAGTCGCTCAGCCCATCCCCGTCTGTGTCGTTCGTGGACGGGCAGGTCTCCGTCTCCTCGTAGTCGCTCAGCCCATCGCCGTCCGTGTCGTAGTGGAACGGCGAGGTGAAGGCGGGTAAGATGGTGAATTTCAGCGTGACGGAGTCCACCGTGAAGTCCACCATGGGCGAGCGTGCGCTGAAGGATGCCTCCCCACCCCGGAAGGTGAACGGCACGCTCGTGTTCGCCCACACGGTGTACGTGCTCTGCCCCACCCTCCGTATGAACGACTGCGCGCGCGCAACGACGGCATCCCCTATCTCCACGATGTAGTCACCGGGAACGGATTGTGAGTTATAGGTCGTTGTGACCGCGGTCACCTCAATCCTCGCGAAGTACCCATCGGGCATGTCTAGCGCGAGATAATCCACATCTTCAGGATTTGAGAGGGTGAATGTGAACGTTCCGTCCGCGCCGACGCCCGGCTGCGAGGATGATGTGCCGCTGGAGCCTGTGATGGATAGATGGACCGACGGGCGCGTTATCAGCGCATAGGCCTCCACGCCCTCCATGGTCATGGAGGCGGGTATACTTGTGACCGAGGTCCACGGCACGACGTACCACGTGCCGGGCACGGCGTCGCTCATATAGAGAAGGGAATACGTCCCGCTCTTCACGTGCACCGTGGTGTTGGACGCGAGGACGTAGAGGAGGAAGTCGTCCGTCGCAACGCCCTGCAGGTCTGCCGGCATGGTCACGCCCGCGGAGAGCACGCGGTAAACCCTCCTGTTCTCGTTGCTCACGACCTTGAACTCGCTCACGCCGGAGGCGAAGACGGAAGACGGGATGCGCTCCGTGACCCATGTGGCCTGATACCACGTGCCGGGCACCGCGTTGCTCAGGGAGAGCATGACGAAATCCTCAGGAGGGTAGCCGAAGGTCCTGACGATGACGTCGCTCTGCGCCGCGCGGACGTAGAGCGTGTATCCGTCCACGCGCTTATCGGCGAGGTCCACCGGGAAGCGGGATACGGATGCCGTGGGACTCCATGTCCAGGTCTTGGAATATATGAACTCCTCGCTGTCGGTGAGCCCGTCGCCGTCGGTGTCGGCGGTGGATGGATCCGTGAGGGTGATGAAGTGCTCCTCGTAGTCGGAGAAGCCGTCGCTGTCCGTGTCGTTGCGGATGGGGGAGGACTCCCACGCGTCCAGACGGCCGTCGTGATCCGCATCCTCGTAGCCGTCGCTCAGCCCGTCGTCGTCGCTGTCCGTGTCCCACGCGTTTATGAGCCCGTCGCCGTCCGTGTCGTCGTAGTAGAGTAACTCGGTGCCATCCGCTATGCCGTCGTCGTCGCTGTCCGTGTCAAAGGCATCCGCCGTTCCGTCGGAGTCGTGGTCATCCACTATGCGGTGCTCGGGGAAGCGTGCGGCCGTGGGGCTGAGGTCCGCGGTCATGTTGTGGCCCATGACGTAGAAGTAGCGCGTTCCGCTCACGTCGCGGTAGAGGTACTGGAGCGCGCCGTTCTCCACGACGGCGTACACGCCCAGAGGCAGAGGAATCGGAAACGTCTGTGTGCCGCCGGCGACGCGCGTGCTCTGGATGGATGACTGGGTTAGCGGCGCGCTCCCGTTGTTCACGAAGGTCGTGAGGTTCGTCCAGGGGAAGAGCGAGGGCAGGTGATACCCGAGGTCCACCGCGATCCATGTCGGTCCGAGCCGGAGCGTGACGCGCACCTCGTATCTGTCGGATGCTCCGTCGCCGTCCGTGTCCGCGCTGAGTGGATTCATGCCCTTCGCGTCCTCCCATCCGTCGCCCAGCAAATCGCCATCCGTGTCCGCGAGCGTGGGAGATGCGCCGAAGTATATCTCGCGGTCCCTGTAGGCGGGGATGGGGTCCGCGCTCGGGGGCACACCGGACACGGGCGAGGTGAAGGCGAGGTATGAGCCATTCTCAAGCGCCACGTAGATCCCGGAGGAGTTGTAATACACGTCGGGGGACGGGATGGAGAGGCGCGACACGGCGCTCGTATTGAGCGTGAAGATGATACATGTGAAGGCGAAGGCGAGGTGCCCCGTGGAGGTGCGGACCCATGCCCAGTCGCCCGCCGAGGCGGATGAGAGCGAGGAGATGGGCAGCGATGAGCGGAACGCCACGCCTGTGATGCCGGAGTAACTCCACTCCGCGCCGTCGGAGAGGGCATCGCCGTCCGTGTCGGCCTTCTGCGGGTCGGCATGGGTCATGTACTCGTAGAGGTTGCAGAGGCCGTCGGAATCAGCGTCGCCGAAGCTGTCGTTCGTCAGCGGATCAAGGTTGTTCTCGTACTCCCACCCGTCGGGCATGCCGTCGCCCTCGGTATCCGCCTTCTGCGGGTCGGTGGAGAGCGTGATCTCCAGCCCGTCCTTCAGCCCGTCGCCATCAGTGTCCCTCCTCAGCGGGTCCGTGCCGTGAACGTTCACCTCTTCGCCATCGTTCAGCCCGTCGGAATCCGTGTCCGCCATCAGCCCGTTCGTTCCGTGCAGTATCTCCTCGTAATCGGTCAGGCCGTCGCTGTCGGAGTCGGAGGCGACGGGTGAGGTCGCGTTGCCAAACTCCTGCAGGTCCGTCAGCCCGTCGCCGTCGGTGTCGGGGGAGGATATATCTGTTCCGAGGCGGTACAGCGTCTCGTTAGAGCCCAGGGTGACGTTCGCGCCCGCGGGGAGGTAGATGGGGGAGGACGAGAGCATGTAGAGGCCGGATATTGTGATATTGTGCACGCCCGGCGAGGTGTAGGCGGGCACGGGACCGATCTCCTTTCCGTCCTCAAGGCCGTCACCGTCCTGGTCCGAGGATAGCGGGTCAAGGAAGTAGAGGATTTCCAGCCCGTCCTTTATTCCATCGCCGTCGGTGTCAGGAGAGGAGATGTCCGTGCCGAGGGCGACCTCAACGCCGTCGTGGAGTCCATCGCCGTCCCCGTCCGGGTTGGCAGGGTACGGATCTTCCGAGTCGGGTATTCCGTCGGAATCCATATCCGGGTTCCGCGGGTCCGTCCCCAGCCGCTCAATACTCAGCCCCGTGATGTTCACGTTGCCGTCCGAGGAGAAGGTCACGGTGCAGTCAGAGGTGAAGTTCACCGTGCCGGAGGAGGCCGTGAGGTTGTAATTCACCCCGTCCTCCACGGTCACGGTGAGGTTATCCCCCGCCGTGAAGGTGAGGCGGTACGTGCCGGGGAGCGGTACGGTGATGACAAGGGGGTTGTGCGGCGAGACCGTGCGGTTGCCCGTCATAACCATGTACGTGGTCCAGTTGAACATCTCATCGTAATCGCTTAGCCCATCGCCGTCTGTGTCGCCGAAGACGGGCGAGGTGAGGGCCTGAAGTTCCTCGTAATCGGTCAGCCCATCCCCATCGGTGTCACTGCTCAGGGGATTCAGCCCGTACCTGTACTCCTGAAGGTTGGTGAGAAAATCGCCGTCAGGGTCGCCGCCGGAGTCGTCCGTATACGGGTCAAGCCCGTAGAGGAGTTCCCACTCGTCCGCCATGCCGTCGCCGTCCACATCTGCATGGATGGTAATGGTGGCGTTATCGCTCACCCCGAAGGCCGTGAGGGTTGCTATGTAGGTACCCGAAAGTGGGTACTGATGTGTAGTCCAGATATCCGCATCAGTGGAGCCATCGCCGAAGTCCCAGAGAGGTGAGGGCGGGTAGTCGGATGGCGTGTCAAGCGGGGTGCCGTAGAACTTCACGATGGATCCGTAAACCGTCTGGGTGGGGCCTGCATACACGACCGCGGGGACGTCAAGAACGGTGATCGTCAGCGTGTCCGTGACGACTGCTCCGTCGTCGTCCTCCACGCGGAGCGTGAGCGTGTGGTTCCCCTCGGCCATGGCGATGGTGAGCGTGGGGCCCCATCCCACGAGGGTTCCGTCAAGGAACCACTCTATGCGGAGCGAGGGCAGGTCACTCACGTTGTCGTGCACGAAGGCGGTATACGTCACCGCGGAGTCCTCGTATGCGGTGCTCGGGCCGGAGATGTTCGCCACTGGCGGGACGTTCCGCACGGTCACGCGGACCTCGCGGGTGACAACGGTCTTCCCGTCGCTCACGTAGAGGCGCACGGGATACCTGCCGGAGCGGGTGAAGATGTGCGCGACCTTCGTGCCTACCGCATAGCCGCCATCGCCGAAGGTCCAGACGACCGTCAGGGGATCGAAATCGGGGTCATGCACGGACGCGCGGAACACCACCATGGAGTCCTCGTCCACCGTGGACTCGTAATCGAGCACGTCCGCAACGGGCGGGTTGTTCGGCGGGGCGCTCCAGTTGGCTGCCCCCTCAGAGGTGAAGAGGAATCTGAAGGTATCAACGCCCCCGTCGTCATCCTCCGCCTTTATCAGGATATTATAATCACCCCTCGCGGGGAACCCGTGAACGGCCTGCACAGTGCCCTCGTGGAGGAGCAGCCGGCTCTCCACGTGGCCGTCCCCGAAGTCGAAGGTCACGTTCACCCAGTCCAGCCCGGGGTCTGCGACGCTGGCGGTGAAGTTCAGCGGGTGCGAGTGGAGTATGGAGTTCAGATAGTAACTGCGGGACGGCCAGCGGTGATTCAGCACGCCGTGAATCACCTCGTACGAGCCGTCCAAGAACGTGAGGTTTACCCAGAAGGGGTTGCCGCCCCCGCGCCCCTCTCTCCATACCAGCAGCGTGTAGTTGCGGGTGGCATCGAACGTTAGGTTCAGTGTGGCATTTGGCGGCTCGCATGCCTCCCGGTATAGGGTCACGCTTGCAAAGGGTGAGCCATCCTCCAGTATATCGAAGTGAACGGCATTGCCGGGCGTACCTGCGACGCGGAAATTCACAGAGACGAACTGTGTTATGTTCACACCCGTTATCTCCGGGGCCACGTTGAGAATCTCAAGCGTCGTTGAGTCCTCCGCGTAGGGCTCGGTGCGCACAGTCACCTTTCCTGTCAAATCGTCGGGGAAGACGCGCTCCACCTCCGCGCCGAAGGCGCGGGAGCCGTCGGGGAAGCGCCACTCAACGCGCTCCACGGGCCCCGTGGTCGCCGCGGTGAGGCCTATGGGCGACCCCTCATATCCGCGGTATGGGCCGTCCGCGTCCACCGTGACGGGGGGCATATCCGCGCGAACCGTCGTCCAGTTCACCGTGAGGTTGTCGGAGATCAGCAGCACGGTGAACTCGCCCGCACGCGGGTACACATGCTCCACGTACGTGCCGTAACCAACGCTTCCATCGCCGAAGTACCAGGTGTAGTTCACGCCCCCCTGCGGATGCTTCACCGCGAAGTGAAACACGCCCTCCGAGACCTTCCACACGATGCCGCCGAGGGGCGGGCGCGGGTTCACGACCACCAGGAAGGGGTGGACGGCCGTCGCACCGGCATCGTCGGTCACCACGACCTGCCCCGCGTACGTCCCCGGCTCCTCGTAGACGTGGCGCACATCCACGCCGTAGCCGACTGTTCCGTCGCCGAAGTGCCAGGTGTAGTTCACGATAAATCCATCGTAATCGTGGGAAAGAGACGCGCTCAGATACACCTCCTCCCCCGCGAAGCAGGTGAAGCTGTCAGGGCCCTCTGCCACGGGCGCGAGGTTGAAGGGCGTCGGCGGACCCGAGGGCTCCACGACGAGCGAGAAGTTGCCCTCGCCGACGGCCACAAACCCATCCATGTAGGGAGAGAGCGTGACGTTGTACCCCAGAAGCGGGAAAACCTGCCCCTCCGTGACGTTGAGAGCGTAGTAACCCGCGGGGAGGCGCACAAGCGCCCCATGCGCGCGGTACTGATTGGGATAGGATGAGCCGCAGACCTGCCACCTCTCCGCGGTGATGTTCAGCCCGCCGAGGGGGTCAACCGGGCGGACGGTGAAGGTCGCCCCAGAGGGAAGCGTGAGCGAGACGCTCATGTTGCCCGTAGCGTAGAGGAACACAACAGCGTTCGCCTCCGTTATTGACCAGCCGTTCACCTGCCCCCCGTCCCGTTGTGCACCTCTATCGCAAGCGCGGTCACGTCCGTCACGTTCACGAGGTTCAGGATGTAACTGCGGGTTAGTGAGGCGAAGGGCGACTCGGCAGTCGCGGTGTATGGGAGACCGGAATTCACGTCTATCTCCACGTCGAGCGGCGAGGTAACAGCCTGAAAGCCCAGAACGAGGAAAACGGCCACCACGAAAACGCTCACGGGTGCGATCAGCCTGCGTGCCAGCCCACCTGCGCGCATCCACAATCTCAACCTCCACACCTCCAGCAAAGCGGTATATAGATGCTAAAAGGTGGTGATGTATTTAATGGTTTTGATTATGACATGCGACGAGAAGAGAGCTGATATTATTTATATTTGTGGATGTCACTTGTAGCATCTGGTCTTGTACCAGTAAAATAAACTGAAAATTGATATATTTTGTTCTGTAAAACGCTGAATTCTGTGATTGTTTTCACACATCACATGTTTACTTCCACATGGAGGCGAAATGAAAATGAAACTATAGATAAAATGATTCTATTTTCAATCATATATGCAGGTAAAACCCCATCGATCCAATATTTAATGATATGATTTAAAAATCTTATGGAGTATGTGGGAACGATCTGTTTGTTTGTATCAAGCACAATTTTACGATGGTAATGGTACAGCAATCTCCTCGAGGGAAAATTAAAAATACTACTTTCACCTCACCCTAAAATGTTAAACAGGCAAAGATATATCATCTTAAATTATAAACTATCTAAATATGTTTAAATATACTAATTTACTTGTAAAAATTAAATGGGGTCCCACCCCCCGCACCAGATTACCGGCGCAGGGGCTTTGCAGGATGCCCACCGCCTTATTGAGGCTCTATTTTCTTTTAAATCCTCTGTCCCTCAAAAAGTCCTCCATGTCTTTCTCCACACACGCTTCGTAGACCTCGTCCTCGTAGGTCCTCTTTCTGGAGTAATTGAGCAGTTTCAACCCGTAGGCGAGCAGGGACGCGCCGAGAGCAGCGGTTATCAGCATGGCCGCAAAAAGTATGTACGCGGCCTCATTATCACCGGCGGAGAGCTTTCTGAGGGGCAGGCCGAGAAAGAGCGACGCGCCCATGAGCAGCACGCCCAGCCACATGAGCCGTTCCATTTTCTTCGCCTCTTCCGGCGTCTTCACGACCATCTCCTCTTCCTCCTATCCCTGTTGCAGAAGGGGTGTTTTTTGTCTGATTTTATCCATCCAACCCGCCTGAGGACTGCGGTGTCCCTCACCACGCCTTCGGCGATCATGCATGGTTTTCTGCCCGTCCTCCGTAACCATTCCCTGTACACTTCCAGTATTTTCTCAACAACTTCTCTCTCACCGTAGACTGTGTTGCATTTTCTCATATTCCTGTCGTAGTAGAATATCAGCCCCCACGTGATTTTGTAGTATGGCCTCGTCTCTATTTTTCTCGGGCACCATATGGCCGCAATCTCTTCAAAGAACACCACGTGTTTCTGTCCCGTCGCGCTTACGTATTCCACGCGGTCGTCGTAGAGGATGAAGTATTTTGCCGTGTAGTGTGCTATTATATATTTCTTCCATTTATTTATACTTCTTAACATAAATATTGGAAAAAGCATAATGGGCATAATTATTAAACAAATGGCGCCTATTGCTGCCTCCCCAACTTTATAGATAGAGTAAATTGAAATTGCCAATAACACAATTAAAAATCCCAGACCGACTCCAAACTGAAATTTGACAAATTCCAACTCATGCTCCATTGCTCTCTCCCAGTCGTTTTTTATTCTGATTGCTTTCATGTTAGCACCCCGTCTATGTTATTGCATAAAGAGTGAGACCCCATGTCCAATCTTCTTAGCACCGACCCGCCGTGGTTCATATCACATCACCGCCCGTACACAAACCCGCAAATCTATCCTCACCTCCCTTACCCTCCAAACTCACGTATGATGTAAATCAGCGCGAATACCACAGCCACTATGGCAAATATTATACTCAGGAGAGCGACCCTTTTCCTTTTCCGGTCCTCTTTTTTCACCGTTCTGTAGGCGATGATGCTGATTATGAGGGCGGTGATCGCCAGAGCCGTGGTGAGCGCACCCGCGATTTCCCCCGTCATTCCATCACCACCTCACATCCGCGTATAAGTTCGTCCAGCGTGTAAGGACAGCCTATTCCCTTCAGGATGTTCTCCACCTCCTCCGTCAACCACCACTCCTTCGGATGTTCGCTCTGATACTTCCAGAACTCGTCGTGGAATTCCTGGTATCTGTTTGATTTGACCGCTTCTTGCAATTTGAAGAACGTCCGTGTGGTATTGTGTATTATGACCTTATCTAAATCACCCCTGTTTCTTGCCCACTCAAGATAAAACAGAAGAACTCGGTACGCATTTTTCGGATCGAAGAAAACCGATTCCATCTTCCCATCGGCCATATATTTTATGTAACCCATCTTGTATTGCTCCATAAAATTCCCATAGTTTGGATATCTGATGCCCAGTACATCATCAAATTTTACAGCGATTTTCATGCCTTTCGGCGTTATCACCTCCAGCCCACCCCCCGTGAACCGGTATTCCTTCACGACGCTATACCTTAGGATTTTCGCCCTCTCAAATAGATACATCAAAGGTGCAATGATACATAAGAGCACCACGGTGAGATATATTAGGTATTCCACAATAGGCCTGACCGTCGGGCGCACATTTTCAAGGTCAATAGCAAGATATAGGAAAATTCCAATCAATATGCACACAGGACCGATTGTGTAAAGCGGTTGCACTCTCAGATCCACATACTTCCAGTCGTTCTCTATGTGTCCGTGGGTGGCCGTCCCATCATCCGCCACAGAGCGAACATCCCTTCCAGGCAGAAATGCTCGCCCACGCCCGAACCTCCGCGCTCTCAACAGCACACCTCCAAGTAGAGCACTGGACAGATATCCTGTGCTGTATTTAATGGTTTTTGATTTGTGATGGCGGAGGGCAGGAGTTGCATTATGCACAAGATGTCAGAATGGGGGCACGGCACATATGCCACACTCCTGAACTGAGAGATAAATATTATATATCCCTGAGCGCATCACGTATCACAATCATACAAAAATATGATACGGAGGTGAAGATATGCACATCCCGGACGGATATCTGGATATGCCCATCGCGGTGCTCTTCTACCTGCTGTCAGCGGCGGTGGTGGGGTACTCCGTGTACAGGGTCCGCGGCACGCTGGACGAGAAGAAGATACCCCTCGTGGGGATGGTCGCCGCCGGCATCTTCGCAGCGCAGATGCTCAACTGGCCGATACCGGGTAGCACATCCGCGCACCTCGTGGGCGGCGCCATAGCGGCCATCCTGCTGGGCCCCTACCTCGGGTGCCTCGCCATGACCTCCGTGCTCGTGATACAGTGCCTGCTCTTCGGCGACGGCGGCATAACTGCCCTCGGGGCCAACGTGTGGAACATGGCGGTCGTGAACGTCTTCGTGGCTCACTACCTCTACGTCTTCCTCAGAGATAAGGGTCTTCACCTCGCGTCCTTCGTCTCCGGATGGCTGGGCATAACCGCGGCGGCCATCTTCGCCGGGATTGAGGTCGGCCTGTCATCATCCTTCAAATACTCCATCGGCGTTACGGTTCCCACCATGGGCATCTGGCACGGACTCCTCGGGCTGCTTGAGGGTGCCATCACGGCCGCGGTCATACTGTACATAGCGAAGAACAGGCCGGATATACTGAACGAGGAGGTGAGTGAGGAATGAACATCCAGGAGGTATTCCGCAGCAGGAAGGCCCTGACGGTTATACTGGTACTGATTGCCCTCTCGCCGCTCTTCGCCTACGCCGCGGAGGCGGTGAACTACTCGGAGCCGCTGGAGAACACCGCCGAGGAGGTGGGCGCGGAGGAGCATCCCGTGTACAGCGGCGTGCTCCCCGATTACACGGTCCCGGGCCTGGACCCCTACGTGGGCACGCTCATCGCCGGCCTCGTGGGGACGTTCATAACGCTCTTCCTGGCCTACGCCCTCTCCTCGCTGATGGCGGCCAAGAAGGGGAAATGACATGGACCTGATAGGCGGGACGGCAAAAACCGCCTCCCACTACTTTGAAAATTTTTTCATTCAGGAGACGATAAAAACTCCTCTCGCCCGCGTTGACCCTCGGGTGAAGGTTGCAGGCCACGTGGCCCTTGTGGTACTATCCGTGCTCTCATGGACCCCCGAGAGACTTCTTCTCCTCCTCGCAGCCCTCTCACTCCTCCTCGCGGTTTCCCGTGTGCCTCCCTCCGCCTTCCTCTCCCGTATCTGGCTGATACCCGCCTTCACCGCCGTCGTGCTCCTCCCCCACGTTTTTATAACGTCGCTCAATTACGTGGTCGTGTTCATCGTGCGCGTTTATCTCGCCGTGTCGTTCCTCGTCCTGCTAAACCTCACGACGCCTTTCAGGGATATGCTATGGGCCCTGCATCGCTACCGCATACCCCACACGCTGCTGCTGATCATAGCCACGACGTACCGCTACCTCCACCTGATGTTCTCCGAGCTGAACCGCATGCTGCTGGCCCGCGAGAGCAGAAGGCCCGGCAAAGCTGCCTGCAGGAAGACATGGGAAGCGGGGGGCCAGATGCTGGGCGCGTTCTTCATCAGGGCCTACGAAAGGGGCGAGCGCGTGCAGATGGCCATGAGCGCGCGCGGGTACGACGGCAGGTTCATCCTGACCCCCGGTGACGATTCACGGGCACCTCACACCGCGGCGTTTGCAGCGCTGGTGTTCCTCGTGTCCATCGGGTGGTGGTTCATGTGAGGGTGGTCATTGAGGCCGAGGATGTGGCCTACACGTATCCGGACGGGACCCCTGGCATCGCATCCTTCACGGGCACGGTCCGGGAGGGCGAGAGGGTCATATTGGTGGGTGCGAACGGCAGCGGAAAATCCACCCTGCTTATGCTATTCGCCGGCCTCGTGCGCCCATCGTGCGGACGCCTTCGCATATTCGGCAGGGCCGTCTCCCCGCGGAATGCACAGTTTTTCCGGAGAAACATAGGCATACTGTTCCAGAACCCCGACGACTTCCTTTTCAATCCAACGGTCATGGACGAGTTGCTCTACACGCCCCTCCACCTCGGCCTGTCCGTTGAGAAGGCCACACGCATGGCGGAGCGTCAGGCCAGAGTTTTCGGCCTCACCCCTCTGCTCTCCAAACCCCCATTCCGACTCAGCGGGGGCGAGAAAAAGCGCGTCGCCCTCGCGTGCGTGCTCATGCTCAAACCACCGCTTCTCCTGCTGGACGAGCCCACCACCAACGTGGATGCCAGGACGAGGAGAGTTATGCTGGACGCCCTGCGGAACTACACCGGCACGGCGATCATTGCTACCCACGAGACGCACTACGTCAGGGACATGGCCGACAGGGTATTCGTCCTCTCGCAGGACGGGCGGCTCCTGCGCGAGGGTGGGCCCGACCTGCTGGACGACCCCGAGGTGCTCGCGGAGGCGGGGCTGTGAATCAACCCTTCAGGGCCTTCCAGACCCTGAGTATTGTGCGCCCCTTTTCCGTGGGCCGTATAGCCCCGGCGTTGAAATCAACATAGCCGAACTTCCGCAGGTGGGAGAGGGCCCGGTCAAACTCCCTCTGACTGAGATTCGTGGCGCTCTTCAAAGCGTCAAGGTTCGCACCTTCTTCAACGGCCATGAGCATGTCCATGGCGTCTTCCATGTCCACGCTTATGCTCCTCACGGGCAAAACGGGGAACTCCGTCACCTTCCCCTCCTCAACCTGGTAGGGGCGGACCCTGAAGCCGCACCTCCGCATCCTTCTGTAAAATGGGTCGCTGTGTGCCAGTTCCATGAGCGCAACGTAGACGGCCACAGAGGCGACCTTTCTGCCACATCCGAGGTTCGCATGGATGTCAACCTTGGCCTTTACACCGCCGAGGAGGAGGCGCAGCGCCTCAAGTGTCCGCGCCCTCACCCCTCGGTAGTCAAGGAGGTCAACGCGCACCCAGTCAACGCCACGCCCGGTGCGGCGCTCAATGGCCCTTCGCACCATCTCAAAGTCGCGCCTCTCCGCCTCGGTCAGCCCCCTCGCCCGCTCTTCAAATTCACACTGACTAACATCGGAGATTATGAGCATGCGGTCCGGCGCGGGCGCCTCTTCCAGGGCATCCAGAAACTTCGCCGCCTCCTGTCTGTTGAGCGGGACCCTGCCCCTCTCGCTGGGGTACGTGTAAACCGTGAGGAGGGACAGAAAGACCTTCACCGCCTCACCCCCTCCAGGATGTGGATGCCCGGAAGCGGTTTCACGACCACCTCTCTGCTGTCCCTGTCCTTCTTCACAACGTTCATCTTCACGAAGCGGTCTATGAGACCTGAGATGGTGCTGTCGCTGAGACCCAGTTCCCTCTTCGCGTCCTTCCTCATAACCCGCCCCCTCTCCACGAGCATCTCCACGAACTTCCTCTGGGTCCTGTTCCCCGTGTAGAGCCCACTGCTCACGTCCATTCCCTGCAGGGGCAGGAGTTCCAATCTGCCCCCTCCCTTCCCCTCGTAGTAGATGAGCGGAACACCGACGCTCAGCGCAGCCATGGCCAGGGCCAGCGCCATGACCTTCGTCCCGCCCGTGAAATTGACCACAGCGTCCTCCGAGAGGTGCTCCTTTGCCGCGGATAGACAGTCGCCGAAGTCAAGGGGGTTTATGAAGTGCAACCTGACGGGTACGCCCTCGTCATCGCACGCGTCCACCGCCTCCTTCAGGGCGCTTTCAACCATGGCCCTGTTCTTCTCGTTTTCGTAGCCGTAGAGTATAACAACCTCGTCGGGCCTGACCCGCCTGACAACGTCAGTTACGACGACAGAGTTCCAGCCCAGGGTGCATATCAGTTTCATGGGTCTTCATCCCCTCATTGAACATTAATCTTTCTCCAGCACGGGTATGTCCACGGTGTGCACCGGTATGGAGGGCGGGCTTGGCCACCGCGGGAGGCGCACAGGCGGCCCCTGTGGGTCCATCTTGTAGCTGAGATACACGTGGTACAGCCTCAGGGTGTCGGAGAGTGTGAACCTGAGCGCCGTCCCCATGTCTCCCAGGGATATGGCATGCTCTATCTCCTCTATGTACTCGTTCTGCCAGGGTACGGGTATGCTGCCCAGTCCACCCGGCACGTGCGTGTTCCAGTAGGCGGATAGCTCCACGACCTCCCTCGCCCTGAACGTGATGGTCCTCCTTGGAACGGTGTACATGTAAACCCTCTTGTCCACGATGGAGTTGAGAACGTCCTCCAGATTCCTGTCAAAGTCGGCCGATGTGCGCACCATCGCACCTATGCCGTTTTCATCCACCATTCCAACCGCTATGACGTCGTCGTACATGTCCACGTTCGTGGCGTATAGAAAGAGCAAAACCTCCCCTGGCAGGGTCGTCGGCACGCTCTGATGGAAGCCCCAGTAGCCCTTGACATCGCTTGACTTCCTGGCCACGTCCACGCGGGAGGTCAGCCCGCACGTCCCCACGAGCTTTTCCAGTTCCTCTCCAAGCGCCTTCCAGTCCTCTTTCACTCTCCCACCTCCTCGTAAACCTTCCTAACGAGCCCATCGGGCCTTACCTGGATCACCTTCACCCCCGCGCTGAGCACCCATGAGTTCCCCCGCGCTATGTCCTCGGCCACGAGGAAGATAGTGAGCCGTCCCCTCCTGCTCACGGCGTGCATCAGCGCCGTTCCGATGTCAGATACCTCACCATCCGTTATCAGGTATGTGTGCAGATCCAGGCCCATGTTCCGCGCCCTCTCCAGGGCCGGTCCAACGGTGGTCCCGCCTGAGGGCGCGACACGGGCGATGAAGTCCACGATGCGCGAGATGTCCCTTGTGGGCTCCACGACATGGCACAGCGACACGTGGGAGGAGAAGGGCACAAGGCCAACCCGCGCACCCATCTCCACGGCTTTCCGTGCGACCACGTACACCGCCTCGCGCACGCGCGCGAACTTCTCGCCCGCCATGGAACCGCTGCAGTCCACAACCATCACGCAGTCGCGCGCCCTGTCGCCGCCCGCGTCCCTGCCCCTGTCATCCTCCACGCGTTTGAGGGAGTATACGCCGGGCACCACGGCTCCAAAGGAGCTCAGGGTTCTGATGAAGTCTAGGTCCTCCGGGGGGTCGCCGGGCGACCACGGGGCGTGGGCCATCTCCCTGCGGTCCTCTCCACCCTGTCCGTCCTCAACCTCAAGGTACGTCTGCAGCATCCTGAGCTTCCTGTACTCCACGAGGACGGGGTCCTCCGCCACGGAGTAACCGCCCTCCGTTCCCACCGATGTGTGCGGTGAGAGCCAGTCGTCGCGGGCGAACAGTTCCTCGGGGTCAACGCCCTGACGTATGAGCGCTTCGGCAACGGCCTGCGGGTCAAGTTTAACAGTGCCGTCCGCATCGCCCATATCGCAGTTGCCACTGCCCCCCAGACGTACGAATATGTGCTTGATGAAGTGGAGGGGCAGCGCAAAGGTGTTCGTCTCGTTCCGGAGTATCCTTGCAATCTGGAGAACCCTCTCGTAGAAATCCCCCTTTCCTTTGAGGAACCTGTACACCTTTGAGCCGTCAGCGGTGCGGGGGAGTGTGGTCTCCATACCGATGCATGCGGCGTGCTCCGCGTACACGGAGCCCATCACACCCACAAGCCCCTCAGTCCTGGACCCGACGCTCGTCTCTAGGAAGCGCAGGTACTCCTCTCCGTAAACCTCCATGAGGGCCGTGTCCACGAGCAGGTCCGCCACGACGTTCGCGAAAAGCCAGGGGTCCAGATGACCCGCGTGCATGCCTATGTACGCCATGACAACGCCCACGTCGGGGTTCTTCGGGGAGATGAACCAATGCCCCAGTTCGTGTCTGAACACGTTCTTCACGAAATTCTCGGGCATCTCCATCAGGTGCACGGGCACGCGCACCTTTTCCCAGTCAAAGGAGGGGGCGGTGTTCCCCTCCACGACCTCCAGCGCGAAGACCTTGCCGTACTCGCTGCACACCTCGCGGAAGATCTCCTCCATCACCCCTCCACCTCCCTTTTAAGAAATCCGAGCACCCTTGAGGCGTTCTCCAGCGCCGCCTCGTTTCCCTTCATGGCGGGTATCCATGTGCCAACCATCTCTATTTCAACGTTCCTTATGAGGTCCTCCACCCAGAGTTCGCTTGACCTGCTCGCTATGAGCATGCGCTCCCTGAGGTGCAGGCGGTGGGGCAGCGTGTAGCGCATGGCGAACAGGACGTCCTCCGCCCTGACCTCATCTCGTCCGTGGAAGTAGGCGCGTGCCCTCGCAACCCTCACGGTGTCCTCCCACCACCTCTGCCCCAGCGTCTGGAGCAATGCGTGGCATGGTTCGTTCCTCCACCGGCAGGATGAGCAGAGGTTTCTCATGACGTCCGGCGAGAAGAGAGCCCTGTCGCCCTGCACACAGGCGTTGAGGTATCTGTGGATGAGCAGCAGCATGGTCTTCACGGCCCGTGGGACCTCAACCGCCTCAACCTCACTCCAGATATCCCTCATCTCATCCACGCTCAGCACGGGCCTCGCCTCGCCCCGCGGGTCCCAGGACTCCATGTCCATCACCTTCATCACGCCCTCCGGGTCCAGGCTCCTCATGGTGAAACTGCCCGTTATGCGGTCCATGAGGGCGCGCGGTATCTCCGTGGAAGCGGCGTCAAACGGGTTCGCGTCCAGTATCATGAGGTAATCGGGCGTGCGGAATCGCCTTTCCCTCAGCCGTATCTCCCCCTCGGCCATGAGGCCCAGGAGGGCGTTGTATATCCGCGAGTTGCCCCTCTGCAGTTCGTTCACGAACTTGAACGGCGAGGTGATTATGTTCCGCGGCTCCACGACCTCCTCTCCCCTCATGAGCGCCCCCACGTCCACGTGGAAGAAGACGTCGTAGATTGTGAGCTCGTTCATCAGGTTCACGACGGCCATCTCGTCCATCTCCAGCCCGAACATGACCTTTCCAACCAGGTACGCGTAGAGCGACTTCCCGTAGCCGTAGGGGCCCAGGAGGAGGAACTTCCCGTTGCGCACCAGCGGCACTATGGAAAGTATCTCCTCCAGCCCCCGCGGGACCGCGTACCACCTCTTGACCTCCTCAACGGCCTCCAGATATCTATCTCTCATCACCATTTCCACGCACCCTCCAATATTTCGTCCAGCGCCTCCTGGAGCAGGGCGTGTAGACGTCGCCCGTCATACTCGCCGAAGAGCGCGGTGAGCGTTCTCTCCGTGGGCACGATGTACCCGCGGTGCACCCTCGCGTAGCCCTTGAACAGTGCCTCAACATCGCCCCCAACGCTCTCAGCAGTGTACTCGGGCCTGCGCATGCTCAGGAGGTCCGCCGTGCTGGCGAGCAGCACCTCCAGGAGGTGGGGCGGCACATCGCTGATGGCCTGCCCCAGCCGGTGAAGCCCTATGTTCCTCTCCTCGCGGTGCCCTGCGGAAATGGCCACGGAGGGGGACGCGGGTTCCCTCCCTATGCGGTCGCCTGCGAGGCTCCTCATGGAGTAGAACCTCCACAGCCAGAGCCGAACCCTGCCATCGTCGCGGGTGCGCGCCAGCGTCTCGGGGCTGAAGATCTTCCAGTCCCTCAGGACCACGCGCCCTATCTCCAGCAGGGGGTCGGCGCCCTTCAGGACGAGTTCGTGGTACGTCTCGGCCAGCACATCGTGAAGCGGCGGCGCCTTCATTTCGCTGAAGAGTGCGATGTGGCCCGCGCACGCGCCTCTGAAGAGGCACGACTGCATGGTGCACCTCCTGAGGGGCACCGTGGAGAAGTGATGCGGCAGCGCAGCGAGGTTCATCAGCGTTTGCAGGCCGAGTTCCACGACCTCATCCCCCACCCTCCACCTTCTGCCCGGTTCGCTCCCACTGCGCTCGCACACCGCCATGTAAGCGAGAAGTGCCAGCGCTTCCCTGCCCCGGTCTCCCGGCTCACTCCCGTAGGGGTTTCTGTGTATGACAACCTCCGGCATGTCACCGCGCTGCACCTCCACGACGACCTCCGCCGCGCCGAGCCGCGTTGCGAGTTCCCCCGGCCCGGGTGAATCGCCGCACCTCACAGCGCCCGTGGCGATGGTGTGCCAGATGCAGGCGAAGTCCGTGTAGAGGTACTCCGCGGGTATCATCGCGGCCACCTCCCGCCCGCCTCCGCCTCGCGGCGCAGCGCGTCAAATAGCGCATCCGTCGCCTTCGGACCTCTCGGCCCCCACCTGACGAACCCCTCCCTGTAGACGGACGAGTGCCTGAGGGCTCCCCAGATCTCCAGCGGCGTAATGACCGAGAATGAGCCGTGCATGGCCATCCCATTGTGCAATTCATCGCAGAGGGCCGCGAGCAGCAGCGCCCTCTCGGCGTCCCCCAGCCTGGAGGCGAACCTCTCCACGGGTCCTCCCGTGCTGCGCCCCATCCACAGTTCAGAGGCCTCCATGCCGAACAGCAACACGTCGGTTCCCGGAGCCCTGTCCGTCACGATGCGCGCCCCGGGTAGATGGTCGAGCGCCGTTCGCACGCTGTGGTACCTCATGCCGCAGTGCAGGCAGAGAAAGTGCCGCCCGTCGTATACGAGCGTTTTCGGGTCGCACACGCTGGCGCGCGCGTAAATGGCCACCTGTTGAAAATCTGCCCTCTCCCCCCTCTCGGCCAGCGCCGCTGTCAGAGCGTGGAGCGGGTCGGCCCCCGTGCGCAGCAAAAGGCTGTACCACCTCCACGCGTAGCCCTGGCTGCAGTCGCGGACCATCTGGGAGGGGCTTGAGAGGGCCACGAGGGGGTTGCAGACCACCCTGAAGGGGCATCCATGGCACTGCCTGTTGGACGGGGCCGTCTTTCTGTGGTTTGCCACGAGGCTGGCCAGCCGGGCCACGGCGTCCACACCGATGTGTGCGAGGGAACCGTTCACCTCAACGCAGAATGGGGTGGGCAGCGCGTCGCGGAGGCGGCGGAGAAGCGCGTGGTCAAAGCCCGAGTAGGTGTCCAGCACGCCGCGCTTAATGTTCATGGCGGCCGCGTACACGAGCAGCCCGATAACCTCCAGAACCCCATCCATGTCGCCCATTAGCGTGTAAGCGGGCTGAACCTCCACGCACAGTTTGAAGTCCTCGCGCAGCGTCACCCTCATGAGGAGGTGCGTGCTACCGAAGGCGAGGAGCAGCGGTACGCCGTCGCCCGTGTCCAGCGCGCTCTCAATTTTCCTCTCCAGACGCTCCACCGGCACCCTCTTTGAGCCCCGACCCTTCCGTACCATTTTCCACCTGCAGCTGTACCCTGTGAGGAGGTACCCGATGTCCGTCACCCTCATATCTGTGCCGATGCTCACGGACGCATCACCTCCCCAGCGAGGTCTTCCATCATGCGCGCCACCTCCCGCCCCTCCTCCCCGAGCAGGGCGATCCAGAACCTCTCGGAGGGCAGAACCGCATCGCCTCGGAGCACCGCGTAGCCCTTCAACCCCTCACGGACACGCGTTGGGTCGGGGTACTCCTCCACCGGGGGGACGTGCGGGTCCAGGGTGAGAACCGAGATGGCCGAGCGCAGGAGAAGCGCGGTCTCCTCCTGCCCGACCTCCTCCATCACGGGCTCCAGATTCTGCATGAAGCCGCTGAACAGGTTGTGCGTGTCAGTGAATGGATCCGCAATGTTGAGCAGCATGGTGAACACGCTGCTCCTCTTCAGCGAGCGCGCGTAGACGGTGTAGGCGCCGGTTAGTCCCTCCAGCAGGAGCATCTCGCCCATAACCATCAGGGGGTCCTCACCCGCCAGCAGGTGCGAGAAGTACGCGTCCGACACATCGCTCCACCCGATGGGAACGTGCATCCTCATCGGCTGAACCTCGCACACGGCGAGCAAGGGGCAGATGTCGCACTCCTTCACCTTCATAAGGTCTGTCTGCTTTCCGAGCGGACCCCACAGAGCGTTTAGCGTCCGCAGACCGGGGCGCACCTCCACGCCGTCCACGACGAAGGCATCCGGTGGCTCGGCCCCCGCCCCCTTCATGGCGACGTGGGCCACCAGCGCGAGCGCTTCCTTCGCGAGGAAACCCGGCTCTTCCCTGTAAGGTCTGTCGGCCACAATCACCTCGTTGCCCTCAACGCGCACGACAACGCTAACCTCGTTTGCCATGTCCGCCATGTACTCGCCCTCGCGGAGCACATTGACCTTGCCGCTGACGCTCCCGGACGCGAGCACCTGCCATCTGCAAAGCATATCGGTGTAGAGATAACCCGATGGGAACGCGGGGACCTCAAGGTTCAACGCAACCACCTCCCTTTTCTTCCGGCCTCATCTTCCAGCAGGGCCAGCAGTTTATCCGTCGCGACGATTACCACATCGCCGGCCGGCCCCTCCTCCACCTCTATCAGCCCCTCCTCCCTCAGACGCGAGCGCATAGCCCTGTGCGCGGGGTATATCTCAGCCACCTGTGGGGGATGGCCCGGCGAACCCCACAGGGACCTCAGGGCGATGAGGAGCAGAGCCCTCTCCTCCTCTGTGCGATCGCGGAGCACGCGCCACACGGGTCCGCGGGTTTCCAGCCCGCACCAGAGGAACCTCGCCTCCTCCACGAACTCCATCGCCCCTTCCCTCTCCAGGGGCGAGATGACGGGTGCATCGCCCACGCCGTGCTCCCCCTCCATGTGCCTCCTCGCCTGTGGGAGCGTTGCGAATGTGCGGCCGCAGAGCATGCAGTACACGCGATTGCCGTCGTGGAGTGTCGCTCTTTTCCCGTAACCCATGTGCGCGGCCATCCAGACCACCATGGGTCTGCTGATCCCCGGCCCCACGCGCGCGGCCGCCGTGGAGAGCACATGGTACACGTCCACACCGGCCTTTCTCAGGTATGCGAGTGCCCACTCCACGAGGAGGTTCGGGTTCTCCCCCGGTCTCCGCGCATGGGCTCTGCAGGGGCCGGGGCAGACGGGCGCGTATCCGCACTTGCCGCAGTCCCCGCTGGTCACCTCGCCGCAGAGGCGGAGCAGGTGGACGAGCGCCTCCGGGCTCGGCAGGAGCGGCCTCCCGTTGACCGTGACCAGCGGGTCGTCCGGCAGCATGCCCCTCGCCTCGTCCAGTAGCGGATGGACCTCCTCTGGGTAGTCGTCGTATAGCCCCATCTTTACGCTCCTGACAGCGGCACGGACGAGCAGGCCTATCGGGTGCACGGGCACCTCTGCGTTTATGTAATGGAAATTGCATATGTTCCACGCGTGCAACCACCTCCCGCGCACCCGCGTCGGTATGTAAACCGTGGCCCTCCCAATTCTGACGAGCACCGGGAAGTTATCGCCCCGCTCTATGAACGCCTCCAGATCGCTCCGGAGGTCGCACGTGACCCACCCGCCCACCACTCCAGAGCGCAGGAGGGCCCAGGCACACGGCATGTCAATCCCGAGCTCCGCGGCGTGCGAGACCTTCATGGTTTCAACACACCTCATCCCGTATATCCGTTTGGCGCCGAAGTTTCGGTGATAAGTTTATATACAGGCGGTGCGCGTCTTATCCCATGGCGGGCAGAAGGCTTAACGTTGATCTGGACGAAGAGGTCGTGGCCCGGCTGGAGTCCTTCAAGAGGATCTTTGACACCGTCATAGGCGAGGAGAGCGCTTGGGACGAATACGTGAGCGTGGTTCTATCGGTGGGGCTGGCGAAGATGCTCCGCGACGTCATCCCGGAGGGCGCGGAGTGGGAGACCATAGAGCGGATATTCACGCGGCACCACGTCATCGTCTCGGACCTGATCGCCTCCGCGTGGAAGAGCATGAAGGAGGAGGGGAAGGTGAACGGGAAGAGGATGCCGGGGTACTTCAGGTGATGAACATGGCGCGTGAGACCACCCTCTATGTCAGATACCACTGCCCCGTCTGCGACAGGGGCTACAGCACACCGGATGAGGTTGAGATGTGCATTAAAAGGCACGAGCGGTCGTCTATGATTATGCTCTGAGGTGTCCGGAGTGCCGCCCGATAAACGCACGGAACCCATCAGGTTTGAGTGCACGGGGAATCTGTTCACGGACGCCCTGAAACTCCACGCCCTGCTCAGAGAGGCCCTTGAACCTCGGACGCGCGTGGACCGGGAGAGGAAGGTTTCCGTTCGCATTGACCCTCGTCCGGTCGTTCTCGTGGGACGCAGACCCCACGTTCAGGAGACCGTGGAGCTGGCACTCCTCGCCGGGGAGACTTTCCTCCTGAGGGTGTGGGACGAGGACAACCTCATCCACGAGACCTACAGGCCGAAGGTGGGCGAGGTGCGCCTCCTGACAGCGGAAAACGGCGAGAGCGCGGTGGAGATAACGCTCACCTATCAGCACGTGTCCACCGAAATACCGCCGGGACACCCCGACAGATACGGGGACGGCCCCGAGCACGATTCATTCTGAGCGGTCACGCGCCGAAGCCCTCTCTCACCCGCTCCCCGAACATCTCCCTGAACCACTCCCGGTTCTTCGTGTGCACCGGGATGATCACGTCGGGGTCGGCGATCTCCACGAAGCGCACGAGGTCCTCCGGCGATATGTGCCCGGACGCGTGCCACCCGCGCTCCGCCTTTATATCCCCGCCTTCCACGACCAGCCCGTGCAGGCGGAGTTCAAACAGGCGAATCCACTCCACGAGTTTCTTTATGTCTAGGTACATCTCCTCGTTGAAGGGCTCCGTGGCGGAGTATATGTAATCCCCGCCCCTCACGTCTATGTCCAGCAGGTTCTTCATGTCGTAGTAGGAGAAGGCGAGCACGTAGGCGGAGGGGTTCGCGCGGATTTCCAAGGGGTCCACCATGATGTGGCGGAAGCGACTCCGCACGTCCCTGACCCACCTGTCCTCCCTCCCGCGCAGTTCGCGGTACACCGCCACGCCTCTCAAATCAATCCCGAGGGCGTCCATGGCGTAGATGTCCTTCTCCGTCACCACGAGTCGCCTTCCGGCCCGCGCGGCGATGTCCCTGAAGGTTTCCAGGCGCTCAAAGTTCCGCGCCCCGAAGTCCGCTATGACCAGCCCGTCCGCCTCCTCCACGACGGCCCTGCATCTCTCCTCCACCTCGCGTTCGCTCACCGTCTCCCTCTCATCCCCCGCCCTCGTGCCCTCCACGATGAGGACGCTCGCGCTCCTCGCCCGCTTCGCGAAGGCCCAGGTCAGGTCGCCATTTTTCCCCTGCGTCCGCATGTCGCCCGTGTAGGCGATGGGCGTCTCTGTCCAGAGTATGTACGCGGTCGCCCCGTAGATGGAGTGGTCCACGGGATGCGCTTCCCACTCAAACGGCAGGGGGTTTTCCAGACGCCAGAACTCCTCCATCTCCCCGCCCCCCGGGAGCACCTTCCAGAACTCCTTATGGCACGGTGCGGGGGGCTCGGTGGGTACGACCGCGCGCGTCGTGAAAACCGCCTTCTTCGGTGCACACAGCACGCGGGGATTGTCCCCGGCGGCGCTTCTGACCTTGTAGTACAGCGCCTCTATCGTTATGTCGCTCTTGCCCGTGTCCCTCATGGTCTTCATTATGGTGAGCGTGGTGGGCGAGGCGATCAGCGGCACATCGCCCCTCAGAAGGCCCGCGTACCCGCAGTGGTCCAAATGGGCATGGGTGATGAACACCGCCCCGACGGGTAGCGATTGATACTCGTGGATGTGGACGTCCGCCGGGATCAGGTCCTTTCTGTATATGTTGAACTCGGGAATCAGCCCGAGTTTGAGGAGGTCGTGCACGCCCCTCGTGACCCTTTCCCTAAGGAACTCGTCGTAGTACCTCCCGTGCAGTTCAAAGTTCATCCCGAAGTCCAGGAAGACGCCCGTCCCGAACTCCTCCACGTAAATCTTCGTGCCTCCCACGGTGTTCAGCCCGTCCAGAACGCGGATGGATGTCATGCTTTTCCCTTCGCATCTGCGGTATAAATATCTTGCTGCGAAGTGAAACAGAAAGGTTTTTAGGGGCCGGAGGCGGTTGCATGGGATGCACGGGTGGTGGCGATGAAGGGGGACATGCATGGTCACGCGATGAAAGAGGGGCACGGTGTGAAGTCCCGCGGTTACGTGGTCGCCATGGTGGGCGACGGCGTGAACGATGCCCCTGCACTCGCGCAGGCGGACGTGGGGATAGCCATCGGTGCGGGGACCGACGTGGCCGTTGAGGCCGCGGACATCGTTCTGGTCAGGAGCGACCCTCTGGACATCGTAGCCATCGTCGGTCTGGCGCGCGCCACGTACAGGAAGATGGTTCAGAACCTCCTCTGGGCGACGGGGTACAACGCGGTGGCCATACCGCTGGCCGCGGGCGTTCTCTACGGCCTCGGAATACTCCTGAGCCCCGCGGTCGGGGCTGTCCTCATGTCACTCAGCACGGTTATCGTGGCGGTGAACGCGAGGTTTCTGAGGATGCCTGAGGGCGCGGTTTGATGCCGTTGACCCGTACCAAAATCTTATTGTATGAGCACCGGATGCTCAATGGGGTGCAGATATGAGGCGCGGGATGCGGATGGCGCGGATGGGGGGGAGGGTACTGGTGAGAGGATTACACGGGAAATACTGGCTTGATTCTCGGGAGGGGATGAGAAGAATGTTCTTTCTCTGTCTGCTAATAGATGCCGCAGCAATTTTAAGTTTTATTGGATATTATTTTAATATAATTGTAAATACGGATCCCATGAATCAGAAACTGATGGTGGTTATGATAATCTGTTTCATTTTCTCTGTTATTGCAACATACATTTATAATCCGCGGATGTGGGACATGCTTGACATTCTGTATGAAAACGGTCTCAGCGGCATAGGCGCACCCTTTGCTTATTACTCCGAAGTTGAGAAAATCGCATATGGGGTAAATCCATACACAGGCAAAAGGTACATCCAAATCTTCATCAAGGGCAGACCATGGCAAAAGTGCCCCACCTATCAAGAGAGCGAATACATCAACGACTTCTTTGAGCGTGCGATTGAGATACTCAGGGAGAAGTGTCCGGACGTCCCGTGGGTTGAGATGGAGTGGCTGGAGTGGAAGAAGAAAAAAGGAGGTGAATAGAGGTGGCTAAGTATACGCTGCATGAGTACATAGTCATAGGCCTGGGCGCTGCGATCCTCGCGTGCATACCCATACGCTTTATCCTGTTTCCGGGCAGCCCCGCAAACTACATAATCGCCGTGATTTTCCTCTTCAGCGGGGCCTTTATAATCTATACTGTGGACAGGATGCATAAGAGACGCGAGGCCATGAGAAGCGGGTGAACCACTATTGGTTATCGCCCTGTTTTTTAACAGTATTCAAAATTCTTAGAGGATGGGGGCCATCACACCACCCTTTATATCCTGCGCCGTGCATTTACCCCCATGCTCCGCGAACTGCTCAGGGAGTTCAACGACCAAGTCGTAGTGGTGGAAGACAGCGTTTCCCCGGAGTGCGGCATCACCCCTCACCTCCGGAAACACCCCGACAAGGTTGTCCACTTCCGCGACCTGGACGGCTGGGAGGCCGTCGGGAATCTCTGGGCCACCCGGGACAGAATCGCACGTCGCCTCCGAACGGACTTCAGGGGGTTGAAAACGCTGCTGCTTGAGGCGATTGAGGAACCCGAACCATGCGAGGTCCTCCCGGACCCACCCTTCATGGAGGTGAGGGACCGCGCGGACCTCCTGTCCCTTCCCATACCGAAGTACTTCCACGGCGACGGCGGGAGGTACATCTCCTCCGGCGTCGTCTTCGCCGAGTGGCGCGGTGTCAGAAACGCCTCCTTCCACCGCATGATGGTTCTGGATGAGAAACGGGCTGCCATACGCCTCGTCCCCCGCCACCTGCACAGGATGTACACGGAGGCGCTCCGGGAAGGGGAGGAGCTGCGCATCGCTGTTTCCATAGGTATGCCCCTCCCCATGCTCATGGCCGGGGCGATATCCGTGGAGTACGGAGTGGACGAGGCCACCATAGCGAGCGCCATCAGCCGACGCGCCTTCGGGAGGCCGCTGGCGATGGCGGAGGTGGAGGGCCTTCTCGTGCCCTATGACTCGGAATTTGTTCTCGTGGGAAGGATAACGGAGGAGAAGGTGGACATAGAGGGGCCCTTTGTGGACATAACGGGCACTGTTGACGTGAAGAGGGACCAGCCGGTTGTGGAGTTCTGCAGCGTCTACCATGTGAGGAATCCCATAATGCACGTTCTCCTCCCCGGTGGCGGTGAGCACTACAACCTCATGGGCTTCCCCAGAGAGGCGACCATGCTCAGGGCCGTGAGGGATGCCGGGGTGGATGTGCTGGACGTCCGCCTGACGGAGGGCGGGTGCTGCTGGCTCCACGGCGTTGTGAAGATAAAGAAGAGACGGCCGGACGACGGCGTGGTTGCGGGAAGGGCCGCCCTGCGTGGGCACAGGAGCATGAAGCACGTGGTGGTCGTGGATGAGGACATTGACATCTACGATGACAGGATGGTGGAGTGGGCCATCGCCACGCGCTTTCAGGCGGACCGCGATCTCATAACGCTCAGGGAGCGCGGCAGCAGCCTGGACCCGAGCGCGGACGAAGGGGCGATTACCACGAAGGCAGTCCTGGACGCCACCGTCCCGCTCGGAGAGGAGGAGAGGTTCAGAAGGGTTCAGTAACTCCTCCGCACAACGTAATCCGCCAGCCAGGCGAGGAAGGCCTTCACCTCATCGTCCCCTTCCATCTCCTCAAGCGCTGCCTTTGCCCTCTCCACGAGTTCCTTCGCCTTCTTCGCCGCGTAGTCCAGCCCGCCGGTCCTGCGCACGATGTCCCTCACTCTCTCCACGTCCTCAAGAGTCACATCGCCCCTGCCGAGGACGCTGCGGAGGTACTCCCTCTCCTCCGGCGTGCAGTGCTCCATCGCGTATAGTATATGGAGCGTTTTCTTCCCCTCCGCGAGGTCCGACGTGACGGGCTTTCCTATTTCCTCCTCGCTCCCGAAGAGCCCGAGTATGTCGTCGTGGATCTGGAAGGCCACTCCGACGGGGATCGCATAGTCGGTTATTCTGCGAAGCGTGTCTTCATCCGCTCCCGCGAGTATCGCGCCGAGATGGAGTGGCCCCTCAACGGTGTACTTCGCGGTTTTCAGGGTGTGGACCTTCATGAGGTCCCCTTCGCCGAAGTCCTCCCTCAGCTCGGAGTATATATCCAGAACCTGTCCGTAACCCGTCTCCTCCACCATCCGCGTTAGTTTGCGCATGGCCCTGAGCCGTACGTCCGCGGGGAGGTTTACAGAGAGGAGCAGTTCATGGGAGTACGCGTCCGCGAGGTCCCCCGCGATTATCGCCATGTTCTCCCCGAAGCGCTTCGGGCATCCCGGGAATCCCATATTCCTGTGGACTTCACCGTAAATTATGTGATATGTGGGCCCGCCCCTCCTCAGGTCGCTCTCGTCCATGATGTCGTCGTGGATGAGCATGTAACTCTGGGTGAGTTCGAGGGCCGCGGCCGCCTTGACAATTTCTTCGTCCTCCGCGCCCTTCAGAAGCCGATATCCCATTATGACCAGCGTGGCCCTGATTCTCTTTCCGCCCCTGAGCGTGTATTCCTCCAGGTGCTCTATGACCTCCCTGACGATGTCGTCGGGGGCCTCTTTCTTCTTCGCGTTGAAGAACTCCCTGAGGGCGTCCTCAACCCTTGCCTTGTAAACCTTGATCATCTCCGGAGGGTTCAACGTGACCACCGTCCTGTGAGGGTTTTCTGGTGGGCCCGTCCGGATTTGAACCGGAGTCACCGCCGCCCGAAGGCGGAAGGATGCCAAGCTACCCCACGGGCCCTGTGTGGTGGGATGGGAACCGGGGATATAAATGTTTCACCGGAGAAAGGTTTATATCGGCATCCCTCATTTCACCATTGCGCCCGGTGGTTTCCCGCACCTGTGGGTTTACCACCGTTCGCTACGCTCCGGTGGTGTAGCCCGGCCAAGCATAAGGGGCTCTCAACCCCTCGACCCGGGTTCAAATCCCGGCCGGAGCACCAAGGGCCCGTGGTCTAGATGGTTATGACGGCGCCCTCACACGGCGCAGGTCCCCGGTTCGAGTCCGGGCGGGCCCACCATCACTCTCTTCTCAGAATTGCCACGAAGAGCAGGTCCCCCTCGTCCAGGGCGGTCAGGTATCCGTTTCCCCATCTGACCGTGTGCTTCGGCGGGTCCTCTACTGCCCTGAACTCCTCGTTTTCCCTGAGGAAATCCCTGACCACCGCATACGTTTCCACGGGCGTGAAGGTGCAGACGCAGTAGACGAGGTATCCACCCGGAGCCACATATCGCTGTGCCTCTCTGAGTATCTCCGCCTGGAGTTCCGCGTAGCTCGCGGTGTCGCTCGCGTACTTCGCCTCGGGGTTTCTCCGCGCGGCCCCCACGCCGCTGCAGGGCGCATCCACGAGCACGACCTCCACGGGTTTATCCGGCAGCCCTATGTGGATCGGTGTCCCCGCGCGCTCCGCTCTCCTCGCAAGTGAGGAGAGCCGCGACTCGTCGGCATCGTGGGCGTGTATGGTCGCGTCCGGGCGGAGATACCCCATGGTGAGCGTCTTTCCACCCGTGCCCGCGCAGTAGTCAAGGATTTCGTTCCCCAGAGAACACACAAGACGCGCGACGAGCTGACTGGACGCGTCCTGCACGTGCGCGAGGGCATCGGCCACTAGGCGCGAATACCTGGCGCCGGGTTCAGTGAGCAGCGCCGTCTCCGGCACGTAGGGTTCCGCCATGTATCCCTCCTCAGCGAGGTGCGCGGCCGCCTCCTCCCTGCTGATCCTCCTCAGGTTGACCGCCAGCGTCGTCCTCGGCTCTGCGTTGAGGCGGTCTGCGAGCCACCTGTGCCTCTCCACGACCGGGGCGAGGTGGTCGGAGAAGGAGAGGCGTATGGCCGTGTATTTGCCGGGTGGGATGGCCCTCTCCGCCCGCCTCCAGTCCACCTTCAACACGCCCGTGATCGCCCCCACGTAGTTCTCAGGGGTCCTGTCCAGGGAGTAGAATTCCAGAAGGAAGTCAAGCCACCTCTTCCAGCGCACGACCTCGTGAACTATGCGCGCCGCTCTATCCCTCTCCTCCCTGCTCAGCCCCGCGCGGGGCAGGATGTCGCGCATGCAGCGGGCCATGTTGCCCTTCCGGAGCCATTTTCTGACGACGGCCACCGCCGCCCTCTCGGCCTTCTTCACGCCCACCCATGCGCGGGGTTGAAGATATGGTTTGCGGAGGTCGCTCTCGGATTGCACAGTGTCTTTCACTCCGGCCCAACACCAACCCTATATACCCCCAAATCCATCCACGCGCCGGAGGTCGCGGAGATGAAACCCGTGCGGCTGGATGGAGATGGGTATTTCCCCCTCTTCCGCGGGGAGACGAGGGCCCTGCGGGCGGGACACGTTCACTTGCCGGAAGGCGAGGAGTGCGGGGAGCACACCACGGGCGATTACGAAGAGATTCTCATCTTTCTGGAAGGGAGAGGGAAGGTGCTTCTCGGCGGCGACGCCATACCCGTAGAAGGCGGCATGGCGTTTTACATTCCCCCGCACACGATTCACAGCGTGGTGGCAGATGAGCCCCTCAGATATGTGTACATCGTCGGCCCTGCGTACCCGCGCCCTGAGGACGTGGACTGGGTGGGAATATACAACCGCAGGGTAGCATCGCGTTCTAACGGGGACAGATGGGAGGGCGTGGCCGAGCTCTACGACGAGTGGTGCAGGGCCACGGGGTACCCCGGACCTATCCTCAATCGCGTCCTCTCCTTCGTGGATGAAACATTCCGCGTGCTGGAGATAGGGCCGGGCACGGGTGCCTTCACGCTACCGCTCGCGGAGCGCGTCCGGGAGTTGGTAGCCCTTGAACCCTCTCCGGCCATGCGCGCCGTTCTGCAGAGGAGGCTGGAGGAGAGGGGGTTGAACAACGTCACGGTCCTCCCGGTCAGGCTGGAGGAGGCCGAAGACCTCGGTGAGTTCGACATGGTCCTTGCGGCCTTCAGTTTGGGAGTCAGGGACCTGAGGGCGGCGGTGGAGAGGATGAATCTGATGTGTAAAGGTTACTGCGTTCTCGTAGAGGGGGACCGCGTGGAGGGCGACGGCGTGCTGGCCGCCGATTCTCTCCTCCGCGAGAGAAAGGGCGTGGAGGTGGGAGGTCCCTTACCATACATCTACAGGGTCAACGCGCTGTACCAGATCGGCATACGGCCAGCGGTGGAAATAGTGGGAGTGAGGGCTGACGTCCCGTGGGACCTGTACGTGAGGCACCGTGGCGCCATGTACGGCGTGGAGGTGGGGGACGAACTGGCGGATGAACTGGAAAGAGGGGGTCTTCTCATAGAGCGGGATGGAAGGCGCCATCTTCACAGCAGAGGGGCCTACGCCTGCATATGGTGGAGGCCGGACGACAGGAGATACACTATATGAGGCGCGGCGGGCCGTGCCCCTCTATCCTCCTCATAAATATCGTTCCCACGGTGAGCAGTATAATGGCCAGAAGGAAGGTGCTGTTGAATCCTTTTATGTCGGTTATGAGGCCACCTGCAACGTTTCCGATGCTCAGTGCCAGACCGTTCACGAAGTTGTAGAATTCCAGCGCCTGTTTCCTTTCATGCTCCCTCGCCACGCGTCCCAAGTACGACAGATTTGATATTGATATGTAGGACCAGCTTATACCAAGCAGAAGGGATGCGATGAGCGCAGTTGGTAGCAGGGCCAGACCCATGGAAGGCGATATCGCCAGCACCGCGATGCCCAGCGTTCTGAGCAGGACGCCGTTGTAGAAGACGGACCCGCTCGCCTCGTTTTCAAGGCGGTTTGATACCCTGGTATACCACAGGGCGGAGGCGACGGTGAGGGCGGCGTAAACGGTGTAGGGCCACCACTTCTCGCCGTAGAGGTACCTTGCATATATGACCGCCTGGGGTATGACCATGCCGGATACGAAGAATACTAGAAATACTGACACAAAGAAGGTGCGCAGGTGTGGGTTTTTCGGCGGGGTTATGGACGGTATGAAGAGCATAACCAGCGGGGTGAACCTCAGCCGTTCAAGGTAGGGCCGCCTGACGGGGTACACCCTTATAGGTCTCCTGGCCACCCTTCCCCGGAGAGTTGCCAGGAGGAGAGGCAGCGAGAGCGCGTTAAGAACAGCGCACATCACGAGCAGAGTTCCCACATCCGCGATGGCTGACAGTCCCAGGGCCATGAAGACGCCGCCTGTCCACGACCAGCCGGCAAGCGTGTTCAACCTTCCCTGTTCCCTGTCCCACTCGCTCCTCCTGTTCACGTCAAAGACCACGCGAGTGAAGGATGGCACAACGGCAGCCACGAAGAGGTTGCCTGCGAAATACACGAAGGGTATTGCGGTGAGTTCAGGAACGGCATACAGCAGGAGAAAGAGAACGGAGTTTGCCACGGTGCCCGAAACCATCAGGGTTCTGAGGGCCATACCACCGAGTGACAGACGACCCCAGATAATTATGCCAAGGAGCATTCCCATGGAGCCCATGAAAAGCGTGAAGCCGACGTGGGATGGCAGTCCTCCGAGTTCAAGTATGTACACGGGCAGCACTATGGCCCCGGCGCCCATCGCTGCCCTCTGGGGCAGGAACCCGAGGTATTCCCGGCGTATCACCGGGTGGGTGATGCACACATAGGATTTAAATCTAATTATCAGAGTTTCCTGTAAAGGTCTATGAGACGTCTCTCCATCTCCCTCAGCCCCTTCATCTTCTCCCTGACTACCCTCCAGTCCAGCTGGTGGCGCTCCCTCGTGAGGTGATACAACGCCGCACCTATCCCCATCCATATCACGACCACCGTGAACTGGGTGAGGGACACCTGTACGATGTATCCCAGCAGCAGAAGGGTCGTGACCATCCCCGCAACGCTTATCGCCCATGTTCCCCTGTACTTGACCTCGGCCCTGTCCCACAGGTCAGGCCTCTTATGAGGCATCACAAAGGTGGCCAGGCAGACCATGGCGTACGTCAGCAGAATGGCGATTGTGGTCACGTCTATCGCCTCTATGAACTCGCTGAAGGCCAGCACTATAAAAATGGCCACCGCCCCATTCAGGGTAAGCGTCCACTTGGGCGTGTGGAACCTGCTCAACTCGCTCAACTTCTCCGGAACGACGCAGTCCCTCGCCCACGCGAAGGCGAGACGGGACGTTGCCAGGATGGAGGGGTTTATGTCGGATACCAGTGCGATGAAAGCGGTAAATGAAATGTACAGGGCTACGAAAGATGGCAGAAACAGCATCGCCTCCGCGGGGACGTTCCCCGACGCTATGACCGTATCAAGATCCGCGGTGCCGTAGGTGACGAGGGCCACGAGCACGTACAGCACCGCTATGGCCACCACGGATATCACTATGCCACGGGGTAGATTTCTCTTCGCGTCCTTCACCTCTCCACCCGCATCGGCTATGGCCGCGAACCCTATGTAGCTGAAGAACACTATGGAGGATGCCTGGACGATGTCGCCGAATCCGCCCCTCGCGGAGGCCGCGAGGTAGTCCATCCTCACGTGGGGGAGGCCGAGGGCTATGTAGAGAATAATCCCGGAGAGGAGGATGAACAGCATGGCGTCCTGAACCCATCCGTATATCTTAACGCCGAGATAGTTGATTGTAAGGAAGGTCAGGATGATCGCTATGGCGAGGGGTATCCGGTACGCCATGACGAAGTTCGTGGCGGAATCCCAGCCGACGGCCGTGAACATGTTCGCAATCAGATAGAGATCCCCTATGGATATCGCCGCTATGCCCGCGACCATGCCGAACCACCGAACCCACGTGGTGAGGAACCCGAGGGTGGGGTCAACAATCCTCGATATGTAGATGTAATCGCCCCCTGACGATGGTATGGCGGACGATAGAACCGCGTACGAGAGCGCCACGAGGAGGGCGGGCACCGCGGCCACGAGGTAAGACAGTATGACATTTGAGCCGACTTGAACCTGCTGCTGAATCTGAATGGTGGTGAGAAACAGGCCGCCCCCGATGACAGACGTCATAACGGTGGCAACGACCTCCTTTATGCCGAGTTCCCTCTTCAGTTCCCTCCTTTCCATGTCATGGGTATATGAAAAACGTGTATATCTCGCTTTCCAATTTTCAGAGCGGGGCGCGGTCGGAAATTAAATATCCCGCGGTGGGGATATCCCCCCATGGACACCGCCTCATCGCCACAGATACGCATGGCGGAGGTCGCGGTTGAGAAATTGCTTAAAACGCTGGAAAGTGCGAAGTTCCGCGGAAACTGGGACAGGAAAGGCGCGATATCCGCTGCGAAGGAGATAGCCCGAAGGCTTCCAGAGATAAAGTACTCCTACATGGAGCCGGGGGAACTCAGGGAGAGCGAGGCGATGAGGGCACTGAAAGAGGGATGCATGAAAATCCTCCAGTCCCTCGGAGGCCGCGAGTGGCAGAGGGAGTTTCTCTCCCGGGCGGCGAGAGAGGAGAGGCGAAGCGTGGAGGAGGCGGCCGCGAGGATCAGATGGGCGCTCAACGTACTCTATAATCTGGACGCGCGCCTCACGCTAGGCGACGACCCCGCCTACGCCGTGGATATCAGGGTGGGCGAGGTCATGAGCGTCCACAGGCATCCGGATGCCGACCGTCTCCTGATATGCAACGTCAACGTGGGCCGCGCCATAACGGTGGTCACGAACGACCTGAGCGTCAGGGAGGGGGACAGGGTGGCCGTGGCGCTTCTCCCCCCGGCGGAGTTCAGAGGAGTGCTCTCCGAGGGCATGTTTGTGGGGGCCGGTGAAGGGGTGATGAAAAACGTGGATGGCGAGATAGGCACCGCTCCCCGTCTGGAGGCCGATGCCCTTCAGGAGGTAAGGAATCAGGTCATGAGGGTGCTGCGGGAATGAGGGCTCTGGTGCTGGTCAGGGACGACGGTCGTCTTTTCCTCGCCCCTCCGTCCACGGGGCTGACGAAGGTGGACGGGCTCGGGCTGCTGGACTTCGGGAAACTTATGGAAAGCGTCGGCAGAGTCATCCCGCTGGGAACCCGTGAGTATCTGGTGAGGCGCACCACGCTTGACGACATACCCCACCTCATAGAGAGGAAGGCGCAGATAGTCAGGGAGAAGGACGCGGCGCGTATAATATCCCTCTGCAACGTGGGATGCGATTCCACGGTTCTGGAGGCGGGCGCCGGCTCGGGCGCCATGTCCATCGCCTTTCTGATGCACCTGACATCGGGGAAACTCGTGACGTACGAGGTGCGTGAGGACTTCGCGGCCATCGCCCGGAGGAACGTGGAGAGGTTCGGACTCGCGGACAGATGGGAGCTGCGCGTGGAGGATGTGCGCAACGCGCGGGGCGAGTACGACGCGGTTTTCCTTGACCTCCCCGAGCCGTGGGAGGTCATGGAGGCGGTGCAGAGAGTGCTCCGGCCCGGCGGTGCGCTGTGCGTTTACCTCCCCACGTTCAATCAACTGGAGAGGGCGAGGGAGGCCATGGAGGCGCACGGTTTCCGCGATATAAAGGCGCTTGAGGTCATAGAGAGGGAGATGGTGGTGAGAACCGGGGCCACGAGACCGACAAACGAGCACATGGGCCACACGGCATACATAATGAGGGGGTTTAAAGCCCTGAGATGATCACCGCCTCGTGAGGACTTCCCCGGTTATGCCGTCCACTAAGATGGTTCCCTTCCTGCCGGACACCCTCCACAGGGGCAGATGGTAGAGGCCTACGTAGTTCAACCGGATGCTCCTTTCCTCCGGGTACTCCCTCTTCCGCTCTATGATCACGACCTCCTTCGTCTCCCGCGTGATCTCCTTTTCCCTCGCGAGCGCGCGGAGCAGGTGTTCCTTCGCCTTCTTCTCCGCATCCTCCACCTCCATCCGCGTCTTCAGCACCTCTGACTTGGGAGGTCGGGTGGAGGTTGCCTCCATCCCGTACTTCCACTCCTGAGCGACGTCCTCCGCACGTTCCGGATCCAGCGATGCGTTCACGCCGACGTATCCCCTCGCGGTTCTCGGCAGGATTTCGCCCTCAGTGTAAACTTCCGCTGAGTACTCAAAGACGTGGAAGGGAACGTATATGAGCTTCGCCCTCGTGCCCCCGACCTCGCGGGAGCCAAGCAACTTCACCTCTCCCTCGCCCACGCGGCACTTCACGTACTTCTCGGTCCCCATCTCCTCCCCCTCCTCCACGAAGATGGGTATGATGTCGGCGTCCCCCTCCCCATCTATCTCCTCCTCTATCTCCTCAACGACGACTTCATCGGGCGGGCTCTCCACGAGCGCCAGGTCGCCGAAGGTTCTGCCGGCGGAGAGCACCTCCACAACCTTCTCGCCTATGTCCCTGTATATCTCATCCAGGCCGACGAGTTTTATGCCGCGGAGCGATGCGAACTGTTTCAGGCGTTCATCCACCCTGCTCCTGCACAGGAGAACCCATTTCGCCTCTGGGGCGGCCTTCTGAAACCTGCGGTGATAAACGGGAAGGGTGATGCGGCTCACCTCGTCCTCCTCCACGGTCAGGGCGATGGTGGAGCCGTCGGGGTATGTAAGGAGAAGAAAGCCATCTGCGACCTCCGCCTCTCCCCCCTCAAGCGTGTGGAGCACCTTGAGCACGCGAAAGAGCCCTTCAACCATCTTCTCATCCATTGCCAGTACACCATATCTCTGCATTGGGTTAAATAATTATCGGGATTTGACGAGGAAATGGTGAAGTATTCTGAGGTCCGTCCTGAAGGTGGGGTCATCCGCCTCCTCAATAGCGCGGAGCAGGGCCTCTTCCACATTCTCCTTCCCCTCCAGGGAGCGCACAAACTCCTCCACCTTCCACAGGTTGCAGAGATAGGGGGCGGCCTCGTTGAAGGCCCTGCGGAGGTCTCCCATGCCATATGCATCGGTTCCCCTGACAAAAACTTTATTCTCATATGACATGCCCCTATGGAAGGTGGTTAAATGTACGAGGTGAGATTCCACGGTAGAGGAGGACAGGGTGCCGTCACGGCGGCGAACATACTGGCCGTGGCGGCGTTCAACCAGGGATACCACGTGCAGGCGTTTCCCAACTTCGGCGTTGAGAGAAGAGGGGCGCCCGTGGAAGCGTACGTCAGGATGGACAGCGCGCCCATAGAGATCAGGGAGCAGGTGTACACACCGGACGCGGTCGTGGTGCTGGACCCCAGCCTCATGGAGGTCGTGGACGTGGCAAGGGGTCTGAAAGAGGGCGGAGTCATAATAATAAACAGCGCCAAGAAGCCGGAGGAGTTCAACTTCCCCGGATATAAGGTGGCGACCGTTGACGCGACGGAGATAGCGGTGAGGAACCGTCTCGGTTCCAGGGAGGCGCCCATAGTCAACACCGCCATACTCGGAGCGTACGCCAAGGCCGTCGGCAACGTGGACATAGAGTACGTGGTCACGGCCGTGAGGAACGAGGCGCCCGTGAAGAAGGAGGAGAACGCAAAGGCGGCAAGGGAGGCCTACGAGGCCACCGTGCTGGGGTGGTGAGCATGAAGGAGATAACGAAGGGAGCGATAATATACGAGCCGCAGAACACCTACACGTACCTCACGGGCGGCTGGAGGACCTTCCGCCCTGTGATTAACTACGAGAAGTGCATAAGGTGCTATATCTGCTGGACCTACTGTCCGGAGCCGGCTATATTCAAGAGAAAGCCGGCGGGCGAGCCCGTGCCCAACGAGAGGGTAGCGGAGAAGGACGTGGTTTACATAGACTACGACCACTGCAAGGGATGCGGGATATGTGTGGCCGAATGCCCCGTTAAGGCCATAGAGTTCGTGAAGGAGGAGAAGTAAATGAAGAAGGTGTTGAAGGGTAATGAGGCGCTGGCCTACGCGGCCAAACTGGCGAGGCCGGGCGTCGTGGCGGCGTATCCCATAACCCCGTCCACCACGTTCCCGGAGAAGATCTCGGAGTTCGTGGCCAACGGGGAGCTGGATGCCGAGTTCATCCCGGTGGAGAGCGAGCACTCGGCCATGAGCGCGTGCATAGGCGCGGCGGCCACGGGCGTGAGGACTGTCACCGCCACGGCATCGCAGGGCCTTGCTCTCATGCATGAAGTTCTCTTCATAGCCAGCGGGATGCGCCTGCCCATCGTGCTGGCCATAGGCAACAGGGCCCTCAGCGCGCCGATAAACATATGGTGCGACCATCAGGACACGATATCCCAGAGAGACACCGGCTGGTTGCAGTTCTACGCCGAGAGCAATCAGGAGGCCCTTGACCTCATGCTGATCGCCTTCAAGGTGGCCGAGGATAAGAGGGTTCTGCTGCCGGCCATGGTCGGCATAGACGCCTTCGTGCTGACGCACACCATGGAGCCGGTGGACGTCCCCGAGCAGGGGGAGGTTGACGACTTTCTGGGCGAGTACAGGCCGGAGCATGCGTATCTGGACCCGGAGAGGCCCATAACGCAGGGCTCCTTCGGATACCCCGAGCATTACATGGAGTTCAAGTACGGCCAGTGGCTGGCGATGGAGAAGGCGAAGAGGGTCATAGACGAGGTCTTTGAGGAGTTCGCGCGCCGCTTTGGAAGGAAGTACTCCAAGATATCCACCTTCGGCGTGGAGGACGCGGACGTCGTGCTCATCACCATGGGTTCAATGAGCGGAACCGCCAGGGAGGCCATAAGGAAGATGCGCGAGGACGGGCTGAAGGTCGGGCTGATAAAGCTCACCGTGTACAGACCCTTCCCGAAGGAGGAGATGGTGGAGGCGGTGAAGAACGCGAAGGTTGTGTGTGTCCTCGACCGCAACGTGTCCTTCGGGTTCGGCGGTGCGGTCTACGGCGAGCTGGCGGCGGTGCTGAACAACCTCCCCGAGAGGCCGAAGGTCTACGACTTCATAATAGGCCTCGGCGGAAGAGACGTTACGAGGGACGACATAAGGACGGTGGCGGAGATGGGTCTGAAGGCGGCAAAGGGCGAGAGCATACCGGAGATCAACTGGGTGAACGTGGATAAGGAAGCGGTGGAAAAATCAGAGGGGGTGATGCGGTGATAGACCTCAACAGGGAGAAGGACATGCCCTGGGAGGAGCGCTCGCTCTTCGGGCCGGGGCACAGGGGATGCGCAGGGTGCCCGGTCCCAGCCATAGTGCGGTGGGTTCTGAGATACGTGGGCCCTGAGGCAATCGCCGTCAGCGCAACGGGATGTCTGGAGGTGTTCTCAACGCCGTACCCGACGACCGCGTGGGGCGTCCCGTGGATTCACGTGGCCTTTGAGAACGCCGCGGCGGTGGCGAGCGGCGTGGAGAGAGCCCTGCGTAAACTCGGGAGAAAGGGAAAGGTCGTGGCGTTCGTCGGCGATGGCGGCACGTACGACATAGGCCTTCAGGCCCTTTCCGGGATGCTGGAGAGAGGACACAACGTCATGTACGTCCTCTACGACAACGAGGCCTACATGAACACGGGGATTCAGAGGAGCGGCGGCACGCCGCGCGGTGCGTGGACGACCACCTCGCCTCCGGGCTGTGAGCGGCCGCTGGGCAAGGAGGAGCCGAAGAAGCCGATAGTTAAGATAGCGGCTGCCCACAATATACCATACGCGGCGACGGCGAACATCGCCTACATGGCCGACTTCAAGAGGAAGGTGCAGAAGGCGGCGAGCATAGAGGGGCCGACGTTCCTGCAGGTGTTCTCGCCCTGCGTGCCCGGCTGGAGAATGGACCCGTCCAACACCGTAAAAATAATGAAACTGGCGGTTGAGACGGGCATTTTCGTGCTCTACGAGGTGGAGAACGGCGACTGGAAGAACCTGAAGGTGACATACAGGCCGAGGGTGTTCAAGCCCGTGGAGGAGTACCTGAAACTTCAGGGACGGTTCAGACACGTGCTCAAGGACCCCGAACTCCTCAGGACCGTTCAGGAGGACGTGGACGCGCAGCTGCGCGAACTGGGTCTCAAGTGAGGCCCACCCAAATTTCTTTTTATTATATTTTTCAAGATAAACAAAACGATTAAATACAATCTACTGTGATATTCTACACGCTATGCTGGAGGTGTGCAGGTTGGGATTGTGGATGCGCGCAGGTGGGATGCCACGCGGACCGGTCGCGCCCTTGAGCGTTTTCGTGGCGGATGTTCTGCCCGCTCCGAGCACGATTGTGAGTTGGATACATACCTACTTCGCCGTGAGTGATTATCTGAATCAACCAAGCGGAGGTGGTTAAGATGAAGGTGATGTACAAATTAACATTTGTACCGCCTAAGAGCAGCAGACCCGGATCTGCCATACTCTCTATGCTATATCTTCTTATTTTCATAGCCCTTCCAATAGCTCTCTTTCTGTACATAAAAGCGCCGGATTTTGATTTATACTGGTTTGCTGCATTCTTAGGTATTATGGCGGTGATATTACTGGGCATGGGCGCGGCCAAATACATGGAATGGCTCAAAAGAGGGTGGGGAACGGTGGATATACTTGAGGTCTACGATGACGGCTGGATCCGATGTCGGAGCAGGGGAGAATGGGACCCAGATGTTCCCGCTGAGAACATTACTAGGGTGGATATTTTTAAGGTTAAAATTATTAAAAATGATATGTACAGATTAGTGATACATATCACTTTTGATTGCAAAAATCATAGATGTGTTACTGGATGTGGTGGATATGTGAAAATTGATGATCTTCCATATGTGTTTGAGGTGCTGACCTACCTTCAGAAAATAGCTGCAGAGAACCGGAAGCGGATGGGCAAGAGTAAATATTCTCCGTGGGGCTCTGTAATGTGGACAGAAGAAAAGGAATGGAAGAAGGTCAAGGAGGAGAGGGACAGGTTGCGGAAGGAGCACGGCATTCCCGTGGATTACGCTCGGGACGTGGTGTACAGGTGGTGACGCTGATGGCCCCATTTCACAGACATTATGGTAGCAGGAATAGGCACATGGATAGCCCTTGCTCTAGCATGGTTATTCGGAAGCATAGCTTTCTGGATGGGCTTCCAAGGGTTGTACTCTGTGGGAGGTGATATTGTGGGTAGATATCTGAAACATGATTACAAGAGAGGCACACGAGATTTCTATCGCATAGGTATCCCGATGTCCTTGATATTTGGCATCGTGTTTGGCTATCTTATAAACTTCACAACGCCTCCACCGGACAGACCGGTGGAGGTGGTGGGGAAGATACTGGCGAACATAATGGTTGCGTGGTGGCTTGTAGGAGTACCTCTACTTTTTATATTTGTTATTGAATACAGGAAGAAATATGTGTTTTTTAAATATTACACGTTTTCAGGAAAATATATGTTTTTTATCACACCAAAATTTATCAAAAGAAGAATACATTCTGATAAAATTCGGTTAATAATTTGCCCTAAAATTAAGGGTTCGAAACTTGAAAATCTATGGGCTGGTTGCATCTATTATGTATGTAAAAATAAGATGCTCTTAACTTATGAGATAGATACAAAAGCGGCATTTCGTATTCTCATTCACTATCTCAAAACTATAAGAGAAACATCAAAATGTTTCAAAGCAGTTATTCAGAGGGGTGTGCATCCGGATGACTGGAAAACTATAGATGCCATCAAAAAATCCATAAAAAATCCCGAGGTCTGGGATAAGTACCTTGAGGAGTACTGGGCCACGCACAACAGATACTACTGGCTCAACACTCCTCTGGAGAGAATTCTGGAAGACCTTCACTGCCCCTACACGCTGGAGGAGCTGGAGAACCCGAGTGAAGATGAATACGTGGAGATAGATGAGAGTGAGATACGTGAGGATGTGTGCTGAAAAAGGGAGGAGGTAGATGAGGGACAGCACGGAGCCCCCTCAACTCAGACATGAACGGGGACAACCTCACCGCTGCGAGAGATGTACGTGTACCACACCGATCTAACGACGTGGTGATATGTCAGGTGAACCTAAAGGAATATATACGGGATGAGGCATAGGTGATGCCATGGCCTACCGCATCAGGGTCACCGGCATGGTCCAGGGGGTTGGGTACCGCGCGTACGTGCGCGCGATAGCGCATCAACTGGGCATAACCGGCACGGTGAGGAATCTCCGGGATGGGAGCGTTGAGATATACGCGAGGGGACCCGAGGAGACGATGAATCTCTTCATTGAGTACCTCCGGAAACACCCGCGGGCCAGGATAAAGGAGATCAAGGTTTACGAGGAGGGCACGCCTGAATACGGCGAGGGGCCGGGGGAGTGGGATGGATTCCTGATACTCAGCAGGGATGGAACGGAACTTCCAGAGTATGCAGAGAGTTTGGAATTCGTCATACTCGGCGGGATTGAAGTGGCCGAAGAGGTGAAGAAACTCGGTGAGAAAGTGGATAGTGGATTCGCGGAGTTGAAAGAGGAAATCAGGGCCACGCGCGAAGAGCTAAAAGACGAAATCAGGGCCACCCGTGAGGAGCTGGGCGAAAAGCTGGACACCTCCATCCGGCGCACCGAGGAGTTCCACACGGAGACCGCGAAGCGCTTTGACTACCTTGATGCGAAGTACGGGCAGTTCGGGGCTAGGATGAGCGAGCTTGAGAGGGACATCAAGGAGATGAAGGACATTATGAAGGAGATGAAGGATGCCTTCATCCGGCTCGTGAACCATGTCACGGGGAAGTGATGTAAGGGCAGACAACTTCTCAGAAGCGACTTCCATCGCCTCCAGCCAGGAGTGGGGTGAAGGTCCTTCTCTATATCCCGATGCCGAATTCCTCACATTTTCCTGTGAGAGTTTCACGGGCGTGTGGTTTGATTCCGACGAGGACGGCATCCCGGATGTGGTGGAAGGATGGTTTGTTCAGGCGGACTGGCCGCTATCACGCTCAGAGCTGCTTTCATCCCTGCAGGAGAATCTAACATCTGCAAACGCCGAAAATCTCTACACCGGCTGCTCATGGTACGTGGAATACGGCGCGGACCTTGCGGACGAAGGAAAAAACGCCACGAAGTGGGCCCAGACCACGTTCAACCCGTTCGTCCCGGACACGGGCCCGCCCGTTCTCGCGCACTTTGAGGTGCACAACGTCGCGGTTTGGGACTGGGTCTGGGTTGGTCTCACGCCGATTTACATGGTCGTTGACTGCTACGCGGACATCACGTACGAGTTCCGGGACCCGTCGGGCGTGAACAGGGTCAGGTTCATAAAGCTCGGCGCGTGGCAGAACAGCGAGACAGACTACTTCTCTGGCGAGAGGGTGGCAAGCGGAACCGCCAGGCTCACCATAGACTACTGGCTCGACTACATGGTGGACTACGACATAAACATAACAGCGAGAGACGCGAGGGAGAACGTCCTCTACGGCGTGGAGAACGTGAACGGGGTCTTCGGCGGCCTCATAGACGTCATCCGCGAGATGTGGGCCATATTCACGGCCTCTCTGGGGCGCGCGTGGAAGGCGATAACAGATGCGGTCAATTTCATCATCAAGTGGCTGATGGAGGTGGTTAACAACACGCTCAACACAGTGCTTGAACCCGTGATAAGCGCGTACAACAGATGGCAGACGGACCTTGTGAACACGATAAACAAAGGATGGGAGGAGTACAACGCCACCGGAACGATCTCCGACGAGACAATAGACCGTTACAACTCCATCATAGGCGGCACGTTCTTCTACCTGCTCCTCGCCGTGTCAATAGCAATCATCGCCATATCCATAATAATAACCATATACACAGCAGGGACATTCTCCCTCATAAGTTCTCTGATTGCGCC
>Ga0209426_1000454_pt1 | contig 42827 bp, 33 predicted proteins | sample Deesub1362B_J571_FD_187697 | JGI IMG/M metagenome (GOLD analysis project Ga0209426, IMG submission 187697) | Deep oceanic, basalt-hosted subsurface ecosystem from Juan de Fuca Ridge flank, Pacific Ocean, CORK Borehole 1362B_J2.571 (SPAdes)... ...
TTTGGCGAGGGATGCAATTAATTCTGCGAGAAATGCTATTTCAGAAGCTAAGGCTCAAGGCTTCAACGTTGAAGAAGCCGAAAACCTGCTTTCCCAAGCTGAACAGGCATATGATTCGGGAGACTACGAGCAAGCCATACAGCTTGCAGAACAAGCCGAAGCACTCGCCTTGGAGATAATTGTGGAAGCCAGTTTGGCGAGGGATGCAATTAATTCTGCGAGAAATGCTATTTCAGAAGCTAAGGCTCAAGGCTTCAACGTTGAAGAAGCCGAAAACCTGCTTTCCCAAGCTGAACAGGCATATGATTCGGGAGACTACGAGAAAGCTAGGCAACTTGCTGAGGAAGCTGAATCTATCGCTTTAGATGTTGATAGGGATGGGGTTCCAAACGATAGGGACTTTGCTCCAACAATAAACAACTACTACATTTATGCTGCTATTGCAATTTCTGTTATTGCAGTATGTTTGGCCTATGGAATAAGAGTGAAGAGGGGAAAGTAGAAGAAAGCTATGAGAGGGGAAAAGTAAGTTAGAGAACAATATTCTACTTCCATTTTTTATACAGGTTTTCTCAATTAATTTTAAAGTTTATTAAAAAGTATTTTGATTTGCTTTATTGGTATTATTATTGCGTATTCTCCGTTTGAAGCTGCTACAAGCTTCCTTATAAATTTACTAACTACCCAAAAATATTTTCTTCCTAAAACCTTCTCAATCTTCTTAACAATACTTACTCTCTAAAAAATAATGTATAGTTAGTATATACGTTATATGACGGCTTCTTTACACGTTGTGTGAATTTTGTTAGGTTTTAGTAGTTTTGTTTAATTTCTCTGTGATTTCTTTTAGATTGTTGAGGAATTCTTCGACCTTCATGATTATTGTTTCTCTTTTCTTTCCGTTTTTAATGGCTTCCATGATGGGTTCTGCTTTGAAAACAAGTAGTTCGTCCAATCTTTTGTAAAGGTCTTCTAATTCTTTTTCTGATGAAATTTTTACATGTATGTCTCTTAGAATTGAGTATGCTGAGATAAATCCTCCTATAGCTGGTTCACGTGTATAAGCTCCTAAGAAAGGTCCTGGAGAAGATGCTATGAGACCGAGAAATTGATCCAATAAACGGACGATTCTAGATCTCTTCTTTGATTTCTCAACCCCTTCCTCCAGACTTTTAACAACATTTTCTAAACTATCTATAATACCTTTCACATTGAAGGTACTCATTTATGTATACCCTCTTTTAGTCGTCAAATATACTTTAGATGAACTCGCATATATTTTTGACGGTAAAGGCAACGTGTAAGGTGAAAAGTAATGGAAATATGGTTTCTTGACATGTAATAACTATTACAAACATTTCAGATATCTGAATGTTAAAAGTGTACATCTTTAAAGGTTGTTTCTGAATACTAATACTATAATTTTTACGTTGGAATAGGTTAAAGACTGCTGAAATAAAGTTTATTTTATGCATCTATCTCTACATTTAAATACCGCATGCTGTATTCATTTGTAATAGATGTAGAAAGCTAAGTACTTATCTTACTTTGATGAAGTTTCTTTAACATCTGGTTTGCAGCTTTAAAAGTAAAATAATTATTAGGAACGGGATTTGAATATGTATGTTGTTCCTCCATCTAAAGTAACCAAGAAAGACATAGAGATGGTGATACAAAAAGCGTTAAAAAATGTTAGAGAAGAAGGTTATAAGCTGGTTGATGTCTCATTTTTGTGGATGCCATATTTTAGGGTGGAATGTATTTATCAAGATGAAATTGGGATTTCTGAGCAGGGTGAAACATCTTTAAATGCTATGCTCTACAGTGATGTTTTGAGTAGCGAAGATTTGATGGTTCTTTTTAGACCGAAATTTCTGAAATATGGGTTTAAGATGTTGAGAGAGATCCGTATTGAGGAGTCTTTGAGAAAGTATAGGGAGATAGAGGGTTCAGTTGCAGATGTAGATTTCCGCAAGGTTAGTGGTAAGTTACTTACTTTAATAAAGAATATAAAGGAAAGTCTTGCTGAGTTGAAGCCTAAACTTGAAACAGAACAGGATTTCGGTGTTGCTAGACTTTTTGTTGGTTCGCGATACGCTTATGAAAGATTAACTTCAAAGCTTCATCGAGAAGGTTTTGAAGCATTGGAAAAAGAGGTTGCTCATTATAGATCTATGGAAATATTGATAAAACTGTTTTTAGACTTGGATGTTTTACCTCAAACACTTCAAATACGTAAAAAAGAAGAATTTTACTTCCCATATCTGCTAATTCGCGTAGAAAAAGAGGAAGAAGGAGAAACTCAAAGAAAATATCTTTTTGTAGAACTGGTAAAGCAAGGAAAAATCTTTAAGAAATTCTATGAAGATTCTATTTTTACGCGTTTAATTGAGAACTACAAAGAACTACAGCAAATAATGGAAAACTTAACCTAATGTTAATATATTAGTGTAAGTGAAATCTGAATTTCGTAATTGAAAAACGATCATTTTAGGAAAGTATTATCATGTGTGAACTAATCAAATATTCTACTATTTGATGGATGCTTCATTCTGAGGAAAATAAAGTATTGTAAGGTTTGAATTTCCAGAAATGGAAAATTTTGTCACCGTTATCAAGATTAACTTATATATTTGTTTATTGTAATAATTTTTTAGGTGATAATTTTGGCGGAGGAGATTAAACCGTCAGTATTATCAAAAGAAGAGATTGAAACTTTTCTAACAAAAATTTCGCCGGAGGAAATAGAGAAAGCTAAGAAAATTAGCCTTACTCCATTGAAAGAAACAATATTATTTAAAGGTGAGCCGAGTGGAGCTATCATTATGGATATTGATGGAAACAAATATATTGATTGTACTGCTCAAGCTTGGACTTTAAATATCGGATATTGCCAACCTGATGTTCTATACGCAGTATTAATGCAAATGAAGCGGCTTACTCATGTAAGATACGGATATCCTACGATTCCAAGATTAAAACTTTTGTTGAAACTTTCAGAAATAGCTCCTGGAAACTTAAAGCGAGTATCTTTTAATAATGAAGGAGGAGGTATGGCAATAGAGGCAGCAATGAAGCTAGCGATGGTAAACATTAAGAAAATCGGTGCACATACTTTCATAACGTTTTGGAGAGGTTACCATGGTGCTACTCTTTCCACAATCCCAGCAAGTATGATTATAAGAGTAGTTACAAGATTTCCAGGCTTTGGACTCGATAGATTTGTCAAATTACCTTACCCCTATTGTTATAGATGTCCTTTTGGAGAAAAAGAGTATCCAGATTGTGGACTTGTTTGCATTTCCTTCATAGAAAGAGCAATAACTGAAGCTGTAAGTGCTCCAGTTGTCGGTATGATAATAGAGCCTATGCAAGGGCCTGGAGGCCAGATTCCTGCACCTCCTGAGTTTCTTAAGGAGCTTAGAAGGATATGCAATGAGAATAACATTTTTCTGATTTATGATGAGGCGCAGGTTGCTTTTGGAAGATGTGGAAGAATGTTTGCAGCAGAATATTACAATGTTATTCCAGATATCATAGCGCTGACAAAAGCTTTGGGTGGAGGATTCCCTATAGGAGCAATTCTTGCAAGAGAAGATCTAAAAAACTTTACGGAGGCTGAGGAGCATACTACTTTTGGAAGTAATCCAATAATGTTTGCCGCTGCGCTTGCAAGTATTGAAGTTATTCAGCGATTAAATCTTCCGAAACGTGCTGAGGAGATGGGTAATTATATTATGGGTCGAATACGTGAGATGCAGGAAACTTATGAAACAATAGGGGATGTTAGGGGTGCAGGGCTCTTTATTGGGGTTGAATTGGTGAAAAATAGGAAAACAAAAGAACCGTTAGATTTCTTGAAGGTAGATATGTTTTTGAAACAGGCCTTTAAGAGAGGGGTAATTTTTGATGTCAGTATGCCGATAATATCGGAAAGGGGACAAATTATTAGGAATGTGATAAAAATTAAACCTCCGCTTACCATAACACGTGAACAGGTAGATAAGGCTTTAGAAGTTTTTGAAGAATGTTTGAAAATGGTTTCTAAGTGATAGGGAGGGTGAAGTCAACGGGAACAATTCCTTCCAGCTTTTTTAAGCCGTATGTGAGAGAAACTAAGAGGTATATGGAAGATGAAGTTCAGAAGTATGGTTCCCGTATTTTGAATATGGTGTGGCAAAGTGAAGATTTTATTCGACTTATGGGGAATGAAAATCCCTATGGACCTTCACCCAAAGTTATAGATGCATTAAAGAAAGCTACTCAACGTATCAATAAGTATCCTAGTCCTACTTATGCTGATCTTGTTGAAAAAATAGCTGAATATGCTTCTGTAGAACCTGAAAACATACTTTTAGGAGCAGGCTCGCTTGAAATAATGGATGCAGTTTTCAGAGCATTTTTAAATCCTGGAGATAACGTTATTTTGTCAGCGCCTACATATAAACCCTATATTTTGAGAATAAAGGTGTGTGGTGGAAATTCGACATTAATTCCAATGAAGAAAAGCGAAAACGGATTTTCGAGAGATATAGAAAAAATATTAGAAGCTATAAATTCGAAAACAAAAGCCGTAGTTTTTATGAATCCTAATAATCCGACAGGAATACCTTTGACCCGAGAAGAACTTGAAAAAGTTTTAGACAAACCAATACTTATAGTAATAGATGAAGCATACTATGAATTCTGTGGGAAAACTTTTGCGCCACTTATAGAGGATAATGAAAATATAGTAGTGATAAGAACTTTATCAAAGGCTTTTGCTATGGCGGGATTAAGAATTGGATATGCAATTGCTGATCAAAGTATCGTGGACTATATTAGTCGTGTACAATTGCCTTTTAGAGTTACAGAACTCACTGTCCATGCGGCAATAGCTGCTTTAAATGATATGAAGTATGCAAAGGAAACTATAAGAAAAATATTGGATGAGAGGGAAAGACTTTTCAACGAATTGTCAAAAATGGAAGGTTTAAAACCTTATCCGTCAGCGGCAAACTTTATTCTTGTTAAAGTTACTCATGAAAAGTATTCTACAGAAAAACTGTCTTCTCTACTTTTAGGTAAACGTATAATAGTTAGAGGATTTACGGGAACGCCGGGACTTGAAGATGGAGGCTATATACGTATAAGTGTTGGAACTCGTGAGCAAAATGATAAACTTATTTCTGCTCTTAAATCCATTTTAGGTGGTGACTAAATTGTCTGAAGAATATATTTTAACGTATGATATTGGAACTGGAAGTACAAAAGCAACTCTTATCAGTATTGATGGAAAAATAGCTGCATCTTCTACGGAAGAATATGGATTAAGTCATCCACATCCAGGATGGGCTGAACAAGACCCTGAAGACTGGTGGAGAGCTGTTGTTACAACTACGAGAAATATTCTTCAAAAAAGTAAAATTTCCCCGAAAGACATCATAGGGACATCTTTTGATGCTCAAATGATTAATGTTATTCCAGTAGATAAAGAGGGAAAACCTCTTAGACCATCTATAATATGGATGGATGCTAGGGCTGGTGAAGAGGCAAGGGAACTTGAAGAACGGGTATCTATAATTTTAATGGTTTCTGCAGGTCTTTTACCTATGTTATCAGCAAAAGATGTGACTCCACGTATACTCTGGTTAAAGAAGAATGAACCGCGTGTTTTTGAGAAGACCTATAAGTTTCTTGACTGCAAAGACTATCTAATATACAAGCTTACTGGTAAATATGCTACTGATTGGACATGTGCTTTTCTTACTGGTATGTTACATGTACGTGATAAAAAATGGTGTGAAGAATTTCTTGAATATCTTGGCATAAGTGTTGATCAGTTACCGGAACCACTAAAAACCACGGATATCGTGGGAACATTAACTGATGAAGCTGCTAAAGCTCTTGATCTTCCTAAAGAAACTCCGGTAATATGTGGAGCGGGAGATGTACCTGCCACCGCGTTAGGATCTGGTGCGGTTGGAAATGGAGAGGCACATGTTTATATAGGGACTTCTTCATGGATAGGAGTTCACTTAGACCCTGAAATGTACACTTTGGATCCTGATACGGGAATGGGAACTATTTTTTCAGGGGATCCTGAAAAGCTTCTTCTTACGGGGGAAATGGAGAACTCTGGAAATTGCTATAGATGGTTTAGAGACGAACTTGCATATAAAGAAGTAGAGGAAGCCAAAAAGGCAGATAAAGATCCATATTATGTCCTTGACCAAGAAGCTTCAGAAATACCGCCTGGATCGGATAAATTAATATTTTTGCCGTGGATGCTTGGAGAAAGAGCACCACTACAAGATCATACAGTTCGTGGAGGTTTCGTAAACTTATCTCTTAGACATACACGTGCACATATGATTAGAGCAGTTCTTGAGGGAGTTGCATATCATTTAAGATGGATTGTAGATTGTGTAGAAAGGCTTGGATTTAATATAGAATGGTTAAACGCGTGTGGCGGAGGAGCACAAAGTCCTCTTTGGATGCAAATCCTCGCCGATGTTACCGGTAAAGAAATACGGCGGGTACATGCTCCACTTGATGCTCCTTCACTTGGTGTTGCAATGATTGTTGGAGTTGGATTAAAAGTTTACGAAGACTTTGAAACAGCTGCTAAGAAGCTAATCGGGATAGAAAAAGTGTTTACACCTAATGAAAATAATAGAGGTGTATATGAGAAGCTTTATGGTTGTTTTAAGGAAATCTATAGGAATCTTAAGGATGTATTTTATGATTTAAATGAAAAGGAGGGAGAAATATGAGTAAAGAAGAAATTAAGGAAAAAGATGAATATGTATATTTAGATACCCCAGAAGCATTGCCAGAAGGAGTAGATCCAGAAGAATATATTATAGCGACCTACTATGTATCGTTGCCATTTGGACTTGATATAATAAAGATATCTCAAATGGCAGCTATAGAACAAAGTACAGGAACTTGGGTGCCAGTTCCGGGGGAAACTCCTGAGGTGCGAAGGAAACATGTGGCTAGAGTGATAGCAATATATGAAGTTCCACAATATGAATGGCATGTTCCCAGCGATGTAAAATGGCGACAATACATTGTTCAAATAGCGTATCCAATTATCAATCTATGTGGATATCAAATTCCAATGTTGCTATCTACGGTTGCAGGTAATATTCTTAGTGGAGGTAAAATTAAGCTTTTAGACTTATGGTTCCCTAAGAATTACCTTAAGGGATTTAAAGGACCAAAATTTGGAATAGAAGGGGTTAGAAAGCATCTTGGAGTTAAAGAGAGACCTCTGCTTAACAATATGATAAAGCCATGTACAGGTTATCCACCAGAAGTAGGGGCTCGTCTTTTCTACGAGGCTGCGCTGGGAGGAGTAGATATAGTGAAAGACGATGAACTTCTTGCAAATGCAGACTTTAACAAGGTTGAGGATCGTGTTGTGAAATATATGGAACTGGCAGACAAAGCATATGAAGAAACTGGAGAAAAAACAATGTATACTCCTAACATTACGGATACGCCGCAGAAAGCATTAGAACTTGCAGAGAAGGTCATAGAGCTTGGCGGCAACGGTCTTATGATAAATTATTTGACTGCTGGATTTGAAGTTATGAGAACATTGGCTGAGGATCCAAGTATAAACGTTCCAATTCTTGCACATATGGACTTTTCCGGAGCTCTCTACGAAGACCCATACTCTGGCTTATCATCAACACTCGTATTAGCAAAGCTTCCAAGACTTACTGGAGCAGACATTCTCGTATATCCAGCACCTTACGGAAAAGCACCATTTTTGAAAGAAAGATACATTATGATTGGAAAAATGCTCAGATACCCGTTCCTCCACATAAAACCAACATTTCCAATGCCAAGTGGAGGAATAATTCCAAACATAGTTCCGAAAATAATTGAAGACTTTGGAAACGAAGTTATAATTGCGGCTGGCGGTGCAATTCATGCGCATCCAATGGGACCTGTTGCTGGTGGAAAAGCATTTAGACAAGCTATTGAAGCAGCAATGAAAGGCATTCCTCTAAAAGAATATGCACAGGAACACGAAGAACTTAAAGTAGCATTAGAAGCTTGGAAAACTTCGAAACTCCTACCCATCTAAATTTTCCTTTACCTCCCTTTTTATTTTGTACCAAAAAGAAGAAATAAATTTCTTGTCCATTTAATGAATCCTTGACTTTTTATCACGGTGTTGTAATAGGCTGACAAATTTGTCATTTATAAGAAAACTTAAATATTATGGTTAGTAGTGATTAAAAGGGTGAAATTTTGCCTATTTATATAACTCTTGGCAAGTTTACTCAAGAAGAGATTACAAAGATAAAAAAGTCGCCGGAACGGTTGGAGGCAGCTCGAAAAGTGCTCAAGTCAGTTGGAGGGGACATCAAGGAGTTCTACTATACCTTGGGACAATACGATTTTGTTGTAATATCTGAAGCTCCAAGCGATGAAGCGATGATGAAGGCTTTGTTTATTATCTGCAGTAGGGGGACGGTAAGGACAGAGACACCAATAGCGATCCGGGCTGAAAAAGGAGCAGAAATTATTGAGGAGCTGCCTTAAGGCTACCCAGTAATGTCTGTCAATCTTTTCCTCTTCTTTATTTGTCTCTATCATACTATTTATGAAAGCTATTAGATTGATAAACACTAATCGAAATTGGACAATTACATTCTGTAACTCTGTATCTAGAATTCAAAATTTTTCTAAAGATCAGTTAAAGTTTCAGCATACTTCTGCAACAGCTAGTTTCTCTAGGTTGGAGGTGAAGGTTCCTACTAAGTTTAGACAGTTTGATTTGAGTACATAATATCAATATCTTACTGGTTTAGGCATGTACCCCTACCAGTCTGAATCTTTTTCTCTTCCTCTTTTATTTTGTTCCAAAAATGAAGAAATAAGTTCTTTGCCCATTCAACGAATTCTTGACTTTCACTGTAAAAAGTAGTTCCATAGTCCATTTTTCCGTCTAGGAATGGTAGATTTAGTTCTGCGGATCTATTATCTACTAAAAGGACGAAGGGTATTTTGTCTAGATACTTTACCTCTATGTTCTCAGTTATTTTACTGGGTAGTGTTGACAGTATTTCTTTTATTTTTTCTTTTAGGGTATTTGGGAATATTAATCTGATTTTTAGTCCTCGTTCTGCACATTTTTTAAATGGTTCTATGAATGCAGATAAAATTCTTGGACTTATAACCCATGAGAATTTTTCTGCTTTTTCTAATCTTTGCATTGTGAGGTTAAATCCTTCAATAGTTCCCCCTATCACAGAAATATTTTTCATTCGTGAAAAATCAAATAGGAAGTGAAAAGGGATCACGGAGATATCGTGTTCAAGTAGAATATCTCGATAGCTTACAGAAAAGTTGAGAAGTGAAAGTATGTGATTTAATATGTGGCCGATTGATGTAAGTGAGTAAGTATTATCAGCATGTTTTAGAATTATTCCTGAAGATGATAGTTTTTTCAAGTGGCGAGAAACTTCTGAGAATGATAGATTTGTATGTTTTACAATTTGAGACGGTTTCTTTAACCCGTTATAAATCGAAAGAAAGACCCTAAGCCTATTAGGGTTGCTTAATACTAGCATTAATTCGCAAATATTGTTAACAGTATTATCCATATAATCACCGAACATTAACGAGACTTTCTTAATGAAAATATTGAATTGCTTAAATTTTTGTTTTATGTTTTATTAATCTTATACTGAAAGGTTCAGAGAGCCGTGATCCCTGTTCTACTAGCAAAGTAAAAAATGTATTGTCATTATTTGGAACCATATAATTACAATAATGAACAACTGTACGAAATGAACACGAAAAGTATTAATAAAACCCTTGTGCATTATTTATTTCTGTAAAAATTGATGGTGGAGAGGAAAATGCTATCTCCTAAGGAAAGAGAAAAACAAGCAAGACAAGCTCGAGCTGTAATTATCCTGTCAGGTATCCTTTTACTTCTTGGAGGAGTGACTGGTATTGTTACTTTTACGAATTGGATTAAAGAGGGCATTGCTGGATCAACATATATTTTTTTAGTCTTTAGCGTCATAGTATTACTTGGCGGACTTGCAGTAGTTATGGGAGGATACGGTTTACCTGAAGGAAAACTTCTTGATGGAATTTCATTTGGTTATTCTCTTAGTCTTCTCGGGTTCATTGGAACAATATTTGCGGGAGCATGGTTTCACGCTATTAATATCGGAAAAATATTTCCATCCTTCCTTGCAACGTTATCACTGGAGTTTCTAGGTTTGCTCTTCGGTCTCTACGTGCTCTTATCGGTCTCAGTGAACTTGCTAAAGACGTTTCTATTCCCAACGCTTCCAAAATAACTATATACTTCTTTTTTAATTCGAGACACCAGGAGGATGCCATTTATGGAGGAGTTAAATCCAGTTTCTAAAGTCTTAAAATTTATTGCAAAGACTCTTAATGAAAAGGGTATTTCATGGATTCTTGCTGGTAGCACAGCTAGTTATCTAAACGGTCTAGATGTTAAGCCTAAGGATTTAGATATTTTGACTGATGAGGAAAATGCTTATAAAATCGATGAGATATTTGCAGAAGGCTTTGAAGTATTAAGGAAAATGAGTTACGGTGAGACAGAAATATATGCAAGCCATTTTGGGAGATATAAAGTGCAAAATGTTTTTGTAGAAGTCATTGGCGACCTGAAAATCAAATATGGAAAATGGGAGTTTTTTGTGCCTCTAGATATACTTCTAAAATATAGTAAGGTAATTAAGTTAAATGATACGTTGATTAGAGTTATACCGTTGGAAGCACAGTTGATTTACAATTTAATGATCCCTGATAAAAAACAGCGTGTTAAGAAAATTATCTCATATTTTAAAACTTCTAAGCAAATTAACTATGAAGTATTAAACCTTTTTCTAGGTTTTGCTCCAAAAGAAATAAGAACCAAAGTATTTGAAATAAGTAAAAATCTCTAATTAACCTTATCTAAAAGATCTTTTAGCGTTAATTTACAGGTATTCTTTTAATGTCTAAGAATAATCTTCGTCTCTTTTAGATAAAAGAGGCAATGTTACTCGTCATTTTATGCAGAAAGATATCTCCTAGAAGAAGAGGAAAGGTTTATATACTTTATTTTCATCTATTATTTGCTGCCTGGGAATTGGATGGCTTGATTGAGTTGGATGGTTCTGAAACGGCAACGGAGTAGGGACTTGAATTCTCGTTGACTGTCTGAGTAACTGGGTGGCCTATCGGGTAGGAGGGTCCCGAAATGGCGACAGAGTAGGGACCTGAGTCCCGATAGTTAATTATTAATTTTAACTGTTTTTCGGATTTAATTAAAATAAGCTTTGTAATGTGATTTTATTAAGCAAGCTGTCAAATGTTTTTAGTCGCTAATCTTCAAAGCCCATGTTAGTCGAAAGTTTCGTATAGCATCTATCAATTTTTCTCCCAAAATCCTTATTTTTGTCTAAATACGGGTTCTAAGCTTTTTATTCATTAATTGTAGGTATTCTGGTTTTCTAAGATCTATACCTATTTGTTATCGTGAACATGCACACTAACTATAGTTCCTTAAGTTTCTTAAATGAAATATTATATCCACCAAACATGTTAGTACAATTGCGTCAAAAAGTGATCTCCTCCCTATTTGAGTACGGAGTTTCTTTGCTGGCTCTGAAGCCTCTATCATGGCTACCGAGTTTTTGGCTGAGTTTTTATAACCATTTCTACATCAACATAAGATATTATATGCACAGCACCTATGGTCTCTTTTTTAGAAGACTTACGCATGATTAGATTCAAGCTGGCTAAATTGACCTTTATATAGAGAAATAAGGCAAAATACTTAAATTTGTAATATTTTTAGACAGTTATGGGATATTTGTAAATGCACATAATCTACAATATCCTATTTCACAGAGACTGTTTCCCATAGAAAGAGGAGATACCAGTGGTTAAGCTTGTCAAAGAGACAGATGGTTTCATTTCTAAACATATTAATCGAAAGATTTCAACCAGAATCAGTGTTTTTCTAGTTAACTCAGGGCTTGATATCTCTCCTAATGAAATGATCTTCTTAAGCTTCTTTATAGCCACGGTTAGCGCCTGCCTTTTTTTGTTAAATCTTCCTCTTTTCGGTGGTATTATAGCTCAAGTTTCAAGTATATTAGATGGGTGTGATGGAGAAATAGCTAGGTTAACAAATAGAACATCTAAAGAGGGTGAGATATTAGACTCTGTTCTTGATAGATTCGCGGATGGACTCATTATCATGGCTATAACAATTCTTGCGTACAACACTGTTCCTCCTTTGGTCGTGGGAAAGTCTCTAATAATAGTGCTGGGTTTTCTAGCTTTGATGGGGTCCTTTAGTGTGAGTTATTCCGCCGCTAGGGCTATAAGCGTTGGGTATAAATATAAAAGACGTTGGGCAGGGAGAGATGTAAGACTTTTTGTCATTATGCTTGCGGGAATCCTCGCAGCGTTCATTCCAGTGTCTTTGTTTTTCTTCCTTCTTATACTTGTGGTGCTTACTTTTTCTGAAACGATTCTCAGAATTAAAGAGACTTTTTGAAGAAAAATCCGCTTTCGGTTAAATTTAAGAATTAAATATTTGTATTCCATTAAATTATTTGAGAGCCGCTATTGTTGAATTCAATTCCTTAAGATTGAAGATCTTGGGTTAAAGGGTGAAAACTATGAAAATTGGATCTGCAACATTTGTTGATGTAGAAAACGATTTTTTCGGTTTTTTGGAATTTCTAAGGAATAACGGGTTAGATGTCATTGAGTTTAGATGCGAATGGCCGTTTTTCGACCCTGAAGAAATCTTACATCAAAAAAGTTTCATTAAAAAATTAAAGGACTTGTTGCAGACATTAGAAATGACCCCATTAGTGCATGGGAGCTATATAGATGTAAATCTTGCAAGTATGAGTAACTTGTTAAGAAGGTCAGCAGTAAAACGTATAATAAAATGTGTGGAAGTAGCGTATCTACTTGATGCAGAATATGTGACTCTGCATCTTGGTTATCTTCATGGGGATTACCTTCCTAAGAGATTAGACATAGCAAGAAGGTTGGCAAAGGAATCACTGATATCAATATTAAATGTTGCACGTGAACATCAAGTAAAGATATGCATAGAAAACAAAGAGAAGAAACGAACAAGACATTTAATGACGAATCCTTTCGAAATCATGAAGTTTATTAGTAGTTTGAATGAGTATCGTGAACTTCTTTTCGTGACATTTGATGTTGGTCATGCAAATACCTGGAACTGTGATTTAAAAACGTTTTTTGATGTAATAAAGGATAAAGTCCGTGTGGTGCACCTGCACGATAATCATGGATCTGAAGATGAACATTTAGCAATTGGTGACGGTTTAATAGATTTTGAAACTTTAATTCCCTACATTATTTCTAAATGTCATGACGTCATATTAGTATTAGAAATACATTCTTGGGATGGTTTACTCAAAAGTATAGAGTATATTAAAAACAAAACAAGGACGCTGATGCCCTAAATGATTTTAAAAATTTTGCTTCAAACAACAAGGATCAGAGTAAGAAAAGATGGCAAATTTTAACCTAAGACCTAATTTTAAAACTTATATGAGATAGAAAAATAGACTGTTATTGTTTAAGCAGGTTACTTAATGGTTCTTTTAAACGCCAGTCTTCAAAGCCATATGCTAATCGAAAGTTTCGCGTAACTTCCATTAAATTTTCTCCTAAAACCTTTATTTTGCTTGGATCGTATATTCCGAGGGCCTTTTTACTCATTAATTGTAGGAATTTTGCTTTTCTAGGGTCTATACCCATGACAAGGCAACCTATCGTGTCTGTTGCAACTATATCTAAGCCAGCAATAATCAAATCCATTTTTACTGGATCTCCATAAATTTCATCTCTTTCTGAACCTAGGGTGCCATCTATGATGTTTATATGCGGCTTAACTATGCTTGCTAGATCTGCAAGTTTTTCGTGTATATTTGTGTGCATTATTCCTTTGGGCCAAATGCAGCCCATTAAGTTTTTTGCGCATAAAGTTACTCCTGCAATATGGTGAATTTTAAGTTTAGCAACATTGATGATGCAATCTGCCTCCAAAATTGTTTTAGCAATATTTACTTCTTTCAAAACATAGGCATCAGGAACTTTTATCGTAACAAATCTGTCTTGATTTAAATTAACAAGTTTAATATCGTATTTATCAGCCAATTTTGTTAGACCTGTAATTTCAAAAGCTCTATCAGCAGTATCTAATGATAATCCACCCTCAGCAACGGTAATGTCTTCTATACCGAGATTTTTAAGCCATACGACTAATGCCTCAATTATTTTTGGATCTGTGACATGAACATATTTGGGTCCCTCTGCAATAATATAATTCGGCTTAATAAGAACTTTTTCATCTTTAATTACAGTTTTTTCAGCATCTATCAATTTTAATGCTTTTTCAACATCTTTAAAAGGGTCAAAACATTTGACAACAACAACCTTAATACTATTACACATTTTATCAAGCGCCCCTTCTAAAGTAACACGTAATCATGTAAAATGTTCTCAGGATACGAAAATACAGTTTTACTAAATGTTAGTGGTTTAAATTAGATGGTTAAACTATTGGTGTTAAGTTTACTTCGTATTTTCCTTCCTCCACATATATGCTTGGGTGGAGATTTGGGGTATATGGTATGATTCCATATGTTAAAACTGTTCCTTCATGGGCATCAATTACAAAATGTGTATCTGCAAGGTGATTTAAAGCATCAAGTATCCTTTGGCCATATTTAACTAAGCAGAGTAACACGTCACCAGCCTGTTTTGCATCAATAACTAGAGAACCAATTATAGATGAAAGTTTATCTTCACCATATATTTGTTGCAAAGTATCTAGACCTATAACCATTAAAGTAGGTTTACCTATCGTTTCGATCTCAGAAACCATTGTTCTGATTCTTTCATAGTCTTCAAGTATGTTTTCTCCCATTAAATTCGATATATGAGGGTCGTATACTTCGCTTTCATTGTAAACAATTTTCTTTGTAAAGTCAACCAATCTAACTAGTTCATTAAATCTCTCTGGTGAAACTAGAGGAACAAGTTTTCTTAACATGTTTTTAAAAGCTCTTGCAGGAATTCCCGCGGGTGGAATTATAAATGCAGGTTTTTCATTTAGAATTTGGTTTATAATTGTGGGCAGATACATATAATCATATCTGTCTCCTACCTCTCTCCGTATTTCAATTATGTTTAGACTACCGCTTCGATAACCATTCCCCAAAATCTTATCAAGGTACTTTATTCCAGTAGATACGAAGTTTTCGGCACTTTCAAGCTGACTAAATGTTTTAAATTCGAGGTTAATAACTTCGTCATAGAAGGACTGCATTTGGAAACATAAAGTTCTAAATTCTCCATCAACCAGTGTAAATATTGGAACCGGGTTTTTTATTTCTTTTCCTCTAATTTTAATGATTTTTAGATATCTTATTAGTCTTCCATTTTTAGATTTCTCAAGTTCAACTATTCCATCTACAATATAATCAAGAGGAGTTACGCAGATGTTTTCTGATACAAAAATTACATGGCTCTTGGTGTCTCTCGATATTTCAAGTATTGCTTCTTCAAGAGAAAAGTCGTCGTTTGGTATGTGTAAATCTGATTTTAAGGCTTCAACGCTGTCAATGACTATTATTGCAGATTTTTCAGTCTTTTTTATAAGTGAATATAGTTGCTGTAGGAAGACTGGTTTATCAGAAAATTTAAATGTAACAGCGAAATCTTCAGATGAAACAACGGTGGTATTGACTGCATCTAAGATGTTGTTTGGAGATAAGAAATCTTTAATAAAAGGATAATCTGTGCAAAGCTCTTCGGGTGTAACTCTTGTCGTTATGTAAAAAGGAACATACCCATTTTTCAAAGCTTTGCATAGGGTTAAGGTGAAAAGAGTCTTTCCAGTTCCTGGTTCACCTTTAACTAAAAGTCTAAAACCTCTTAATCTTTTAAAGGTTGTTAAAATTTCTTTAGGAATAGGATAAGGATCGAGTACCATTATGCTCCCCACCTAATCACTTATGGCAAACATTATAGAATATTACGATATTTTGCTATAAATTTTTTGAAATAGACGGTATTTTAAATTTATTTCTTTTTTCTAAGATAAAAATTATAATAAGGCAAGAGAAGGGAGAATACCATTAATAAATGATATCATTGATTATCGTGTTGCGTGGAAAATTATTTATTGAACTTTTTAGTTTATTCTCAAACTGAATTTAAATTGCAGTTCCCTTAGAATACTATTTTTTTAAAACAAATACCGTCTAGCAACATAAATATGAATTTTTAGCCTTTAACAGACTTTTTAGAAATGATTCATTGAAATGTATCGAAATATTTATAACACGTTGATAATACTTTTTTACAAAAAAGTATTACTAGGGTGATGAGGGTTGCATATTCCTGATGGATATCTAGACCCGTGGGTTCTGGCGATTTTCTTTATCTTAACGGCAATTATGTGGTTTTTAGCATTTAGAAAGGCAAATAAAGTAATAGAAGACAAACATATCCCATTGTTCGCTGTGTTGACCGCAGCGGTCTTTGCTGCGCAAATGATAAATTGGCCAATAGGACCAGGAGGAACAACCGCACATTTAGTTGGAGGAGCATTAGTTGCAATTTTCCTAGGAGCATACGGCGGACTTATCTCAATGACAGTTATACTTTTAATACAAGCGCTTCTCTTCGGTGACGGTGGAATAACTGCCCTTGGCGCAAATATTTGGAACATGGGAGTTGTTGAATGCTTTGTCGGCTATTATCTCTATAAAACAATTAGCAAAGCTCTAGGCGATACATCACGAGGAAAAATTGTAGGCGCATTTTTCGGAGGATGGATAGGAATAACACTTGCAGCATTCTTCTGCGGATTACAAATAGGAATCTCAACAATATTTCCCTATGACATTGCTGTTTCAGTCCCAGTTATGACCATATATCACGGCCTCCTAGGAACCATAGAGGGACTTATCACAGCATTCGTAGTCGGCTATACCCTTAAGGTGAGACCTGACCTCTTGGAATTACCGAAAATAGATCCTCTGTGAGGTGAAACAAAATGAGCGTATTCGTCGAATATATTAAAAGTCGTTGGGTTCTTCTTAGCATAATCGTCATGATAGTAATTGTACTTATAAGCCCTCTATTCGGATATGCTTATGAACCCATGGACTACGTTGTTGAACAGTTTCATGCCGTTGAACAACAGATTTATGAAGCTCCAATGCCAGATTACATTATTCCTGTACTCGGAGAAACAGCGATCAGTGGTATACTGGCGGGTCTTATTGGTCTCTTTATTACATTGTTTGTCTGTCTTGCACTAGGCTATGTGCTAAGGGCTCGTAGAAAAGAATAACCTTATTATTCCTTTATTCTTTCATTATTTTATTTGGTGGCTGAGATTCAAATGCGTAGAATGATAGAAGCATCAACTAAGGAAATTTTGAAGATATTTAGAGATACTGTGCTATGTGAAAGATATACAAATATTGAGGGCCTTTTTCAAAGATTGGATCCTCGCGTAAAATTTCTTGCAACTATTGCTCTTATAATAACGGCTGTAGCGTCCGGAAAAATTATAATTCAGCTTGCAATATTGGTATTGACTTTTTTGTTAGCTCTAATTTCTAGAATAAGTTTCAAGTTTTTCATTGTGAGAACTTTCTTGTTTATACCACTATTTGCTGTAGTAATAGCTCTTCCCTTGCCTTTCATAATAAGTGGCGAAATTGTTGCATCATTTAAAATTAATGGTATGTTAATTATGGTTAGTAGGGAAGGCTTATGGGAGATGTTAATTTTTGTGTTGAGAGTATGGGCATGTGTTTCTCTCTCCATCCTTCTTATACTTACAACTAAATGGAATAGTTTATTACATGGATTATCAAAACTTCATGCTCCTCGTCTTCTCATTGTAATTTTAAACATGACATATCGCTACATCTACTTTTTCACAGATATGTTGTATAAAATGCTTATAGCAAGGGAAAGCAGGTTAACAGGTCCCGTAGGTACGCTTGAAGCCATAAAGGGGGGAGCTTCAGCTTTAGGCTCGCTTTTTATAAGGGCTTATGAAAAGGGTGAAAAAATATATTTAGCAATGAAATCACGTGGATATAACGGAGAAATGAAAACAATGGATGACCTTAAAATTCATAAACTTGACATTATATTCTCCGTACTTGTCGGCGCAATCATAGTCATGATGTTGGTTATGCAGATGTTTCATGAATTTCCCTTTCCTGTGTTTTAGAGGATGATAAAAGTGCGGCACACGGTATTTGAACTTGAAAACATAACACACATTTATCCGGATGGAACATTGGCGCTCCAAGACGTTTCTCTCAAAGTTTACGAAAAAGAGAAAGTCGCTGTTTTAGGTCCTAATGGTGCTGGAAAATCTACACTTCTCATGATAATGGATGGACTTATTAAACCAACTAAGGGTACTGTTCGATTTCTTGGTGAAGAAGTTAAGTTTAATGATGATAAGTTTCTTTATGAGATGAGGAAAAAGGTTGGACTTGTTTTTCAGGATTCTGATGCTGCTCTTTTTTCCTCAACCATATGGGAAGATGTAATTTTTGGTCCACTTCATATGGGGCTTCCAAAAGAAGAGGTTATTAGGAGAGGTGAAGCTGCTCTACAACTTTTGGGAATAGAGCATTTAAAAGATAAGCCTCCGTTTCAGTTAAGTGAGGGGGAGAAGAGAAAAGCTGTAATAGCCTCGGTTTTGTCAATAAATCCTGAGATTCTTTTACTTGATGAGCCTCTCATTAATCTTGATGCAGCAACTCAAACGATGATCGTAAATCTTCTGGAATCGATGCACAAAGAAGGAAAAACCATTGTTACAGCGACTCATGACATAAATGTTGTGCCTTTGATCGCGGATAGAATTATTGTACTTAATAAGACGGTTATTGGCGAAGGCAGTATTGAGGAAGTGTTTTCTAATGTCGATTTAATGAAGAAAGCAAATCTACATCCACCAGTTATTACCGAACTATTTGTTAAACTTAAAGAATACGGAATCTCAGAACCTTCTACAAAAATTCCACTAACTGTTAATGAAGCCATCAACTATATACTAAAATTACTAAATGGAACCAGCAAAAATGTCAAAAATGGGAAAAAAGAGCAAACATAAGAGATTGTTAAACTAAATTTGTTAAGTTTTCTTTCGCCAGTAGGCCCAAGCTCTACCGAGATAAAAACCGGATGGACCAAACATCGTTCTTGGTTTGCAAATTATTTCTCGAATTTCAAGGCCAATTTGAGGATCAAAGAGAGAATCTGAATACGAAGGTTTAACTACAATTGCTGTATCTAGTCCTCTTTCTGTTCCACCCATAGAAACAACTTCCTTATCAATTGGAATCACACCTGCATCCGCGGCGGTTACAGCTGAAAGAACAGAAACTTTTAGCCCAGGACAAAATGGATAAAAGGTTTCATTCATAACGATTTTTGGAGAACTAACTCCAAGATCATGTTCCATTGAACATTCAATATCAGCACCCATATCTGTAGCTGTAACTATGGTTACACCAAGTTCTTCAAGTTTCTTTTTCATAGGTCTTCCAGGAAGAAATGGTACTTTCTTTAATCCTTCTTTTTTCCATTTTCTTATTTCTTCCGCCATTTCTGGAATATCAATCCAGTAACGAGAAGATTCCTTCTCAAGTTTTTTAGAAAGCTTTTCAACATCGTAATAACCGCCAGCCCTAAAAGTAACACAAATGATCTTAAAGTTTTTATCTTTTGCAGCTTCAGCGGTCTTTAAAGCACTCCTACCCGTAAGAGATGAAACAACAATATGTTCAATGTTTAATTCTTCGACTCTTTCTAAGGCAAGTTTTATGGTCATATCAGTATTAACCAGCCCTGGACGCTCAAAATAAAAAATCTTTCTCTCAATTACAGACATTATCACCACCAAATAAGGGTTTCAGCTATGTTAATAAATCTGTTATGATAAATAAAATTTTACTCAATAATTAGGTAGATATTACATAGTTATAAATCATTTAAGCCAAGCAACTTGCCAAATAAAATGTGGAAAAGTCATTCATTAAAATTCAATACTCTGACAAAAGGCTCTTCTACCCAACTTTATTACACAGAAAATTCCGGAAAAATTATATATCTGTAACTACGCTACAAAATATGTACACATTTAACACATACTGGATGATGTCTTCCTCATAGCGTAAGATATAAGGCGCTACAATATATACAACAAAAATGAGGGGAGTGAAACATATGAAGAAAACAATTTCAGCTTGTCTTATACTAATATTCATAGGTGCCATGCTTATTCTACCAACATCTGCAACAGCCTTTACAACCCCGACGACCATGACAAGAAGCTTAGTAAGCAGTAATTTCTATGTTGAAGCAACACAAAAAGATCCGTTTGCTGACATCACTGACATTACTCCCTTTCCCGAAAAACAATGGACTTTCATGGTATATATGGCTGCTGATAACAACCTGGACCCTGCCGCTCTTGATGATATAAACGAAATGGAAATGGCAGGATCAACCGGAGATGTTAATATTATTGTTTTGCTTGATCGCTGGGACGAAAAAGCGCCGTCAGGGACATGGGTCTATTACATACAACCCGACACAGATCCAGATGATATAAATTCTGAACTAATTGGAGAGTTGGACGAAATAAATATGGGTGATCCATTTATATTACAATGTTTTGTTCGATTTGTGACTACGTATTTTCCAGCGGAGAATTATGGTTTGGTGTTGTGGGATCATGGACATGGTTGGTTTGGAGTTTGCTGGGACTGGACAGATGGAGACTACTTGGATATAGATGAAATTCAATGGGCACTGACTGATTTGCCAAAGTTGGCTCTTATTGGTTTTGATGCTTGCTTGATGTCAATGATAGAAGTGGCTTACGATTTTGTTGATCTAGCCGATGTTATGGTTGCTTCAGAGGAATATGAGCCATGGGATGGCTGGCCTTATGATATGTTTTTAGTGGACTTAGTGAATAATCCATGGTGGACGGCGAAGGAGTTAGCAAGGGAGATAGTTGATGATTATATAGAGTCGTATAGTACGGATGGTTTTCTACGTGCCTTTGTAACGATGGCAGCCATTGATCTTAAAGAGTTACCCACGCTGGTAGAGTTGATCGATGAGCTTGCAGTGTTCTTAATAGATCATTTATCCGAATATTATGGTGTAATTACGAAGGCTAAGAACTCTGCGGATAGATATCCGTTCGGCTTCGCGCCCAGAGGTTCTTTCATTGACCTATATCACTTTGTCAGTTTACTAGAAACGGATAATGGAAACTTAAAACTCCTAGTCGAGAAAATCTTGAATACATGGGAAGATGTTGTGATTGCTACCAAGTCTTATAATAAGATGCATAAACATGCTCTAGGCTTAACCATATATTTCCCAGTAAATGCTAAGCTTGGATACTACCCAGAAAAGTATTCAACAGCGGGACTCGACTTCGTGGAAGAAACATACTGGAATGAATTTCTAGCTGCGTACTTTGGTTAAAAATGGCAACAATCCACCTATAACATTAAACCACCTTATTTTTTACATTTTAGAGATGTTAAATTAAAAATAGTTGAAATAAGTGACAATTATGGTTAAAATTGATTAGTTAGTTTTTGTTTTTCTAAATTTGGCTGCTCTGTTTGCGATTAGTGCTGCGATTGCTCCCGCTGCAACTCCGCCATCGATGTTGACTACTGCTAGTCCGAGGGAGCATGCTTGAAGCATCGCTGTTAGCGCGCTAATTCCCTTTTCGCCTAGACCATAGCCAATTGATGTTGGAACACCTATTACTGGAATATCGACCATGCCTGCTACCACAGATGGTAGTGCTCCTTCTCTTCCAGCAACAACTATTAGGACGTCAACATCTTTTTCTATGAGTTCTTTTAGGGAAGGGAATAGTCTGTGGATTCCAGCTACACCTACGTCATAGGCGGTGATTACTTCGCATCCCATTTCTTCAGCTATTATTCTAGCTTCCTCAGCAACAGGAATATCCGAAGTACCAGCTGTAATTATACCAACCTTTCCCCCAGTTTTATTAACTGTGAAGCCTTCTTTCTTGACTACAATCATTCTTGCTTTTTTATTTAATTGTACACTTGTGTTACTTGAAATTATTTTATTAATAGCTTCTACATGCTTGTTTTCTATTCGGCTAATGATAGCTCGTCCACTTCTTTCTAAAGCTTTTATCACTATTTTTGCAAGATCCTCAGAATCTTTTCCTTCAGCTAATATTACCTCTGGAACACCTGCCCTCATATGTCTTTTTACATCTAGTTTAGCTATTGTTTCAACTTCTTCGATAGCAGCGATTTTTAAGAGTTTTTCCGCCTCTTCTACTGAAATTTCACCTTTTACGAGTCGCTCTAATATTTCTCTTATCATATGAATCCTCCACTACTATCTGTTCAATTTATAACTTGTCAGATAATTAAGTAATTTAGGTGTATTATGATGATTAAGCGTATCGTTGTTATCGACTGTCAAATGGCTGGAATATCAGGTAATATGCTTCTAGCTGCTTTAATAAGTTTAGGTGCAAATTTCAACAATATCTCTAAGGTAGCAGTTTCCGTTAAAAAACACCTTGAAGGCTGTGAAGATGTAATTTTGGATTTGAAAGATGTTGTTTGTGGAGGAATTCAAGCTAAAAGAATAGAGGTTAATGTGAAGGAAAGTTTTGATAAAAGGAGTGGCAAACAACTTAGAGATACTCTAATTCAATGCTTAAAAGATTTGAAACTTTCATTGGAGGCTCAAAGGTTTGCTTTAGCCTCTTTGGACACATTGCTTGAGACAGAAGCCAAAGTTCACAAGAAGCTTGTTGAAGATGTACATTTGCATGAGTTGGGCTCTGCTGACACTCTGATCGATATTTTGGGTGTTGCAATGGCTATTGAAGAATTAGGATTCTTTAAAGATACTTTAATATATTCAACTCCTGTATCTATTGGCGGGGGTATCTTTAAGTTTTCTCATGGTACTTTTTCTAGTCCTGCCCCAGTTACCTTAGAAATTTTAAGGTCAAAAGGCTTTGCAATGGTTGGTGGGCCTGTGGAGGCTGAACTTGCAACTCCTACTGGGGTCGCTTTGCTTGTTAATTTGGTTCATGAGGTTGTTCGTTTTTATCCATCTATGATACCTGTTGTTGTAGGTTATGGTGCAGGGTCTAAAAATTTCAAAGATGTGCCAAATGTTTTGAGGATTGTTGTTGGTGAGCCTTTGGATTATGGTCTTTTAAGAGATGAAGTATGTGTTCTTGAAACTAATCTTGATGATGTAGCTGGTGAGGTTATTGGTCATACTATGGATAGATTGTTGAGTGAAGGTGTTAGGGATGTTAGTGTTATTCCGATGTTTACGAAGAAAAACCGTCCTGGATATATTGTGAAGGTAATTGTTGATCGTGAAGATGTTGAAAGAATATCGCGGATTTTAATGGAGGAAACAGGTACGCTTGGTGTTAGAATTATTCCATGTAATAGACATATTTTAGCGCGAGAAATGATTTCTATTGAAATAGATACAAGACTAGGTAAGGAAACAGTTAGATTAAAAGTTGCTAAAGATAATAAAGGTAAAATTCTTCATGTGAAACCTGAATACGATGATGTTAAAAGGTTGGCTGAAAAACTTAACAAGTCCCTCAAAGAAGTAGTAAAACTAATTATTAAAAATATTAATTCTATTAAGAATAGGTTCGACTAACCTTTCAAAACAACTTTCTTTTGCAATATCTAGCTGATAAGCCTTGGAAACAATAATGACATGTATAAAATGGGAAAGAAAAGGTAAAATTTTAAATTTCTAAGTTTTCAATAATTTAGCAGGAGAAATGAGCTAGAATGGAAAACTTAAAGAATCTTAGTAAGTTTATTTTAATTTTATGTCCACCACTAGCCATAGGATCCCGCAAACAATCACGCATAAGTTACAGTTCGTAGAATAAGCGGTTACTTACAATATCATCATATTTTTCAAGAAACTTTTTTAATTTCTGAAAAGATTCTTTAAAGTATGAGTAAAGTTTTAGAAACTGTTAAACTTGTTATTGAAAGGTCTCAGCATGTAAAGATAAACAAAGAGAATATTAATATTGGACCTTAAAATAATCTATATTTGAGAGAATGGAGTGTAGAATTGTTTAAAGGTTTATGAATATTTTTATTTATCTTGTTAAAGTCTATTGTCTTTCCATACGTTAGCAGCTAAAGTTCCCATTAGGATGTTATGTTCGAGGTTGGTTAGTAATGAGTCGCTTTAAAGAAGTTGAATTACTTAAGAAACGATCAAAAATAATGCTTGAGGACTCTAAGGAAGAATTATCTAAAGGTCATTACGATTTAGCAGTATTCCTAGCAGAACAGGCAGTTCAGTTATATTTGAAAGCAGTTATATTAAATGCAACTGGGACAATGTCTAGAACTCATACTATACGAGATTTAATGGGTGCCTTAAGGGTTATTTATCCACAAAAAGTTGATGACATTGATAGTTTTGTTAAGCAAAATCGTAGTCTCTTTATTAGATTAGAGGATGCATATATATCCTCTAGATACCTCTTTAAGGAATATGAGAAAGAGGAAGCAGAGGAACTTGTTACTTTTGCTCATAAGGTGATAAAATTTGTTGGAGATATTGAAATATAGAATGAAGCTTATGAAGCTTCTTAATGAATGGGTAAAATGGAGTAAAAGGATAGCAGATGCATCAAAGGAAATATTAGGGGAATGTAAAGTCTTCGTATTTGGTAGTGTTGTCGAGGAGAAAGCTGTGGGTGGAAGCGATGTAGACATCTTAATTGTTTATAACAAACTTCCAGAAAGCAAGAGGGAAAGAGCTGAGATTATAGCAAAAATCGAGGAAGAAGCAGAACTACCACTCTATCATCCATTCGAGATACATCTGGTTAATGAAGAAGAAGCAAAATGGTACTTTAGACATATTAATAAATTTGTCCGAATCTTATAGCAAAATGGGAAAACTGAAAGAGTTGTTTATAAAGATGGTTTGATTGAAGAGGAAAATAGTAAATTCTCTTAATGATGTGTTAAAAGCGAGTTTAATCATATATTGGAAATGTTCATAGATTTTGAGATATTTTGATAAATTTATTTAATATCCTTTATGTTTCCTTATGAGTACTATGATGATGAGAACTATTGCTACAGCCATAGCTGAAAAAACCATTCTCCATATAAATTCTTCAACACTCAATGTTTCTCCACCTATTCCTCCAATTTTTCCTACATGCCTTTCCCTGCTTATTCGGTAACTTTTCTTCAGCTTCTTGAGAATTTTCTTCATAATTATCTCTTAATTTTGGAAGAACTAAGCTCGGAAAGTGATAGCTTTCATTCTAATTGTTTAATAGTGTGATAGCAATATCATATTTAATTTTTACATACTTACCATATTAGATGCGTGAGTAAACGAAAGAAGGAGGTAGTAATTGAAATTAAAAATCGATACAAATATATTAAAATAAAGTGATAGGAACGGGAATATATCTGTGTTAGTGTTTTTTAAGTTTCACTCTGATTAGTGCGACGACGATTACAATAGCAGCGACTACAGGTGTTATTTTAATATAAGATAGGTGGTTCCTGCAACCCATAATCTCGGGTTTCTTTCAAAATTGTAGAATCTTCGGTTCCATTTTGAAGTTTTGAAGGAGCCCTTTGACGAATCTCTGGATGTATCTGAACTTTCCGAATCAGAAAGCCTATTATGGTAGCATGTTTCATTTAAAGTAAATTTTAAATGGGACAATTGTAACCAGTTGCAATCCATACATTTTAATTAGGAAAAACAACAAAATTTATGCATCAATGTTAAAGGAGATGGGATGTGGTTCAATGGAAGCGGAAAAACTCCTTTCCTTACTGAGAGAGGAAATTTCTGGTATTCGTGCGAGGGAATATGTTGCAAATATTGCACGTTTTCATAGAATTCAAGCTTCACCTGGATTTCATGAAGCTGCAATCTATGTTTTTGAAGAATTAAAAAAGAGTGGTATAGAAGTAGAGTTGTGGAAGTTTAAGTCAGATGGAAAGAAGAAATATTTCGAATTTATTTCGCCAATTGGTTGGGATATAGAAGAAGGATATCTTGAAATGATAGAACCTGAAAAGAAAAAGCTTGCAGATTTTTATCAAATCCCTACTTCGATTGTTGCCCATAGTAATTCAACACCTGAAGAAGGAATAATTGCGGAAGTTGTTTATGTTGGAAAAGGAGAGTCGGGCAAAGATTATGAAGGAAAAAATGTAAAGGGAAAGTTTGTACTTGCCTATGGAACTCCACGCAGGGTTCATAAAGAAGCTGTAGTAAAGAGAGGTGCTGTGGGGGTTATTCTTTATAGGAAAATGATTGATGCACCTGACGCGGTTCCATATAGAGCTTTTTGGCCAACTGCTGATGAGCTTAAAAATTTAGGAGTGGGATATTCAATATCTTTAAGACAAGCAGAACAATTAATTTCAAAATTGGAGAAAGGAGAAAAAATTAAAGTAAAGGGTTATGTAAAGGCAAGGTTTTTTGATAGTTGGTTGGAAGTGGTTACAGCAGTAATAAGAGGAGAGAAAAGACCTGAAGAAGAGATTCTTTTAATAGCTCATCTTTGTCACCCGAAACCAAGTGCAAATGACAATGCGTCTGGTTCAGGACTACTCATAGAAATCGCAAAAACATTGAAGAGATTAATTGACCGTGGAAAAATCCCGAAACCCGAGAGAACGTTGAGGTTTATGTGGATTCCAGAATACTATGGAACTGTTGCTGTAGTTTCAGAGAAGATGAGACAGCTCGGTAAAATAGTTTCTGTTATAAATTTGGATATGGTTGGAGAAAACCAGGAACTTTGTGGATCAACAATTACTATTACGGAAACCCCATTCTCTCTACCATCATTTCTACCTTTCCTATTGGAAGAGTTTATTGAAGAGGAGGCTAAGAGAGGTTTAAAACAGTTTGGTGGAACAGATGCCTTATACTCATTAAGATTCAAAGCCACTACCTATTCTGCTGGGAGCGATCACGATGTTTTTGTAAATGTAGATCTATGTGTCCCCGCTGCCTCAATTACTTGTTGGCCAGATAGATTTTACCATTCAAGCGATGATACCATTGATAAGGTTGATCCAAAGGTTCTAGAAAAAATTGGAATAGCAGCTGCATCCACAGCTCTAATCTGTGCAAACTCGAATTCTAAATATGCTTTGAAGTTGGTAGGTAAAGTTCTTAGAGAAGCTTTCACGAAAATGAAGAAACTAGAAGAAAGAGCATCTATTTCCAAAGATAAAAAAGAAATCTATTTACTCTATAGGTCTGCTTCCATTCTTAAGAAATGGGCAAGTAAAGCACTTTCATCTCTACTGCTAGTTTTTTCAAGTAAAGATTTAGAAGACTTGGTTGATGAGAGTATTAAGGAAGTAAATGATATTGCTTTGAGAACAGAGAATAAAATAAAAATTATTGCTGCTTCGCGAGGCTTTAAGGTGGAGGAGTATGAACTTAGCGATATGGAGAAAGAATTGCAGAAAACATTTCCTGTAAAGAAGTTTAAGTTTCTTCTTCCTTATAGAATTCTCACAGAACAGAAAGATGAAAAGAAAGCTTTATTTTATTTAGAGAAGAGGGAGAAAAACGATATTTTAATGGCTCAAATACCGGAGATCATCAACTTAATGGATGAGAAACATTCTATCTTCGATATTTACCTCACTTTATTTGCAGAGTACGGCAAAGCAAACATAGAAGACTTAAAACATCTATGTGACGACTTAAAAAACCTAAAACTAATAGAACTCAAAAAGTAACTCAGAAAACAAGCAATTGAGATATATTTCATTAACGCAGATCTACTAAGGTGGCTATTACAGTGATTTTATTCAAAAAACTGAAAACAAACTCCTTTATTTCTTTCTTCCTTTTAATATTTAGAGACATGAGGTGGTTACGTAAGCTAATAATTTAAAAAAGTAGATTATATTATGTTATGGGATGGTTATTTTTAGGGCTTCTCCGTATGGCTGGTCTGGATTATCATAATTGTACTGTGAGTTTTTTAGAGAGTCAAAGGCATAGTGATGGTATTCTGGGCTTTCTGCCTCTGCATGTATCTCCATAATAACTTGCTGACCAGATTGTAAACCAAGCACATCCATAGGTATTTGAATTATGAAGTAGTTATATCCTGGGCCGCCTGCATATGGTAATTTCATGTATTTCCCAGCTTGCACAGCTGCTTGTTCATCTTCCATGTTAGGCGTATCGGGTATATCATAGATCATACCAAAACCGTAAATTAGTTGTCCGTTTTCATCCCATTCAATGTCAAGACCTATGACTGCATCTATCCCTATCCAACCAGTACTATAATTACAGTCTTTGTCCAACAATATAACAGCAGTTATCTTGGTTACTGGTTCCTCTTTTTCTGTTGGAAGTTTACCTACAAATTCGAACTTCACATAAAGATATCCTTCATGAACACCAAAACTAACCTTCGTTATGTTTACTGGTGGATAACTAACTAGTTCGGGAGGAGACCCTGGAACTAGGGCAGCTTCCATATCTGTCTCATCAACAATATGTAGAGTCAAAATGTTCTCTATTTCTTCATCTGAAAGCGAGATATATTCACCTTGAAGCGAGGTATATTCACCTTCATATTGTCTATCGCCTTGAGGTTTCAAGAAATTCATTGCAAACAGTATGCTTGGAATCACTAGCACCAATAAAATCATTGCAAGAATCTTCTTTTGCACCTAGTTACACCTCAAGGGTTTCGATCTGCTTAGTATTTGTAAGTGTAAAGTTATATTATATATTACTACTATTTAACTTTTACACCTAAGTATTAAGAGATGAAAAAATAAGAAACAATAAAAATAAAAGTTGGAAGTATTGTTATCAATCCTTGTTTTCTGTTATAATTCTTTAATTTCTATGTTCTATGGATTCTTGAGTTTCTCTTCTTTCTACTCTTATGAGTCTCTGTTTCCTCTTTTTAATGTAATAGGCTGCAAGGCTAGCGGTAGCGATTCCGCCTATTGCCGCCCAGAACCACCATTTAGCCCATATCGGTGCTGGTGGTAATATTTCAAATGTTGCTGTAGCAGTTGAGGATCCTTCTTCGGAATCTGTCATGTTTGCAACAATCATATAACTGCCTGTTTTCCAATCACTTGGTATTGTAAGTTCAAAAGTATAAGCGCCATATGCTTGGTTTAAATTTAGTTCACTGAGCGTTTTAATTATTAGTACATTTCCATCAGGATCTATTATCGATATACTTCCATTAACATATATTCCATCTTCGTAATCCCTAGGGTAGATCAAGATCGTGATATTCTGTTTGAATCGTACTTGTGGTGGGCCCACAAGTATGAGAACCGTTGGTACCATGTTACTAATATTTAGTTTGAACTCTGTAAAGAATAATATGCCGGGATGTACACTACTCCATGCATAAACATAAATCACAGCATCGTAAATGCCACTTGGCCATGTTTGGAGCGGTTCTACCGTAATATTAAATGATGATATTTTTGGCGATGTTATAATGTTCATGTAGGCTCTTTGCTCATTATCTGGGCATAGTAAACTTAGATAGATTATGAACGTGTAATTTTGTGGATCCGTGATCCCTGAAATTTGCATATTGAGAATTAAGGTGCTATTCTTTGCAACATTAAGAATAGTTCCTTCTACAATAGATTGAATTGTCCCATCAATAATAGCTTCCACATTCATAGTTAACGGAGTTTCTGGTGCGACTACTGTAAATTTACCGAGATATGATATAACATAAGATTGTTGAGTTTCGTTATACGCCTTTAGCCATGTGTAATATGTTTTTCCAATTTCCTTTTCACTTGGTATGTAACTTCCAGTGAACGTTATTCCTGTAGCGCTTAATGATATAGTCTTTACTCTGTTAAAGTCCCAGTTTGCCTCTTCCACGATATAGTAGTCGATTATGAAGAGGGAGGTTGCATCTGTATTTGTTGCATTTAGAACAATTTTTGCATAACCGCCAGGAATTACTGATGTGCTGATGTCCGTTCCATTTGTCGTTGTACTCCATTCTAAATTATCATTCTGGTCGTAAATTTCGAGGTAACTTCCTCCCATCAATGTTATATTGAGAAGGTGAATCCTAATACTATTTGCTCCGGTTTCATTGATTTCGAATGTCTGAGTTGTGTTGAACACTGAGACTGTAGCTTTATTGTAGATTATGAATGGGTTTCTTGGAACTTTTACTTTAACACTTGATACTTTGAATCCCCATAACGTTTTCAGATCGCCATCACGACTATCTAACACAATATACAGTTTATTCCCGAGTGCTGTGAAAGTTAGCGACCATTCTGATGTTATATGTATAGGTCCTGTTACACTGTAAACAACATTCCAGTTTTCATCGTAAATAGTAACGTTATCTCCGTTCTCAAGGATAAATCTTGAGAAAGTAATTTCAGTAATACCTGTAATATTTCCTCCAACATCTATTGTGTAAATCTTTATGGTATCTGCAGGATATGGGTGCCCACTTTCTAAATTAATTGACAGTTCCTCTTCGGTAAAGTCTTCAAGTACCTCTGGGATAAGATAGATCATTGCATAATCAGCATTCTCGATCGTAGCGGAAAATTCAACCGAAAGACCCGCTGTAACATTTCCTTCAAAAGTAGATGCATTTAGAATTGCGGTCTTGGAATCTAGTGGTATGAATACTGCTCTAACGTCAACTGTTTGGTTGTCAGCACCAGCATCACTGATATTTAATGAAAGTAAGCCCATGAATGGTGGGATTTTAGAAGTAGTTACTGTAGAAGTTTTCGGCATAAAATCTTTGAAGTTTATTGTAAATGTTGATGAAAAGTTCTCTGTGGAATATTTTATTAGTTGGTCACTGACAAGAGTAGATCCATTTTCTGCTAATATTATTTCATAAATTACCGGATTTTCAGAGTACAGAGTGTAAAATGAACCATCTTGATCGGTGAAATTCATTAATATTCTATAAGTTGCAGGCGAAGATACATAAGGCAAAATTACATACTCCGCCGCGACCCTCACTCCATTTTCATATATCGAGACCGTCGTATTAACACTACCATCGGGGTTCAAACATTGAACCATCAACGTGTGAATGTTAAAGCCGTTTTGCACAGTAAGTAAACCTTGACCACCCACCACATAGAGTTCTCCATCTACAGTTGCAACAGCGTAAACTGCAAAGATAGCCTCGGGGAAGCTAAGTGGAATAGTATAGTCCAGTATCCAAATGTTACTAGTAATGTTGGTGCCAGTTCCCAGATGAATTCCACCATAAGTTATGTTGTATGCATAAAAGTTTACAGAATTTACTGTAACGTTTCCAGGAATATCTAAAAGGCTTGCATTTAGAGTAATGACTTCACCTCTGTATGCAAATATAGAAGTAGTGCCATTGATATATAGAGCTATGCTGAATGGGATGTTTTCTATGACCTGATATGTAGCTGTAGATGCCTTTTCAATTATTCTATTTCTATCTATCATGAAAACTTTTAATTCATAGGTTCCTGTTGCATTCTTTGCGGAATAATTGTCATAATAACCAAAATGATATACATTTTCAACCTTGAAGCTTGCAGAATCCCATCTCCAATATTTAACGTAATCTATTGTGTAACCATAGATATTGGTCGTATTATCTGCAGATGTTAAGAGTGATATTGTTGCTTTAGAGCCAAGGACAGATACTTCGATATTTTGTTGGGAAATTGGCCCAGAAATCTTGATAATGTTGCTTCCGTACTCGTCAAAGATCGTAATGCTATCATTTGCACTAAGTGTAATGTTGGAAAAGTGTATTGTCAACATATATGCATTGGTTTCAATAATTGTTATGTTGTAGGTGAGTGTTTGATTTTGATAAGTGAAGGTTTGTAGAATTTCATCGATAAATGGTGTGGAATTCAGTTGTGCATCTATTCTTCTAACTCTTATTTTGTCGATTTGGAAGCCGTAAGTCGGAATGACACTAGGTTTATTACTAAATTCTATGTAAAAGACACCTGAAGTATCATTAAGCCATATTGGTAACCAGAATTCTTCCATTCCATCATAGTTTCTAAGCGTATCGCTGCTCACTATAGTATTGTTTGAAGAATCAAGAATTCTTATTGTTGAATCTTTTATGCCTAATTTCTTAAAGTGTAGCATAAGACTGTTGTAGTTTCCATATTCTGAGATGTTCACTTTTATGAACGTAGTGTTAATTGGTAACGGATGAGAAGACTCTATTGGAACACTAAGTGTAAATTCATTGTACTCTCCCGTAAAGACTTGAAGCACCGCATATTCAGGTTTGAGCATAAATTCAACCCTATCAATTATATAACCGTAGAGTGCAACATCTTCATCGCTTTTAATCGTAACCCAAAGTCCTTTCGAAGAATTAATCGGTATCCATGGAGTCCATAGATTTACTTGTTCTCCTGTATACTTAACAATAGGCTTAATAGTAGCGGGTACTTCCGTAGGAGGTTGGTAGGTTAATAGATAGGCTTTTCCATCTTGAGGCGTAAATTTAGTGTAGTATCTTCCATCTCCATAACTTATCCCTGCAACTCCATCCTCACTGTAGTCCCAGTAATACATGATAATTTCACCATTTGGATAAAGAACAACTTCGCAAAGGTCTCTCTTACTGGGAGGGAGCTCTCCAGCGAGTCTTCCATACCATCTAATCACAACTCTGTCAGAATTACTGTCAACAGACACGTCTGTAATAAGATCACGGGCATCTACTGCTATCATTTTTCTAGTTAAGAATAATGTGTCAAGGTTCAAGTACTGGGAAGTTCCTGAATCAAGTGTTATGTAGCCGTTTGTACAAACATAAATTTCGCTGTAAGTTTCGTTGTAGAATGGAAAACTAAATGGTAAAGAAACAACAGCATAATCATCGTCACCACTTACCACTTCAATGCCATCAGCTATTGGTGTGAACGTGGTTTCAGAGACAGCATAATTTCCGAGGATAGGAATATTATAAATTTCGACGTAGTCAAAGTTTTCCTCCACTTGTAGATAACTGAAATGAAGCCTTGCCATTGAAACCATTGTCCAGTCTACATTAATGTAATCAAGGATGTTTCTTCTGTCAACTATACCATTTAAGCTGTAAGGATGCGAAGATTCTATTGAAACCTCAAATGTCTCTATCTTAGTTGGCCAACTAGTAGTATACCCTAAAAGTGCTCCAACATCATTTTGAGATTCATTATTCAGAATAACTATAGAACCGTTGTTTTCAATGAGCGGAGTTACAGATACTGCTTCTAGAATACTCAATGGCTTCACTAATGTAATATCGAGAACTTCATAGTCCCACATATCGTCATATTCAATACCTACTTGGACAAGGTATTTTCCTTCTTCCAGGAAGAACGGATCAAAACGCAGTGTTATGTTTATAGTATCAACTCCCTTTTGCACATCAACAATGTAGGCTTCGTCTTGAACCTTAATACCACTAGACCGTAATACGCTACACTCAACGTAAAAGTCTTGAGAATTAGTAACTTCAGGATGTGTTGCATTAATTGTGAGGAATAAGCCTTCCTCCACGTCGCCAGTAAGTGGTGACGTAATTGGTGACATCACAATGGTCTGTGGAATTTCTCCTATTGATACATTCCAGTTTTCTGGGCTATCTTCCATTCCCGCTAAGGAGTAAGTACCATCAAGTTTTGCATCATGAATGATCGTGGCACTAATTGTTTCAATAACGGGATAGGCATCATAAATATTCAGAATTCCGAATGTAGAAGTTGAATGCTCTCCATCGAACACTGTAACATTTACAATATATACTCCTGGATTTTCTTTTATCCACGTATTTGAAATGGAAGTATAGAACACATCTCTGCTACTATCGTAGGTGGCGGGAAATTGCCAGATCGCGCTTTGCATCCAATATCGATAATATGGATATATTGAAACTGTAGTATCGAGTTGATAGGATGACGTTTCATTATCCCGTGCTTTAAACTCTATATAGATAGTTGGTGTTACAGGATTCGCTGTATTCGGCGAAATTATAAGATCTTCAATTATAGGATACCCTAGTTTAATTTTCTGTTGAGAACTCAAAATGTCCGTGTAGGTTTCTCCTGTTACATTAACTTTACCCGTCCATTCTAAGAGGTTTCTAAAGAGACGTTGATTTTCGAACAAATAGTCATAAGTATTGTATAATGGATTAGTTAGAAAGTCAGAGTCTGCAACCACCACTACCCTTGATATTTTTGATGCAACAATGAATGGAGTAAACTCGCAGCCAATTATAGAATTGCCAACTGTACTTGTTGAGAAAGCAACAGGCTCTGCATATTCTTTTATATATTCTATTGCTGCTGAACCTAATGCTTCGATGACATCACCAGCATATACGTTGTACATATCTGTATATCCAGTCCATTCATGAAGGGAAATCAGGCCGCTAGAAATTGGGTGATTCGTATATGCTACCACGTAGGGAGACAACATTGCATAAATGTAGTGTGCAAATTTTTCACTATCATCTATTTTTATTCCATAATTCTTTACTATTTCATTTAACGACCGTGTATTAACTGATCCTTTAATTTCGTAGCCTAAAGTGCCTATTTCAGTTTGTGGAATTTCCGCAAATACTATTAACCCACCGCCCTCTGCAACAAAACTGTTAATTTTCGAAATTTCATTTCCACTGTAGGAAAATTCAGGGTCAGAGATTATTAATACATCAATTTTTGACAGATCATCTTGCTCAATATCTATGTCTATTAGTGAAATATTATCCTTAATACTGTTAATGCGAGTTTGGAAGAACCCTCCGAAAAATACTTTGTCGACACTGAAATAATAATCTAGTCCTAAGAAATTCTTAGATACTTCTACACCAGCAACCACTCTTGGAGATTTCACCACTACAGACACAGTGACATTCATAGAAATTCCAGATGCATCGAGAATTTCTACAGTTCCCGTATAAAGTCCTTCAGAAGCATTTTCCGGGACATTGAAGAAAGCATCTAATAGATGTAGACCAGTACCCGAAACAGTAGACGGATTTATTGAAAGAATTTCAGATGCATTTCCATGTACAAATACTATTGCATTAAGAGAAAAATCACTACCTACTTCAAGCTTAAATGTAACATTCTCTCCTCTGAACAACACAAAATTGTTAAACCCTGGTAATTGCATAGGAGCCACATACATTCTGTTCGAGTAGTTTTCTAAATATTGGAACGATGCGGTGACATTCAACATACCAGCACCCTGATCCCATTCTCCCCAACTATTCAATTTCTTTGCAGAATTCCTTAGTGCTGCTTTTATAGCTTCAGGGCTTAGATCAGGATACATTTGAAGCAATAACGCAACTACACCAGCAACTTGAGGTGCTGCCACACTAGTCCCACTAAAAACATTGTATCCTCCCAGTGTTGCTGCTTTAACATTTTCTCCAACCGCTACTATATCTAAGCCCACTCTTCCATCCAATGTTGGCCCTCTTGAACTCCCCCATCCATCACTAAGTAGCCATGAACGTTCACTACTATTTCCTATCACATTTTGTCCAGAAGCATCAGTAGCACCAACAGTAATTGCTCTAAAGGCATCAGCTGGAGTAGAAAGAGATGCATAAGCAGGCCCTTCGTTTCCCGCAGCAACAATCACTATTTTTCCAGCATCAATTAAAGCATCTACCGCTTGTGAAAGCGGAGAGTAAGGCCCTTGAACTCCAATTCCCAGCGCTAATACCACTACTTTAACTTCAGAAAGTGTACTTAGATATTCAAAAGCATCAAGAATCCAGCTTTCTTGAGAAATTCCATTTTTATCTGCTACTTTAATCGAAACAAGCCTTGCTCCTGGCGCAAATCCTAGGAAATCATTTTCGTAATCAATTCCTGCAGTAATGCTTGCCACCATTGTTCCATGTCCATTTAAGTCTTCAAGAGGATCTAATTCGTAAGGAACAAAACTTTTTGAGAGATTTTCAAGTACTTTTGGCTGCCCCTTTTTCAATCCCTCAAAGTCATCAAGTGTATCATGAGAGGCATTAATTCCTGTATCAACAACAGCGATAGTTATACCTTCTCCTGTTAGTGGTGTATTATCCCAAGACCATGGAATCGAGTACATACTTCTCAAATCTTCGGTTGTGACTGAATCTCCCTTTAATGTCATAGTCTCATCTATAACCTTGCATTTTGTATCTATCCAAACTCCTGTAATTCTAGGGTCTTTCGCAATCCGCAAAACTGCATTACTAGAGATAGAGGTGAAAATTGCTGGTATAAGACTATAAACCCTCTCTATTTTCACAGTCTTTCCTAAGATCTCACCTAATATGCGTTCATAATCGCCTGGCGAAATATCGGAACGAAAAACTATAACAACGGGCACTTCTTCACTGATAGGACTGTTTTTTATTGTTGTAGAAGGAGACGATTCACTAAAAACATTTTTAGAAACTTTTACCTTTCCTTCATGGAACAAAAAGCTAGTAATGTACGGCAACGGCAGTATGAAGGCTACTACAATCATTACGCAGAATACAAGTGCAAGATTCCTTTTCACCTTCTCTCCCCCATATCGAATTTCATATAAAAATATAGCAACCGTTAGATTTAAGATTTTTGACAATTATTTAAGATACAAATTGCAATGATTATAAACTCTATTTCGCCGGATATTAACGAAGAAAATGAAATTAAGACGATTTTAACATTATTAATGAGGAAAACGTATTAAAAGCTCAAAACTATTTCCTAAAACATCGACAAAATTTTAAAGGATTTTGAAGTTAATAGATTCTTTAATAAATTTGCAAAATAGGGAAAAAGTAGATGAGAATTTTATTAATTTTATTCCCTGTATCTTCTTCTGCTAACTTCTTTCAAGTCATGTTTAAGTAACTTTTGAAGTTTTTTTAGTTTTCATCTTTTTTAATGCAATTAATAATCCAGCTGCCACCCCTACTATAAGCACGAATACACCTGCCATAAGTTTGGACGATATTGTTGGTTCCTTTTGCTTCTCCTCAACTCTGTAAGAATAGTACATGCTATAGGCGAGGTTTCCAGCTTTGTCATAAGCCTTAAAGTAGTATGTGACTTCTACATCTGCTTCCTGTCCTGGTATCGTTGCCACCCATTTCCCATCTTCAAAACTCATTTGTAGCTGTATCCAACTACCCCCAGCAACACTATACCATAGTGTTACGTTTTTTACGCCACTCAACTCGTCGCTTACAGCAACACTCACATTGACATCTTCGCCTTCTACGGGTTTCTCTGGGCTCAAAACAGGGTTTCCAATAGTTGGGCCAGTATTATCGACCATAACGATAACGGTTTTGTTAGCCATGTTTCCAAATATGTCTACAGCCACCAGTTCCAAACAGTATAGGCCGTCTTCGTAAATCGGCGTGTACCATTCAAATTCATAGGGAGCATCGTAATCTGAACATATTGGAGTTCCATTAATAACGAGTTCAACTCTATGTATACCAGAAGCGTCGCTAGCATTTACAACAATTATTACAGTGTCTCTGAGGAAAGAGCCTTCAACGATGTTAGTCTCGATCGTAGGAGGAACTGTTTCAGTTACCATAAGGTAGTTTTCCTTAGACTGTACTAGCGGGTAATTATCTGTGTTGTTCTCATCCAAAATATATGGTTCATCTCCGACTCCATTCCAATCTTCATCTGGACCGGTGTAATCACTCCAGTAATTGCCTAGGTAACCGGAGTACTGATACCCGTAATAAGCATATTTTAGCGGTTCCGTAGAACTCCAAACATTTGTTGAATCATACACATAAGAGTTGTTTGTATTATCAAAGTTGTTCAAGTAAATAATGCAATTACTTGAGCGGTAAATGTAGATGCCATACTTTGTGTTGTTTGCTATAATATTGTTTATTATCGTATTGTTATCTGAACCACGTAGCCAAATTCCATATTCGTCATTGTTTGTTATATTATTGCTCATTAACGTGTTGTTAATACTATGATCAAAAAGGTAAATTCCCCATTTGTTGTTCTCTATACCGTTATTTTTTATTGCATTTTTACTTGATTGATCTAGGTAAATTCCATTGTAAGTACAGTTTTTTATGACGTTGTTTATTATCGTATTGTAAGATGAAGCGTAAAGGTCTATTCCTGCTTGTTTAATATCTGTTATATTGTTATTGGTTATCGTATTGTTGTTAGAATGCCAGAGCCTAACTCCATACGTGTTGTTTGTTATAATATTGTTTGCTATCGTGTTGTTGTTTGAATAATTCAGATAAATTCCATGGTATCCGCCCGTTATTGTGAATCCACTTATTTTTACGTTGCTAGCCGATATATTAACCACAGGCACATTATATCCTGTTTGGGAAGGTGTAATGGTTGTTTTTTCGGGACCGTTCTCAGAGATTAACGTCAAAGCTTTATTAACAACAATATTCTCCACGTATACACCATCTTTAACGATTATTGTATCTCCAATGCTTGCATTGTTTATCGCGGACTGTATTGGCGTAGAACTTGGGTTGAATTGTCCTCCCTCAAACCACCAACCCGAACCATTAACATAAATAATATTCCCAGAAAACTTAGCCGCAACACTACGTTTACCTACAATGTTAAAAACCAAGTTTTCACTCGGCTCAGGTGCGTACTTTTCATCTGCTCTATTCTGCAAGGAAAACACGTAGTGAAAGTGTATCTGCGGCATTATGAGCAACGATAAAATTAGGATCGCATATATAAGTTTATATGCGTCCCTCAATTACCCATCACCCAACAATGCCCATATAGACCTACTAAGACGAAAAAATTGTATATAATAATTGCGGTTATTTGAATTTCAACTATTTAACAAAGAAAGGCATTAATGTAAGTATCGAAAATTATTTTTTTTCGAAAACTAAGTACATATAGGTTATTTTGTAGGGTATTGTTGGGGCACTATACTGTTAAAAGCCTAATTACAGTTAGTAATATTTTTGTTAGGTCAAAGTATCCTTTGGCTTCAATGACAGGAGTTAAAGTTTTAATGAACACTGAGAGGATTATTGATGAATCAAAGCTTACATTTACCTATAAAGGTTTTAAACGGATTGTATTTTTTCTTGTACTCTTTTCAAATGTTATTTGATAGTTAATTCATAGATGTAGGTGAGTTATCCATTTTTACCGGATTTTTAGATAAAGTTATAAACCGTTTAGTAATACTTCTCTACAAAAAAGTATTACTTCAGGTGGGCGAGGTATATGGCGACAAATACAGGAAAAATAGCCACCGTGATAATAGTGGCAATAATTATGCTAGCCGTCGGATTTGTTGGCGGCTACTACATGTTTAGAGGACAACAAGTAGAGGAAGTACCAAAAGAAATAGTGTTGATTGACGACCTTGGAAGAGAAGTAACTTTAGATAAACCAGCAGAGAGAGTAGTATCTCTCGCAGCAGCTGCAACACGAACACTATACGATCTCGGAGCCTTCGATAAGGTAGTAGGAGTTGATAAGTACAGTGATGACCCGCCAGAAGCACAAAACAAAACCGTTGTAGGAAGCACAGATATAGAGAGTATTGTAGCACTGGAACCAGATCTCGTTATTGCTTGGTGGTATTATGAACAAAAACTACAACAACTTGAAGAATTAGGCATTCCAGTGATCTATATACATCCAACAACCATTGAGGGAATATACTTCGATATTCTACTGCTAGGAAAAGCAGTGGGCGCTGAAGAAAAGGCAGAAGACCTCGTAAGCAACTTGAAAACTAGAGTCGCATATATAGAAGCACTTGTTAAAAACTTAACAAAAACTACATCGAGACCCAAAGTGTATCTAGAACTTTACTCACCATACAAGACCGTTGGAAGAAACACATTTACACACCAAATGATAGAACTTGCTGGCGGCATTAACATTGCCGGAAACCTTACAGGTTACCCCAAACTTAGCGATGAATACATCATAGAAGCAAATCCAGACGTAATATTATATGAAAGCGATTTGCCCCTTGAAAACTTCACAAACAGAGCTGGCTGGGATCAAATAAACGCCGTAAAGAACGAAAAAATATACCATCTCGATAGACATATTGCAACAGCATCTCCAAGATTTATTGAAGGCCTAGAGTTCATGATATGGGCATTCTTTGAAGTCAATGTATCAGAAACCTCAGGATACATAACAATAGCAGCTACAAGTAAATCTGCTGTACAGACCAGTACAGAAATGACATGCTTACACGAGCTATTCATGTTGCAAGACATGTTAGAAAAGGTGATCACAGAAATACTTTAACACAATTCATACAATTGTGCAGCTAACATTTTATGTTCTAAACAAACAGCATTACACATTTCCATCAAAAACATATAGTAATACTTTTTTATTTTTTAGTAACACTTTTTTACTCATAGTAGTATACTTCCAAGAGTCAACATATAGGTGCTGTAGATGGTCCTTGAAATCTACAAACAAATGATTGCTAGGAAAATCCTTTTCACAATATTCTCAGCAATATTACTTATTCTATCCGTGGTTATAGGGGTAAGTATTGGAGTAGTTCAAATTCCCCCAAGTCTTGTATTAAAAATTTTACTAAGAGGATCATCTTCTGAGTCAAATTATTTGTATGCTATCATCATCTGGAAGGTTAGACTACCTCGTGTACTCATGGCAAGTTTAGTGGGGGCCTCACTTGCAATAGCCGGTTGCTTAGTGCAAGGAGTCTTCAGAAACCCTCTTGCAAGCCCTTATGTTTTAGGAATTTCATCGGGAGCTGCATTTGGCGCAGCTTTTGCAGTTATATTGGAGCTATGGTTCGTAATCCCCATCCCTATTTTTGCTTTTATATTTGCAATGTTTTCCCTTATGATAACTTATGTGGTTGCAGCTGAGGATGGACGACTTCCAGTGACAGGTCTTCTTCTTGCCGGTATAGCAGTAGCGTCCCTATTTTCTGCGTTAACCTCGTTTATGATGTATGTAGCAGGGGAAAAACTCGAGGTTATAGTTTTCTGGCTGATGGGAAATCTTACAGGAATTAGATGGAAGGAAGTTCAAGTAGTTGCTGTGGGATCTGTTCCCTTAATTGTTATATCGTTGTTTTTTGGACGAGAACTTAATATCATGATGCTAGGTGAAGATACGGCGAAAAGTTTGGGAGTTGAAGTTGATAAATCTAGAAAAGTTATTGTGATTTTAGTTGCGCTACTTGTATCTGTTTGTGTATCATATGTTGGTCCCATAGGTTTTGTTGGACTAGTTATACCGCATATGGTGAGACTTGTAATAGGACCTGACAACAGATTTCTTATTCCAGCATCTGCATTCTTTGGTGGAGCATTTCTTGTCTTTGCCGATCTTATCTCTAGAGTTGTAATACAACCTGCTGAAATTCCAATAGGAATCATAACATCGCTCTTTGGCGTTCCCTTCTTCATTTATTTACTAAAAAGAAGAAAAAAGGTGATAACCTATGATATTGAAGGTGCATAACATTACTTTCTCCTACAATAGCGTTAATGTATTAGAAGATATTACATTTGAGGCAGGAGAGGGTGAAATTCTTGGAATTCTTGGTCCTAATGGTGCTGGAAAAACAACATTACTTAGATGTATTTTCCGAGCACTTATTCCAAAACAAGGTGTGATTCTTCTCGATGGAAGAGACATTAAAGCAGTATCAAGAATAGAATTAGCAAAGAAGATTTCTGTAGTCACTCAAGAAAATGTAATTGCACCATTCACGGTTTTAGAAACTATACTTATGGGTCGTTTCCCTCATACAACTACGTTCAAACTTTTTGATTATAATGCAACGAATCTTGTCGAAAATGTAATTGAGAAGTTAGATCTCCGAGAATTTTTAGAAAGAGGATTAAATGAGGTTAGTGGTGGAGAAAGAAGAAGAATACATATAGCAAGAGCACTTATTCAGCAACCTAAAGTTCTTTTGCTCGACGAACCAACTTCGCATCTCGATCCAAATTACAAGCTTCAAATAATGGACGTAATAAAAGAATTCACCATTGAAAATAGTCTTGTTACTATTATGACATTACACGATTTATCTCTAGCTGCACGGTTCTGTGACAAAATTATCTTGTTAAAAGAAGGAAGGATTTTTGCAGCTGGTACACCCAGTGAAGTCCTCACACCCAAAAATATAGGAGAAGTCTATAAGATAGATGTTAGAATCGTTGAGGGAGAAAATGGTGAAATACTGGGAATTTTACCTTTAAAAACAATACGAGATGATAAAAATGAAATGGTGGCGTTGCGAAACCCCCTTCTTTAGAAAAGTCACATACATGGAACATACAAAAACCCTGTTCATTTACAACTTCGGCTGCAACTGGGCATGCTCTGTATGCACATATAGAATCAAAGATCCATGCAATGGAGAAGAATGCAAAAGAATACCAGAAAACAAGATAATAGAATTAATAGAAGAATATTACCGGAATGAAAAAGCTGAAAAGGTAAAGTTTCTAGGCGGAGAACCTCTTATCAACCCTCATTTACCAGCAATAGCTAAGTTTGCAATGAACCTCGGAGCAAGAGTAGGCATTGGTCACACCAACTTATCAATAATGCCTCCCGATGGAGTAGAGAGCGCCGTAGTGAGTATAAAAGCCATTAGTGAAGATA
>Ga0209426_1000456_pt1 | contig 42541 bp, 36 predicted proteins | sample Deesub1362B_J571_FD_187697 | JGI IMG/M metagenome (GOLD analysis project Ga0209426, IMG submission 187697) | Deep oceanic, basalt-hosted subsurface ecosystem from Juan de Fuca Ridge flank, Pacific Ocean, CORK Borehole 1362B_J2.571 (SPAdes)... ...
GAGGAGACGGTCGGCAACGTTATCCAGACGATCAAGAAGGCGCTGATGGAGGAGGTCCCCCTGCTGGACGAGATCGTCCTCATCGACTCCGGTTCGGTGGACTACACCCGCGAGATCGCCGCCGACCTGGGGATTCCGGTCTACATCCACCAGGAGATCCTTCCCCAGTACGGGGCCTATCGGGGCAAGGGGGAGGCGTTGTGGAAGAGCCTCTACGTCCTTGAGGGTGACATCATCGCCTGGATCGACACCGACATCGTCAACATCCACCCCCACTTCGTCTACGGCATCCTCGGCCCCCTGCTGCGGGAGCCGCGGATCCAGTACGTGAAGGGGTTCTACCGCCGTCCCCTGCGACAGGGGGACAGGTTACTCGCTGGCGGTGGCGGCCGGGTGACCGAACTGACCGCCCGCCCTCTGCTCAACCTCTTCTTCCCCGAACTCTCCGGCCTCATCCAGCCGTTGGCCGGGGAGTACGCCGGTCGGCGGGAAGCGCTGGAGCGGCTCCCCTTCTTCACCGGCTACGGCGTGGAGACCGGGCTGCTCATCGACATCCTCAACGCCTACGGCCTCCAGGCCATCGCCCAGGTGGACCTGCGGGAGCGGATCCATCGGAACAAGCCGCTGCCCGCCCTCTCGCCGATGTCCTTCGCCATCATCCAGGTCGTCGTCCGGCGGCTGGAGGACCGGCACAAGATCCGCCTCCTGGAGGAGATCAACAAGACGATGAACCTGATCCGGTACGAGCCGGGCCGGTTCTACCTGGAGACCATCGAGGTCCGCGAACGGGAACGCCCGCCGATGATCACCATCCCGGAGTACCGACAGAAGCGGGGTCTGCCGCCCCTGGAGAGCGAGGAGGATTCGAGGGTCACCACAGAGACACAGAGAACACAGAGGAACCTCTAGTACAGAGAAAACTCTATGCCCTCTGTGTCTCTGTGCTCTATCCATCGCAGCACAACGAACTAACACAGGAGGCGTCTCTTGGCCCGACTGATCCTCATCCGCCACGGAGAGACCGATTGGAACGTGGAGGGCCGCTATCAGGGGCAGGCGGACCCGCCGCTCAACGCGCGAGGGGAGACGCAGGCCCGCCGGTTGGCCGAGGAACTGCGGGGGGTCGGCCTGGACGTGCTCTACGCCAGCCCCCTCCGCCGCGCCCTGCAGACCGCCCGGGTGATCGCCGAGCGGCTGAGGCTTCCTCTGCACACCGAACCCCGGCTGATGGAGATCCACCTGGGGGAATGGCAGGAACTCCTCTGGACGGAGATCGCCAAGCAGTATCCGGACCTCTTCCGCCGCTGGCAGACGGAGCCCTGGGAGGTCCACCCGCCCGGCGGCGAGACCCTGACCGAGGTCCAAGCCCGCGTCTACACCGCCGTGGACGAGATCCTGGCCCGCCACCCTGACCAATGCGTCGGCCTGGTCACCCACCGCCTCCCCATCGCCCTGCTCAAGATCCGCTACCAGGGCCTCGACCCCGACGCGGTGCGCACGCTGGAACTGCCGAACACGTACTGGGAGGAGATCCCCGTCGAACACAAAACGTGGAACGTGAAACATGAAACGTGAAGCGTCAGACGTCAAGCGTCAAGAGGGCTTGCGCGAACAGGTGATGGAACTGGTCTGGGCCGCGCTGGGGGCGGTGAACCCGATGCGGGCGGTGGCTCGTAACCTGCAACGGGAGGGGAACCAGATCCGCGTCGGAGACCGGCTCTACGAACTGCCCTCCGACCGTCGGGTGGCGGTGATCGGGGCAGGGAAGGCCGGAGGTGGGATGGCGGCCGGGGTCGAGGCGATTCTGGCCGATCGGATCGGCGAAGGCTGGGTCAACGTCCGCTACGGCTACGAACCCTCCCGGCCGCTCCAGCGCATCCGCGTCCACCCCGCCGGTCACCCCATCCCGGACCAGGCGGGGGTGGAGGGGACCCGGCGCATCCTAGATCTGGTGGAGGGCCTCGACGAGGGGGACCTCGCGCTGGTGCTCATCTCCGGCGGCGCGTCCGCCCTCCTCGTCCAGCCAGTGGAAGGGGTCTCGCTGGAGGACCTGCAACAGTTGACCGACGAACTCCTGCGCAGCGGCGCGACCATTGAAGAGGTCAACACGGTCCGCAAACACCTCTCCCAGGTCAAAGGGGGCCATCTGGCCCGGCGGATCACGCAGCGCGGAGCCCAGGCCGCCGTGCTGGTCCTCTCCGACGTGGTCGGCAACCCCCTGGACGGGATCGGCTCCGGCCCGTGCGCGCCCGACCCCACGACGTTCGCCGACGCCTGGGCGGTGCTGGAGCGGCACGGCCTGCTGGACCGGATCCCTGCAACCGTCCGCGCTTACCTGGAGCGAGGGCTGCGCGGCGAGGTAGAGGAGACCCCCAAGCCGGGCGACCTCCTCTTCGAGCACGTCCACCACGTAATCGTGGGCGATAACCGGACGGCGGCGCTGGCCGCGGCGGAGCGGGCGCGGGCACTGGGCTTCCACGCGGAGGTGCTGACCACCCACCTGGAGGGGGAAGCGCGGGAGGTCGGCAAGGTGCTGGCCGCGCTGGCGAAGGAGGAGGCCCGCTACGCTACTCCTCTCCCCCACCCCGCCTGCCTGATCCTCGGCGGGGAGACCACGGTGACGGTCCGTGGCGACGGCAAGGGAGGGCGCAACCAGGAAATGGCCCTGGCCGCCGCCCTGGCGCTGGACGGGTGGGAGGGGGTGATGGTGGCGACGCTGGCCACCGACGGCACCGACGGCCCCACCGACGCCGCTGGTGCCATCGCCGACGGGGACACCGTGGCGCGGGCCCGCGCGATGGGACTAGACCCCGTCGACCACCTGAACCGCAACGACGCCTACTCCTTCTTCGCCAGTCTGGGCGACCTGATCCTCACCGGCCCCACCGGCACCAACGTCTGCGACCTGGCCTTCGTGTTGGCCTTTTGAAGAGAGCCACGGAGACCAGCCACCTGACACTTTTGATAAGGAGCCTCCCGCAGGTTCCCTATAGACATCCGAGCGAGCCGTAAAGGGTCCTTTGACCAACCACCTGCGCTATCAAGCCGTGCGTAACCTGCGGGAGGCTGGTAAACTGTCGGATAGCCCACCACGGAGACAGTCTTGAGCGTTCAAATTTTCCACGGGAGTGTGGTATAATCCTACCCGATGTCCGAACTGCGTGAGAGCGGCTTGATCCGACTGGTCCCCCGCCTGGGACGGACAGGGGCCTGGTTCCTTCCACCCTGGGCGGTCCTGTGTGGGGCCATCGCCTCCTCCCGACTCCATCCCTCTCTCGACGACGGCGTCCGGCTGGCGCTGAGCGTGCTGCTGGTGGAGGGAGGATGGGGCACTCTGTGGAGCGCGTTGGGGACGACCGACTGGGCCGCGCTGTTCGAGCAATGGCGCGGGTGGGTCGACTCTTCCCCCGTTCCCTCTATCCCCTACGCCCAGCCTGGCAGCCCGGCCGAACGGTTCACCTTCTGGCTCTCCCGACTGCGCTCCTGGTGGCGAAAGGTCCTGATCCCCACCGCAGGCCCCGCGCTGGGAGCGGCGATGGTCGGCTCTGCCGTCTCGCTCCTCGTGGCCCTCGCCCTTGGTCCCGAGACGCTCATACTGACATTGGGGGTCCTGGCCCTAATGGAACTGGCCCTGCTCTCGCGCCGCGGTCAGATACCGGTGTCGGGCGGATGGGACGGGGTGCTGCGCACAGGGGCCCCCTGGCTGGTGGGCCATCTGGCCTTCGGGTCCCTGACCCTCACTTCTGTAGCGCTTGCAGGAGCCTTCTCCCTCGCCGCAGCGGGAGCCGACGGGCAATCCCGCCGGGCGTGGATCGGCGGGCAGGCTCTCGCTGCCCTCCTGCTCATCTCCCTCCACCAACCCCTGACAGCCACTTTCCTCGCCCTTCTCCTCATCCCCCAGTGGCTTCTCCTCGCCCGCCCAGCGCTGTCCAACCCGGCTTACCAACACGCGCTCCCCTGGCTGGCAGCGGCGATGCTCTTGGCTGCTTTGGCAGTGTGATATGACCTGGGCGTTGGTCGTCGGTGGAGTGCTATTGCTCGCCGGTCTCCTCTACTGGCAGCTGGTCATCGCCGAGGGGACCTATCTGGGCCCTCGCGTGGTGACCTTCCTCTACAATCTGGTCGCGCCCACCTATGACGAGATCAAACAGTTCGACATGGCCTGCGAGCAGTGGTTCCTGGGCCTCCCCCTGGCCCGCGCTTTGGAGACGGTCCCAGCCCCGCTGGTGCTGGACGTGGGGACCGGGACGGGACGCCTGCCCCGCGCGCTGCTGTTCCAGCCCGCCTTTCAGGGACGGGTGATCGGGCTGGACCTTTCCCGAAGGATGTTAACGGAGGCCGCCCGACGGCTGCGTCCCTACGGGGAGCAGGTGTCGCTGATCTGGCAGGACGCCCAGGTACTGCCCTTCCCGGACGACACCTTCGACGCGGTGACCTGCCTGGAGGTCCTGGAGTTTACCCCCCGCCCTAGGGCGGTGTTGCGGGAACTGGTGCGGGTCCTCCGGCCCGGCGGGGTCCTCCTGATCTCCAACCGGATCGGGCGGGACGCAGCGCTCCTGCCCGGCCGGGCCTTCCCCCGCCCGGTCCTGGAGCAGGTGCTGGAGAACCTTCTTTTGGAAGACATCCAGATCCGCCCCTGGCAGGAAGACTACGACCTAGTGTGGGCGCTGAAGCGGGGCGAGCCCCGGGGTGGCGGTGTGCGGCCATTGGAGGAAATCCTCCGCTGCCCGGCCTGCCAGCACGGCCCCCTTTCCCTGGAACGAGAGGCTTACCGATGCGCCGGATGCGGACGGGAGTACCCGGTCGCCAAGGACGGGGTGATCGAAATGGCGGCTGCGGCACGACGCCGCCCCCGCTAACTAGACCGGTGTAGAGAGAGAAGTGGAGATGGCAAAGAAACGAAAGCACCGGAAACGGCGGCATCCCCAGCCCCCTATGCCACGACCTCAGCCGTTCGAGGAGATCATCGAGAAGGCAAGGAGGCTGGCCGAGGAATACAAGGTCGAGGAAGCCCTGGAGGTACTGGAGAGCATCCCCGCCCACATGCAACGCCGGTTCGAGGTACTGCTGCTGCGGGGGACCCTGCTGTCGGAGTTGGGCTTTTCGTTGGAGGCGATGGAAGCCTTCGAGCGGGCGCTTCGCGCGGCACCGGGCCATCCTCTTGTCCTAACCCACCTCGCGCTCCTGTACGACGAAGCGGGTTGGACCGCCCACTCGGCGCGGGCAGCCCGCCGGGCGCTGGAAGCACCCGAGGGCATTCCCCCTGAAGTCGTCGCCGAATTGCAACAGATCGCAGAAGAGGCTGCGGCCGAGATCCGGGAGAAGGCTGCCGCTGGACCGGTCCCCTTCGAGCGGATGGAAAAAGCCCTCCACATCAGCGAGCAGGCCCATCGACGGCTGGCGCTCGGGCGGTTCGAAGAGGCTGCCCGGCTCTACGGACGGGCCGCCCGCGTCGTGCCCAACTGGCTTCCTCCCTACAACAACATGGCCCTCTCTCTCTTCCTCGCCGGGCAGGTGAAACGAGCGATCCAGATTAGCGAGACGATACTGGAGGCCCATCCCGAGAACGTCCACGCCCTCGCTAACCTCATCCGCTTCTACCTGGCGCTCGGCGAGCGGGAGAAAGCGGAGGAATACGCCGCCCGGCTGAAGCAGGTTCCCGCTGAATCGCTGGAGCAACTGGACAAGGTCATCGAGGCGTTGGGGTTCATCGGGGACGACGAAGCGCTCTACCGGATCTACCGCCGGCACCACCACCAGATCGACGACCTAGATATGTACTCTCTTCTAACCCTTGGCTCTGCCGCAGCCAACATGGGACATCCCCAGATCGCACGGCGGCTCTGGAGGAAGGCCAAGGAATGGGGGTACCCAGAAGTCCCCCTTCTGCCCTTTTACGAGGCGCTGAGTCGGGGCGCGCCAGGGCCCGGATGGTTGGAGCGATACCCCACAGTCTCCTTTCACCAGATGGTCCCCTCTTCCCGGTTCAGCGAACTGATCGACCTGATGGATGCGTGGGAGGAGGGAGATCTCACAGAGAACCGAAGGCGGAAGCGCGTCCGTGACCTGCTGAGACGCACTCCCTTTCTCATCCAGGCCCTCGTGGATATGCTGTGGGGGACAGAAGACCCCCTCTCAGCGATCCGCGCGCTGGCCTTCCTCGGGACACCAGAGGCGATTGAGGAACTCCGCCGCTTCGCCTTCAGTCAGGTCGGTCCGATGCGTGACCGCCTCATCGCCGTGGAGGCCCTCGCCGAGTTGGGGGTGATCGACCGGGAGAAACCTGTTCAGATCTGGGACGAGAAGAAGCAACGCTGGATCAACGCCAGTATGTTCGCCGTGGAGGTCACGACGGAGGTCGAGCCGCCGGACTACGACGAAGCGGTGTTGGAGCTCATCGACGCGGGCGTCAAGGCCCTCAACAAAGGTGCACTGGAAGAGGCCCGCGAGAAACTGGAAGCAGCGTTGGAACTGGACCCCCACGCAGCCATCGTCCACCACAATCTCGCTGTGATTCTCCAGAGGATGGGGGAGATCGACGAGGGCGTCGAACACCTGAAGAAGGCCCTGGAGATCCACCCCGACTACCCCTTCGCCCGTTGCAGCCTCGCCAACTTCTACATCGACGAGGGGAATCTGGAAGCGGCGGAGGATCTCCTTAGTCCCCTGGCCGAACGGCGCCGGTTCCACCCCGCCGAGTGGGCTTACTACCACCGCACGATAGCCCGGCTGAGGTTGGAACAAGAGGACTACGAAGCAGCCGAGCAACACGCCCAGATCGTCCTGGAGATGATGCCGGACGACGAAGCAGCGCAGGAGATCCTAGATCAGGCCGAGTGGGGACGGATTTTCTCCACACCTCGCTGGCAGGAATACCTGCGCAGGCGACGGGAGCGGGAAGAAAAGAAACGCCGTCGCCCCACCCGTCCCGACGCGACCCTCGCCGAGTGTCTGGAGCGCATCACCAAAGAGAGCCTCATCTGCACTGCCCGGGCGATGCCCTCTCCCCGTAAGTACAACGTCCGAAAAGCCATCCTGATCCAGGACCTGGCCGAATACCTCCCCGACCCGGAGGTGCTGCAGGAGATCGTGAAAGGGCTCTCCGACGAGGAGCGGCAGGCCCTGCGGGACGTGCTGGAGGCCGGGGGGACGATGGACTGGGAGGAGTTCACTGGCCGCTACGGGGACGACCTGGACGAAAGCCCCTTCTGGTACTTCCACGAGCCGGAGACGGTGATGGGTCGGCTGCGAATGTTGGGCCTCTTGAGTGAGGGGACGGTGGATGACCGGCTCATCGTGTTGATCCCCTACGAACTGCGCGAACTCCTGCCACCGCTGCTGGAGGAGAGAGGATGAGACAGCGAATCGTCCGCTACGACACGACGGGTGGCCCTCGCTGGGGCGTCGTCGCTGAAGGAGAGGTGGTCCGGGAACTCCGGGGGAACCCCTACGGCGAATGGGAGCCCGGGCCGGAGGTGGGGCTGCCAGCGGACCTCCGCCTGCTGGCCCCCGTCGCCCCCTCCAAGATCCTCTGCGTGGGCCGCAACTACCCCGCCCACGCCGCCGAGCACGATGCGGAGGTCCCTCCAGAACCGCTCCTGTTCCTCAAGCCACCCAGCGCCGTCATCGGGCCGGGGGCTCCCATCCTCCTGCCTCCCCAGTCGCGGCGGGTGGACTACGAGGCGGAGATGGCCGTGGTCATCGGCCGCCGGTGTCGGGACGTAGCGCCCGAGGAGGCCTGGAAGTACGTCTGGGGCGTCACCTGCGCCAACGACGTCACCGCCCGCGACCTGCAGCGGCGGGACGGGCAGTGGACCCGCGCCAAGGGGTTCGACACCTTCTGCCCGGTGGGGCCGTGGGTGGTGATCGGCCTCTCTGAAGCGGACGTGGCCGACCTGGAGGTGATCTGCCGGGTCAACGGGGAGGTCCGCCAGCGGGGACGTACCTCAGAGATGGCCTTCTCCCCGGCCGACCTGATCGCTTACAGTTCGGCGGTGATGACCCTGGAGCCGGGCGACCTCCTCCTCACCGGCACCCCCGCCGGGGTGGGGCCGCTCCACCCCGGAGACGTGGTCGAGGTGGAGGTGGAGGGGATCGGCGTCCTGCGCAACCCCGTGGCGCGTCGGTAGGGGAGCCGCCCGCCCACACCGCCGGCACGTCCCTACTCGTACCGCAGCGCCTCGATAGGGTGCAGCCGTGAAGCCCGCCAGGCAGGGTACAGGCCGGAGGCCAGCCCCACGACGGCCGAGACGGTCGTCGCCAGCACCACCGCCTGCACCGAGATCACGGCGCGGAACCCCTCGATCAGGGCGGAGACCACCTGCGCGCCGGCCGCGCCGAGGCCGATGCCGATCAGCCCGCCGACCACCGCCAGCACCACCGCCTCGATGAGGAACTGCCACAGGATGTCCCGCCGCCGCGCTCCCACCGCCTTGCGCAGGCCGATCTCCCGCGTCCGCTCCGTCACGCTGACCAGCATGATGTTCATAATCCCGATCCCACCGACCAGCAGGCTGATCCCGGCGATGGCCCCCAGAAAGACCGTCAGCACGCCGGTGATCTGGCCGAAGGTCCGGATCAGGTCCGCCTGGCTGAGGACGGTGAAGTCGTCCTCGTCCTCAAAGGCGATGTTGTGCCGCTCCCGCAGCACCAGCCGGATCTGCTCCGCCGCCGCATCCATCCGGCCCTCGCTGACCGCTTCGACCAGGATGTAGGAGACCCGGTACTCCCCGCTGGCGGTGCGGGCGGAGAAGAGGCGAACCTGGGCCGTGGTGAGGGGCACCAGGACCGCGTCATCGGCGTCGGTGAAGGTGCCCCCCTTCTCCTCCAACACCCCGATGACCCGGAAGGGGACGCCGTTGATGCGGACCGTCTCGCCGATGGGATAGGGGTTATCGGGGAAGAGGTCCTCCACCACCGTCTGGCCCAACACCGCCACGCGGGCGCGGCTCTCCAGGTCGTGCTGGGAGATGAACTCCCCCACCAACGGATGCCAGTTGCGCACCTCCTCGAACTCCGGGGTCACCCCCTGGACCTGAGTGGATGTCTGCCGACCCTCGGCGACCACCGTCGCGGTCCGCTCGTACACCGGAGCCACCCGGGCCACGTCCGGCAACCGGAGCGGATCGGAGAGGGCGGCCACGTCCCCCATCGTCAGCCGCCGGGTGACGGAGTGGCCCGGCCCCCCGCCCGACTGCATCCGGCCGGGGACGACGAAGAGAAGGTTGGTGCCGATCCCCTGGAACTGCTCGGTCACGTACACCTGAACCCCCCGACCGGCCGCCATCAGGGTGATGACCGCCGCCACGCCGATGACGATGCCCAACATCGTCAGCGCGGAGCGCAGTTTGTTGGCCATCAGGGCGCGCAGGGCCACCCGCATGCTCTCCAGCAGGTTCATCGCTCCCCCTCCTCGGCCAGGTCTGCCCAAAGGGGCTCCGTCACCCGCTCCTCCCCCGTGATCCGACCGTCGTACAGATGGAGGATACGGGAGGTGTGGCGGGCGATGGTCTGGTCGTGGGTGACCAGCACGACGGTGATCCCCCGCTCCTGGTTGAGCCGCTGCAGAAGGGCCATCACCTCCCGACCCGAACGGCTGTCCAGGTTGCCGGTCGGCTCATCGGCCAGGATGATGGAGGGGTTGTTGACCAGGGCGCGGGCGATGGCCACCCGCTGCTGCTGCCCGCCGGAAAGTTCGGTGGGAGTATGGTGGAGCCGGTCCCCCAGGCCGACCGCCTCCAGCGCCTCCTGCGCCCGGCGCAGCCGCTCCGCCCGCCCGACCCCGGCGTAGATCAGCGGCAGCGCCACATTCTCCAGCGCCGTCGTCCGCGGCAACAGGTTGAAGGTCTGAAAGACGAAACCGATCTGCCGGTTGCGGATCTCCGCCAGCCGGTCGTCGTCCAACCGCCCCACCTCCTCCCCGTCCAGCCAGTAGGTGCCAGAGGTCGGCGTGTCCAGACAGCCGATGATGTTCATCAGAGTGGACTTCCCCGAGCCCGACGGCCCCATAATGGCGACCATCTCCCCCGGCGCCACCTCCAGCGAGACCCCGCGCAGGGCGTGGACCTCCACCTCGCCCATCTGGTAGACCTTCGTGACGTCCTGGATGCGAATGACCGGTTGGGTCATCCCTACCTCCTGGGACTACTGAAGAGGCCGCCGGTCTCCTCCCGGACGAGGACGAGGACGTCGCCTTCCTCCAGGCCCTCCAGCACCTGGCTGTACCCCTCGTACCGCACGCCCAGGCGGACCTCCACCCGCTCCAGGCCGCCGTCTCCGGTCTGGCGGTAGACGTAAGGCCGACCGGTGGTCGGATCCACCCGGACCACCCAGTTGGGGATGATCAGTTGATCGGTCAACTCCTCCACCAGGATGACGGCGGTGGCGGACATCCCGGCCCGCAGGGGCGCGTCGGTGGGGTCGAGGCCGATGACCACCGGGTAGGCAACTGCCCCCTCCTCTAACGTCGCCGCCGGTCCGATCCGTTCGACCGTACCGGTGAGGGCGAGATCGGGCAAGGCGTCCACCGTGATCTCCGCCGGCAAGCCCACCTCCAACCGGGCCACGTCGATCTCGTCCACGGTGACGGAGAGACGGAAGTGGGAGTTGTCCACCAACCGGACGGCCGGGACGCCGACGGAGACGTTCTCCCCCACGGCGACGTTGACCGCCGCCACCGCCCCGTCGAAGGGGGCGACCAGGGTGGCCCCCTCCAGGTCGGACCGGGCCTTCTCCAGCGACAGTTGGGCCGCCTCCACCTCCAACCGAGCCGCCTCCAGGTCCAAGGGGTCCGCCCCCTCCTGCAACTGCCGGAGCCGGTCCAGCGCTTCCTGGTAGGCCTGCTGAGCCCGGGCCAGTTCGTTGCGGGCCTGTTGCTCCTGCAGTTGGCCCTGCTGCTCGATCCGCTCCAGGTAGCGCCGCGCGTCGATGAGGGCCTGGGTCACCCGATCCATCATCGCGTCGCCGATCTTCCCCTCTTTGTACTCCTCCAGGCTCCGGGCATACTGCGCCTCCGCGTCCTGGAGGCGATACCGGGCGTCCTCCAGATCCTCGTTCAGCAGCGTGCTGCTGAGGACGGCGGTGAGGTTGAGTTGGGCCACCTTCAGGGCAGCGGCGGCCTGGTCCACCGCGTGCTGGGCCTGGCGGATCTCCGCCTCGTCCACCGGCTCCTGCAGCCGCTCCAGCCGGAGTTCGGCCTGACGAAGGTTCAGTTCCGCCTGGGCCACCGCCCGCTCCAGATCGGCCGTCTCCAGCCGGACCAGGGGTTGCCCGGCCTGCACCTCGTCGCCGATGTCCACCAGCACCTCCGCGACCCGGCCCGGCACGTCGAAGGCCAGCGCTACCTCCGCCGCTGGTTCGAGGTTGCCGCTGGCGGTGACGGTCACCCGCAGCGTCCCCCGCTCCACGACGGCGGTCTGCGCCGCCTCCGGCTGCCCCTGAACCGTGGCGCGACGCCACAGCAGGAAGCCGCCGACGACCAGGACGACAACTCCCACCCCGATCAGGACCCACAGGCTACGACGGGATTTCATCGCTCTCCTCCACCTCTTCCAGTTCGTTCAACATCTGGCGGGCCAGTTCGGCCCATCGACCGAGAAACTGACTCACAACCGTGGCCCGCAGGAACAGGAGCCCTCCCGCAGGCCCGCCGACGACCAGCAGCTTCTCCCCCACCTCGATCCCCAGGTCCCGCCGGGCCTCGGCGGGGATCACCACCTGCCCCCGATCGCTCACCGTGACCGCCCCATAGAAACGCCCCCGTCTTTCCCCGACCATGGACACCTCCCAATTTTTAACCACTGAGACACAAAGAACACAGAGTGTAGAATACAAGATTTATCTTGTTTATCTTAATTATACCACCAATTGGCGGGAAGTCAAATACAGCGTATAACGGTAGGAGAGATGGGACAGCGAATCTTGAACAAATTGACGAATCGGGAATGAGCCTCCGATTCGTCAATTCGTTTGCGATTCGTTGTCTCATCTGCCCGCGATCTCCCCACTTACCATCTTGGTACACCCAAACACAACACACCTTGACACTTCCCCCTACCGTGGTACAATCACTGACGTTCGTCTGCAACGCCCCGGACGGGAGCAAACGTGCGGGCACTGCAGGCGACAGGAGCGCGATGGCACGAGACGGGATCTCTGCACCGGCTATCCAGGCCGGTGCAACTGCGTAGGGACCCCAACCTGGACGATCGGAGGCTGGACTGTGAGTGAACCGTACTACGACGTGATCCTTCCCCACGGGGGTGTGTTGGTCGACCGCGTGTTGCGCGGCGAGGTGCGAGAGGCAGTGCGGGAGCGGGCCGAGCGAATGCTGAAGATCCCGCTGGACCGGATGGGCCTCTCCGACCTGGAACTGCTGGCGGTCGGGGCGTTCAGCCCCCTCACCGGCTTTATGCTGAAGGCGGACTACGACCGGTGCGTCGAGGAGATGCGGCTGACCAACGGTCTGGTCTGGACCATCCCCGTCACCCTGGCCGTGGAGAGGGACCTCGCCGACCAGATCAAAGAGGGTCAGGAGGTGGCCCTCTGCGAGGGCGATCGGATCCTGGCCGTGATGGAGGTGGCCGAGAAGTACCCCTACGACCGAAAGGTCAAGGAGCGGGAGGCGCGGGAGGTCTACCGGACCACCGACGAGGCCCATCCCGGCGTGGCGCGGCTGTACCGGCGGGGGGAGGTCCTGCTGGGCGGGGACATCTGGCTGGTGGACTGGCCCACCGCGGTCAAGACGGAGTTCCCCGAACTACGCCACACCCCGGCCCAGACGCGGCGGATGTTCGCCCGCCGAGGCTGGCGGTCGGTGGTCGGCTTTCAGACCCGCAACCCCATCCATCGCGCCCACGAGTACATCCAGAAGACCGCGCTGGAGATCGTCGATGGGCTGTTCCTCCACCCCCTGGTCGGCGAGACCAAGAAGGACGACATCCCCGCCGAGGTGCGCATTGCCTCCTACCAGGCCATCCTGCGCGACTACTACCCCGCCGAGCGGGTCATCCTGGGGGTCTTCCCCGCCGCGATGCGGTACGCCGGTCCCCGCGAGGCGGTCTTCCACGCCATCTGTCGGAAGAACTACGGCTGCACCCACTTCATCGTCGGGCGCGACCACGCAGGCGTGGGCAACTACTACGGCACCTACGATGCCCAGAACATCTTCGACGAGTTCCCGCCGGAGGACATCGGGATCATCCCCCTCAAGTTCGAACACGCCTTCTACTGCCGACGATGCGGCGGCGTCGTCTCTGCCAAGACCTGCCCCCACGGGCCGGAGGATCGAGTCTACCTCAGCGGCACCCAGGTCCGCCAGATGCTGGAGCGGGGGGAGATGCTGCCCGAGGAGTTCACCCGTCCCGAAGTGGCCCGGATCCTGCTGGAGGGGTTCCAGGAGTGGAGGAGGGCTCATCAGAAGTAACACGCAACACGCATCACGTGCTCCGTGTTACGCGTTGCGTGATTAAGGAGCGTACTGCAAAATGTTGAAACTCTTTCGACGGAAGAAACCACGCCGGGTTCTGGTGATCGGCCTTGACTGCGCCCCGCCGGCGGTGCTCTTCAAAACCAGCAAGGAGCATCCCCTGGGGCTGAAGGACCAACTGCCCAACCTGAGCCGCCTCGTCGACGAGGGCATCTACGGCCCCCTCTCCAGTTCCATCCCCTGTATCACGGTCCCCGCCTGGACCTCAATGTTCACCGGGAAGGACCCCGGCGTGCTGGGGTTCTACGGCTTCCGCAACCGGGCGGATTATTCCTACGACAAAATGTTCATCGCCACCGCCAACGCTATCCACGAGAAGCGGGTGTGGGAGATTCTGAGCGAGGCGGATAGGACCTCCGTCGTCGTGGGGGTGCCTCAGACCTACCCGATCAAGCCGCTGAAGGGTTACCTGATCAGCAGTTTCCTCACCCCCAGCACCGACCGGCAGTACACCTTCCCCCACGAACTCCGGTACGAGATCGACCGGGTGCTGGACGGCCAGCCCTACGACGTGGATGTCCCGCAGTTCCGCACGGAGGACAAGGACCACCTGCTGAAGCAGATCTGGGAGATGACGGAGAAACGGTTCGCCGTCATCAAGCACCTCCTGCGGGAGAAGGAGTGGGACTTCTTCGTCTTCGTGGAGATCGGATTGGACCGCATCCACCACGGGATGTGGAAGTTCTGGGACCCCGACCACCCCAAACACGAGCCGGGCAACCCGTACCAGAACGCCATTCCCGACTACTATCGGTACCTGGACCGAGAGATCGGGGAGATGCTGGGGATGCTGGACGACGACACGGCGGTGATAGTCGTCTCCGACCACGGAGCCAAAGCGATGGAGGGCGGGTTCGCCATCAACGAGTGGCTCCGGAAGGAAGGGCTGCTGGTCCTCAAAGAGGATCCGATGTACGAGGGCCTGGTCCCCTTCGAGAAGGTGGAGGTCGACTGGGAGAAGACCACCGCCTGGGCCGCTGGCGGCTACTACGCTCGCATCTTCCTCAACGTGGAGGGACGGGAGCCGATGGGGAAGATCCCCGCCCGCGACTATGAGAAGGTGCGAGATCAGATCAAAGAGATGATCGAAGCTCTGCCCGACCACGAAGGCCAACCGATGGGATCGGTGGTCTTCAAACCGGAGGAACTGTACCGCGAGGTGCGGAACGTCCCCCCCGACCTGATGGTCTATCTGGGCAACCTCCGCTGGCGATCGGTGGGGTCCTTCGGGCTGCCTGACCTCTACACGTTCGAGAACGACACCGGTCCGGACGACGCCAACCACGACCAGGACGGCGTCTTCGTCCTCTGGGAACCCCGGCGGGACCACGGCGGGCGGTACGTGGAGGGGCTGCAGTTGATGGACGTGGCTCCGACGGTCCTGGACCTGATGGGCCTGCCAGTGCCCCCGGACATGCAGGGCAAAGTGGTTCCGCGCTGATCACGGCTCGCGCGAGGAGGGGAAAATGGGAGAGGAACAGGATATCCTTCAAAGGATGGAAGATTGGGGATATCTCGCCCTGCATAAACCCCATCCCGGGAGTCCCGGATACCGCCAACTGCTGGTCGCCCTGCGGAAAAAGCCGACCGGGATGCACTTCGACCCCGAGGAGATCCGCCTCTGGCTCCGAGACGAATTCGGCCTCGCCGAGTGGACCGCGCTCGCACTGAAGCCGCTGCTGGTGCCATCCTCGGAGCCGAAGCGGGTCTGCCCCGGCCCGGTCGTCCTCGTCGACCGAAAGGATAAACGGGTGCCTTTCTTCACCTTCGGCGGCTCGCTGGACGTGATCTTCGGATCCGGCGAGGTCGTCTGCTCCTTCCAGTCCCCCGCCCCCATCCTCCGGGTCACCGAGCCGCCGCAGGACGCGGCAGGCCACCTGGCGGTGGAGGTCGAGGCCCTGATGGGAGAGGCCCACGCCCAGTGGGGTACGGAGGACGAGGGGTATCTGGAGCGGCTCGCCGGGGTGGACCCATCCCTTCTCTACATCGCCAGCATCAACACGATCCTGTCCCGGTTCGAGGCGCACCCGATGCTTCAGGAGGAGGACCCGGAACTGTACAAACTGGTGCGGAGCGAGGAAAGGTGGCTGAGAGAGACAGGTCAATGGCCTGCGGAGCCTCCTACCCTGGAGGCGCTGCTGGGCCCCTCCGGCACGTAGGCCCCTCTCTCGATCCGATACCAGTAGAGACGGTACGGCGGCTCCTGCCAGGTCTCCTTCAACGCAGCGACCATCCCCTCCCGTGACGGGACCCCATCGGCGGCGATGTCCACCTGAAGGGCGGTCAGCACCGCCCGTGTGGCTTCGTAGGCGGGGAAGGCCAGAGGACCCGGAGGGACACCCCCGGACACCTCCCCGTATGCCTCGGTGAACTCCAGGTCGATCCCCCCATCGCCAGGAAGGGGCCAGGGGGTAAGGAACCGCGCCCCCTCCGCTGCCGACCCGCCCACACCGACGAAGTCCGCCGCCGCCAGTTCCGGCCCCCCACGAAACTCCCCGGTCCACCCGGCTGCCCGCAGCGCACCCACCACCTCCCCCGCCGTCACCGGATCGGCGTCGCAGAGGACCACGGGGGGTGCGGCCGCCAGCACCGTCTCCAGCCATCCCTCCTCGCCCGGCGAGACGACGGGGTCCAGCAGGACGCCGCCCCGCTCCGCCACCGGCCGCAGCGCCGCACCCAGCGGGCCGCCCTGGGTGACCAGCGCACCCTCCGTCACCCCCTCCAACAGCGCGGCCGCCAGCATCTCGGCGTCCGGCCCCCATCGGACCACCTCCCCGCCAGAACCGATGCGGGGATCCAGCACCGCCGGGGCCACCAGCGGCATCCCCACCTCCGCGTAGATCCCCAGCGCTGCCGCCGTGGTTTCCTCCCGGAAGTGGCCCATCGCGACGACCACATCGGGGTCGACCGCCAGTTTCCGGGCCTGCTGCACGGCCATCGTGGGGTCCGCCCCGTCGTCGTAGGCCACCAATTCGACATAGTACTCCCCTACCCCACCGGCCTCGTTGGCCTCCCGCAGCGCCAGCCGCACCGCTGGGAACAGGTCGTACCCTACGTACCGATACCGGCCCTCAAAAGGGGCCACCAGGCCGATCCTCACGGTGGGGCGGACCGCGCCAGGGACGCGGCAGGCCGCGAGGAGCAGGAGGCAACAGACGGTGAAGAGGATCAAGAACGCGCGACGCACCTGTCAACTCCCATCAAGAGCGGGTCCTATCCGACGGGATACCCCATAAACCGAAGCAACTGGCGGCGCAGCGCTCGAACCGCTCCCTCATCCCGATATCCAGGCAGCGTGGCCCAGACTCTTCCCTGGCTGATGATGAAGAGGTGGTAGTATCTCATACTGTACTGCCCCCTGATCCGGACGACGCGGATCTCGTCCACCTGGTCGAAAGAAAGCGTAGAGGTGCGCCAGATCCGCCCGAAGAGGTACCGTCGTCGGAAGATGGTGCGATGCATAGCGTCCCACTCCAACTCCGACCACCACCCCCAGGCCAGGCCGGCAGCGACCAGAAAGCCCACGCCGAGAAGGAGAAAGGCGCAGTAAGAGAGGAAGACCTTGAGGAGATCCCCAGCGCCCTGGACGGAGGAGAGCGCTTCGCCGAGCGGCGGGCGGGTGCGGAGGATGGAGATCTGAAGGGCGAAGAACAACCCGGCCAATCCCGAAAAGATGATCGCCCAGCCCCGCCGTGATGCTGGGGGCGGGCTGAGCCGGATCCGCTCGCTCGTCGCCTCAACAACGACATAGTATCCCAAGGATACCCTCCCTGGACCTGATCACAGGTATCCTATTCCCATCAGCACACCCATCCCCACGAAGGCCACCGCCGACACCCCCAGCAGCACCCGCTCCGGCACGACGCGGGTCAGGCGCTCCCCTCCCACGACCCCCAGCGCCGTGATCGCGACGAGGGCCAAAACACCCCCACAGAACACCGACCAGGGAGAGCTACCCCGCCCGCTCAGTGCCAGGACGGTCAACTGGGTCTTGTCCCCCAACTCGGCGACGAAGAGGAGCCCAAAAGTGGAGAAAAACGCCTCCCAGTCCCAGCGGGAGGCCGGATCCTCCGGGTCGTCCGGGCAGACCATCGATGAACCTCCCGCTTCGCTTCTCCACGCCTCGCGGGCCATCAGCAGTCCCATCACCCCGAAGCCGAAAGCGGCCCCCATCCGAAGGAGCGACGCCGGGACGACGTAGCCCAGCAAATGCCCGCCTACCACGCCCAGCGCGGTCGCTGCAGCGAGGGCTATGCTCGCCCCGGCGAACACCGCCCACGGCTGGCGGCACCGGCAGGTCTGCGCCACCACCGCCAGTTGTGTCTTATCCCCCAGTTCGGCCAGGAAGACCAGACCGAACGTCGAGAACAACGAGCTCAGGTCCATTAACCCCGGACACCCTCCATCGCTTCCAGGAACCGGTCCACCTCTTCAACGGTGTTGTAATGGACCAGACCAACACGCACCAGCCCTCCCTTGTCCTCCAGCCCCAGCCGCTCGGTGACCGCCAGGGCGTAGAAGTTCCCGTCCCAGACGAAGATCCCTTCCTCGGCCAGCCTCCTCGCCACCTCCTGCGGCGAGAGCCCCTCCAGGGTAAAAGAGACAGTCGGGACCCGCCAGTCGGCGAGGGCGGGGTCGGTGATACCCCAGATGCGGAGCCCAGGGATGGCCTGAAGCCCCCGGATCATCCGCCAGCCCAGTTCCCGCTCGTAGGCCTGGATGGCCGCCAGGGCCGTCTTCAGGTGAAGGCGGCGGCCTGTGAAGGCAGCATACCACCCCACGAACGGCTCGCCGAATCGCTCCCCGATCCCTGCCAGGTAGTCCACCGCCGCGATCAATCCCGCCAGCCCCTCATGGTTCTGGGTGCCGGTTTCGAACCGATCGGGCACGTTATCCGGGGCAGGCCGCACCTTGTCCGGCCGGAGCCGTTCCAGGAGATCGCGCCGCCCCCAGAGGACCCCGAGGTGGGGGCCGAAGAACTTGTAGGCGGAGCAGACCAGGAAGTCGCAGCCTAGCCTCTGGACGTCGATGGGGCCGTGGGGGGCGTAGTGGACGGCGTCTACGTAGATCCAGGCCCCCACCTCGTGTGCCCAGCGCGTGATGCGGGCGACGTCGTTGACCGTGCCCAGTGCGTTGGAGGCGTATCCGACAGCCACCAACCGGGTCCGCTCGTTGAGCAGCGCCCGCAGGCCGTCCAGGTCGAGCATCCCGGTCTCGGGATCGAAGTCGGCCCAGCGCACGATGACCCCCTTCTCGGTCAGCCGCAGCCAGGGGGCGATGTTGGCGTCGTGGTCGAGTCGGGTCACCACCACCTCGTCGCCGGGGGCCAGTTCCCGCTCCAGCGCGCGACTGATGTGAAAGGTCAACGTGGTCATGTTCGGTCCAAAGACGATCTCCTCCGGCGACGGCGCGTTGAGGAAGTCGGCGGCGGCCTCACGGGCGCGCCGGATGGCCTCGTCGGTGCGGCGGCTGGTCAGGAACGCGCCGTGGGTGTTGGAGTTGGACCGCACCAGGTAATCCTCCATCGCCGCGATCACCGAGCGTGGAACCTGGGTCCCGCCCGGGCCGTCGAAATAGACATAGGGCCGCCCTTCTTCGTCGGTCTGCTGAAGGGCCGGGAACTCCGCTCGCAACACTTCAGGATCCATCGTACCTCCTTAACCGGTTCAAATCACCACAGAGACACTGAAAATTCTCTAATTCTTGAGACTCTGTGTTCTCTGTGTCTCTGTGGTGGCCCCCCTACCTCGTCGTCGCCAATGCAGCCAGCGCATCAGCGCCAGGATGCGGGGGGAAAGCCACATGTAGGCTAGGTAAGCCAGCCGCGCGGCCGGGTAGTCGTATGCACCGATGTGGCGCACGAACTCCGCTCCGAAGCCCTGTTTGAAGCGGTAGACGCCCCACATCGGGTCGGATTCGTCCAACTCGTCGGGCGCGCCCCACAGGTCGTACACGGTGCACCCCTGCTCCTTCGCCCACCGGATCGCCTCCCACTGTAGGAGGTGGTTGGGCATCCTCTCCCGGTGGAGCGACCGAGACGCGCCGTACATATACCACACTCGCTTGGCGAAGCGGAAGAGGATCACCATCGCCACCGGCTCCCCTTCCACCTCGGCGATGAGCGGCTGGGCCAGCCCCGCCTCGATGAACGAACCCCAGGCGTCGTGGTAATATTCCTCAGGCCGGATGACGAACCGGTTGCGCAAACTGGTCTCCCGGTACATCTCGTACAGGAGAGGCAGGTCGTCCAACCCGCCCCGCCGGACCGTCACCCCCTTGCGCACGGCCAGGCGGATGTTGTACCGCCACTTCGACTTCATCCGGGCCAGGATCCCGTCGAGGCTGCCGGTGAGGTCCAGCAGAAGCGTGTTGCGGAACTGGACCTGCTCGGGGCTGTACCGCCATCCACGTCGCCGCAGCAAGGCGACCACGGCCTCCCCCGTCGGCGAATCGGCCCGCACGTCGGGGTCGATCTTCAGGAAGACCGCACCCCGTTCACGGGCCGATCCCTCCAGATCGGCGAGAACCGAGGCAAGAAGAGCGACATCGCCGTAGTCGAGGATCGGCCCCTTAGGGACGTACATCACCCCCGGCGTCCACGGGCCCAGGGGACGGCTCAGCACCAGGGCCGCGGCCCGTGGCTCCCCACCCTCCTCCCACAGCCAGCGCTCCGCCCGCCACCCGTGCCGCTCCTTGAAGGTACCCCACTCCCACGTCTGCAGAACGTGGGCGTCGGGCAACCCCTTCAGCGCGCCGTTCCACCGCTGGGGGTCGGTGATCCTCACCTTTGACAACCTGGCAAGATCGTCTATCATCTCCACGATGCGTGTATCCCGCCGTCGGTTTCTCCGTTGGACGCTGGTCGGCGTCGGGGCGACCGGGCTGGGCTGCCTCGGCGGACCCGCCTATGCCGCGCTGATCGAGCCCCGCTGGCTGACCCTGGAACGGGTGGAGGTCGGCCTGGCCGGCCTGCCTGCCCACCTGGACGGGCTGCGGATCGGCCTCCTCTCCGACCTCCACCACGGCCCCCTCGTTCCCACGGAGCAGGTCGAGCGGGCGGTCGCCCTGCTACAGTCCCAAGCGCCGGACCTGATCTGCCTCACCGGCGATTACGTCTCCGGCTCGGCCGACTTCGCCCCCTCCTGCGCCGCGGAACTGGGCCGGCTCGACGCCCCTCACGGCGTCTACGCCTGCCTGGGCAACCACGACCACTGGACCGACCCGGAGCAGGTCGCCAGTGCATTGGAGAGCCAGGGCATTCAGGTGCTGAGGAACCGCGCCGTAGAGGCGACCGCCGGCCTGTGGGTGGCAGGGGTAGATGACGTATGGGAGCGGCAGGCCGACCTGGAGACCGCGCTGGCGGAGGTCCCGCCCAGTGCGCCGGCGATCCTCCTGGCCCACGAACCGGACTTCGCCGACGAAGTGGCCGCCGACGGACGGGTGGCCCTGCAACTCTCCGGCCACAGCCACGGCGGACAGGTCCGCCTCCCGATCATCGGCCCGCCGATCCTTCCCTACCTGGGCCGCAAGTATCCTGCAGGCCTCCACCGGATCGGGCCGATGCAACTGTACGTGAGCCGCGGTATAGGCGTGATCTCTCCTCCGGTCCGTTTCCGCTGCCGCCCCGAAGTGTCGGTGCTCGAACTTCGCTCCGCCCCTCCATGACATATCTCACCACAGAGACACAGAGGCCACGGAGCCACCCCTCGTCCCTTACCCCTTGCTCTCTCGCTTCCTCGCTTCCTTATCTCTGCTTCCTGCTTCTTGCCTCTTGCTCTCCCCGGCGTCCCACCTTCGGATCACCGCCGCCCGTCCCGCCGCCACCACTTACACACCTCCCCCCAGCCCATCCGCATCAGCCCCAGGACGTTGAAGGGGATCCAACTCAGCGGGACGTCCAGTTCCTCCTTATCGCATACCGTCGATGTATTGACCCGCTCGATCTCGTCCTTCATCGCCAGCATCTCTCGCTCCACCTCCTCCGGCGACCGCGTGGCGACGAGGCGATCGATGCGGGCCATCAGCGACAGCGCCCGCTCGATCCGCTCCTCCGTCTCCGCTGCCTTCTCCGGGGAGACGATCCCGTAGCGGGCCTTGAGGCGGTTGAGGCGACGACCCGCCTCGTAAGTGACGGAAGCCAGCGTATCCCGGTCCATCCAGACCGTCTCGTAGGAAAGGATATGCTTCCACGTCGGCGCTAGCAACGCCCGCCGGTGATCCTCCAGCGTGCGACAGCGGAGCCGGTAGCCGAACTGATCCGGATTCTCGAACGCCGGACTGGCCGGATCGAGGAAGGGGGCGAGCGGGGCAGTGAATGGAATCAGGCGGGGGTCGCCGTCCACCGCCTCCAGGAGATGCTCGCAGAAGTCCACCGTCTCCAGGGCGGAGGTGGGGGTCTGCTTCGGAAGGCCGATCATAAAGAACAGGTCGAAACGGCGTGCGCCGACCGCCAGGCAACTCCGCACCGTCTCCTCGATCCCCTTGTTGGAGTAATGCTTGCCCAGGGCCTTCCGCACCGCCGGGTCGTGGGAGTCGGGGGAGAACTCGGCGACGAAGCCGGGCAACGCCGCAGCCAGTTCTTCGGCATAGTCGCGGGTGATGGGCCAGAAGAACTCGATCATGAACGGCCCTTTGACGCCCTGGACGGCCCGCAGGAAGCGACGAGCGTAGTCCATACCGGAGAGGCGCAGATCGCCCAGGATGAAGACGGGGCCCCGGCTGATACGCCGCGCCTCTCGCACGTCCGCCGCCAGGTCCTCCGGACTGCGGAAGGCGGGGTGGGAGCGACCGGACATCACCTGGTGCCCCTTGGCACACCCCCCGCAGACGGAGCAGTTCTGCGTGCACCCCCGCACCGACAGGGCGACCATGATGGGGTAGTTCAACCAGTGGTTGAAGGGGGCGTAGGAAAGGAGATCGCGGTCGCGGATGACGGCGCGGACCAGTTGCCGGAACCCCAGGCGGATGTGGTCGAGGGTCGCAGGCAGGTAGGTCTGCGGGTTGACGTGCACCTGCCCGGAACTGTCCTTCCAGGTCAGGTTCGGCACGTCCACCGGCTCCCGTCCCTCCCGCAGGCAGGCCATCAGTTGGTACAGCGGCTCCTCGGTGGAATCACCCCGCACCACGTAATCCACCTGCGGGTAGCGGATCAGTTCCTCGTGAAAATAGGTCGCCGAGAACCCGCCGAAGATGATGGGGGCGTCCGGATGGTGCCTGCGGACCAGCCGAGCGACCTCCAGCGCGCCCTGAGCGTGGGGCAGCCAGTGGAGATCGATCCCGAAGGCCCGGGAGCGGAGCCGAGAGATGAACTGCTCCGCATCGAACCGGTCGGATCGGACCATCCGCACTGCCAGGTTGGCAATGCGGGTGCGGAAGCCGTGTCGCTCCAGGTAGTCGCTGAGGACCGCGAAGCCGATGGGGTACATGTCGTAGATGGGTTCGGAAGGAACTACGTCGGAGATCGGCCCCCACAGGGTGGCCCGTTTTCGGAAGTCGTAAACGCTTGGTGCATGTAGGAAAGTCAGGTCTACCGTGGACATAGCGGCGGTAAGTTTACCCCAGAACAGCGGGGCTGGCAAGGCCATTTCGGGGGAAATTTCCCGTCCCTCTCGATTTGTGGTATAATTTCTGCATCATCCCCGGGACCAGTGGTCGAAACCCGGGGAAATCGTGTGATTTCTCAAGGAGACGTCCGTGTGGAATCCCATAGACGCCCTCCTGGGCCTCTTTTCGCTTGACATTGGGATCGACCTGGGCACGGCAAACACCCTCGTCTTCGTGCGCGGGAAGGGGATCGTCATCAACGAGCCCTCCTGGGTCGCCATCGAGAAGAACTCGAAGAGAGTGCTTGCCATCGGTGCCGAGGCCAAGGAGATGGTCGGGCGAACCCCTGCCGGCATCGTCGCCATCCGGCCGTTACGGGACGGGGTCATCTCTGAGTTCGAGGTGACCCAGGCGATGCTGGACTACTTCATCAAGAAGGCTCACGAGGACCTGTTCGTCCCCTTCCCCCGCCCCCGCGTCGTCGTCGGCATCCCCAGCGGGGTCACGGAGGTCGAAAAGCGGGCGGTGTACGACGCCGCGCTGGCTGCCGGTGCACGGGCGGCCTTCCTCATCGAAGAGCCAATGGCCGCGGCCATCGGGGCCGGGCTCCCCATCATGGAGTCGAGAGGAAGCATGGTTGTGGACATCGGCGGCGGGACGACCGAGGTGGCCGTCTTCAGCCTCGGCGGGATCGTCGTCAGCCGTTCCATCCGCGTGGCGGGCGATGAGATGGACGAGGACATCATCCAGTACGTCCGTCAGAAATACAACCTCCTCATCGGTGAACGGATGGCGGAGCGGGTCAAGATCGCCATCGGCTCCGCCTACCCCCTCCCTGAGGAGAAGACCATGCTCCTGCGCGGGCGGAACGTCGTCACCGGCCTCCCCGACGCCGTGGAGGTCAGCAGCATCGAGATCCGCGAGGCCCTCTCCGGGTCGGTGGGGATCATCCTCGACGTCATCAAGGAGACGCTGGACAGCACCCCGCCAGAACTGATCGCCGACCTGATGGAGACGGGGATCTGCCTAGCGGGTGGCGGGTCACTGCTGAAGGGGCTGGCCCAGCGGGTCAGCGAGGAGACCAACATGCCCGCCTGGGTGGCCCCCGATTCGATGACCTGCGTCGCCCGAGGCGCGGGCAAGGTCCTGGAGGAACTGGACATCCTCCAACAGGTACTGACGACTCCCGACCGGCGAGGGAGCAGCGCGTCCCCTGTATGAAGGATCGGGAGCAGATAGGGTAGCGCACCGGTGAAGCGAACGACCTGGCGTTCCTGGGTGCCGCCGCTCCTCTTCCTCCTGACCGTCCTCTTCCTCGCCCTCCACGAGACCGGCTTCCTCACCCCCCTCGAGAGCGGGCTGCAATACGTCACCGCCCCTCTACAGCGGGGAGCGACCCGTGCGATCGAGCAGATCGGCAGCCTCTTTCGGACGGTGAGGGAGGTGCGGGAGCTCCAGGCCCAGGTCGAGGAACTGCAACAGCAGGTCGAAGCCCTCTCCATCGAAAACGTCCGTCTCCAGGAATTCCAAGCGGAGGTGGTCCAACTCCGCGCGCTGCTCAACTTCGTCGCCGAGAACCCCTCGTGGACCTACCTGGGGGCGGACGTGGTGGGACGGGAGGCGTGCGCTTACGCTCCGTGCGGCGAGGTGATCGGAGACGAGCCCAACCCCTACCTCCGCTCTCTCTCCGTCAACGTCGGCAGCGAGGAGGGAGTGGAGGTGGGGATGCCGGTACTGACCGGGGGAGCGGTACTGATCGGGCGCGCCGCCGAGGTCGGCCCACACACCACCAAGGTCCAACTGCTCACCGACACCGGCAGCGCGGTGGCGGCGATGCTCCAGCAATCTCGCGCCACCGGCCTCGTCGTCGGCCGACCCGACGGCACCCTGCGGATGCTCTACATCCCCCAAGAGGAGGAGGTCCAGGTGGGCGACATCGTGCTGACCTCCGGGTTGGCCGGGACGCTCCCCCGCGGCCTGGTCATCGGTCAGGTCACCGCGGTGGAGCAGAAGGACATCGCCCTCTTCCAGGAGGCCGTGGTCCGGCCTGCGGTGGACTATCGCGAGGTGGAACTGGTCCTCGTCATCACCTCCTTCCAACCCCTGGTCCAGGAAGAGGAACCACCTGGCGAGCAACCCTGAGGAGGTGAGCCATCCTCAGCCTCTATGTGACCATCCCACTGCTGACCGGCATCGCGCTGCTGCAGGACATCGTCCTGGCTCGGGTGTCGATCCTGGGCGGCCGTCCGGACCTGGTCCTGCTCTCCGTCATCGCCTGGGCGACGCTGCGGGGGTCGGCAGAGGGCATCGTGTGGGGTTTCATCGGCGGGCTGCTGCTCGACCTCTTCTCCGGGGGGCCGATGGGGGGGATCACCCTGCCGCTACTGGTGATCGCCCTCCTGGCAGGCCGACGGTGGGGCCAGGAACTCGGCCCGACCGGTCTGCGCGTCTTCCTCGTCGCCCTCGGCCTCTGTTTCCTGTACCACGTCCTTCTCCTCCTGATCCTGACCGGCACCGGCAGGCTGGTGGATTGGGCCTACGGGTTGTCGCGGGTGGCCGCCCCGTCGGCGGTCCTCAACGGCGTGCTGGCCCCCGTCGTCCACTACCTCCTCTCTATTCTGGACCGGCGCACGCGACCGGAAGGGTTGACGTTCGATGGCGCGTAACCAGAAGCCGCTTCCGCAGAGGGGTGTCGCACGGACCCTGGCGCTGATCCTTCGTGCGCCGCGGCTGGTCGCGCTGGCGGGGCTCCTGCTGCTCATCCTGGGGGGGTTCGCGCTGCGGCTCTACCAGTTACAGGTGGTCGAAGCCCACTACTGGACCTACCGGGCCGAGGAGCAGCGGGCGGAGGTGGTGCGCATCCCCGCACCTCGGGGGATCATCTACAGCCGAGACGGAACCCCGCTGGTGCGCAACGTCCCCGCCTTCCAGGTCACCATCGTCCCCGCCCTGCTACCCGAGGAGGAGGCAGACCGGGAGGCGGTGCTGAAACGGCTGGAGGGCTTCCTGGGCCACGCTATCGACCGAGAACCCATTGAGGAAGCCCTGGGTTACGCCCCCTACGAACCCCTCGTCGTCGCCCGCCGGGTCGATCGGGAGATCGCGCTGGCACTGGCCCAGGAAGGGCTGACGATGCCGGGCGTCCAGGTGGACGTGGTCTCCCGCCGCCAGTACCCCTACGGCCCGCTGGTCGCTCAACTGGTGGGTTACCTGGGCGCGATCCCCCAGGAAGAGGCGGAGGAATTCGTGGAGAAGGGCTACGATCCGGCCACGGACCAGGTGGGGTACGCGGGCATCGAGGCGACCTTTGAGGAATGGCTGCGGGGGACTCCCGGCGAGCGGGTACAGGAAGAGGACGTCCTGGGGCGGGTGATCCGCGTTCTGGGGGAGGAACGGCCGCCCATCCCCGGCGACAACGTCTATCTGACCATCGATATGGAGCTTCAGCAGATAGCCCAGGACGCGCTGGAAAAGGGCCTCCAACGGGCCAACTCCCGCCGCGGTGTGGTCATCGCGATGGACCCCCGCACCGGGGAGATCCTGGCGATGGTCAGCCTGCCCACCTACGACAACAACCTCTTCGCCCAGGGGATCTCGATGGAGGACTACCAGCGGCTGCTGGAGGACCCGCACCGACCGCTGCTGAACCACGCTATCGCCGACCAACTCCCCCCGGGCTCGATCTTCAAGATCGTCGTCGCCGCCGGCGCACTGCAGGAAGGGGTGTTGGACGAGCGGACGAAACTGAACTGCCCCGGCACCATCGTCATCCCCAACAAGTATTACCCCAACGACCCAGGGCGGGCCCAGCCCTTCCACTGCTGGAAACGGTCGGGCCACGGGTGGCTGAACATCGTGGACGGGCTGGCCTATTCGTGCGACATTTTCTTCTACAAGGTGGGCGGCGGGTTCGAGGAGACGGAGTTCGAAGGGCTAGGGCTCGACGGAATCGTGAAGTACGCCCACCTCTTCGGCCTCGGCTCGCCGACCGGGATCGAACTCCCCTCCGAAGCATCGGGCCTGGTGCCCACCGCCACCTGGAAGCGGCGCACCATCGGCGAGAACTGGTCCACCGGAGACACCTACAACCTCTCCATCGGTCAGGGCTACCTGCTGGTCACCCCGCTCCAGATGCTCAACGTGATGGCCGCTACCGCCAACGGCGGCGTCCTCTACCGCCCCCAGATCGTCCACCACATCACCGACGCGGAGGGGAACGTCGTGCGCCCCTTCCGACCGGTCATCAGCCATACCCTCCCCATCTCGCCGGAGAACTGGACGCTGATCCACCAGGGGCTGGAAGGGGCGGTGGTCTATGGGACGGCCCCCCGCGCTCAGGTAGAGGGAGTCCGTGTAGCCGGGAAGACGGGCACCGCCCAGTTCTGCGACGACATCGCCATCCAGTTAGGGATCTGCGGCGAGGGGCTGGCCCAGCCGACCCACGCCTGGTTCATGGCCTACGCGCCGGTGGAGGCTCCGGAGATCGCCCTCATCGTCTTCATCTACAACGGCGGCGAGGGCTCGACCGCTGCCGCCCCGGTGGCCCAGGAGATCCTGGACTGGTATTTCCATCAACGGCCGGCCGCCGGGGGCGAGTGACCCCTCTGCTCCCCGTTTCACCACAGAGACACGGAGGACACAGAGTAATCCAAAGGTTTCTCAAACACTTATGATCCTCCGTGCCCTCTGTGCCTCCGTGGTTTCATCTAAGTGATGGAGAGGGCGCGGGTCGGGCAACGGGTGACGCAGAGGCCGCAGCCGTAGCACTTCTCCGGCGTGAGCACCGCCTTCTCGTCGATGACGTGGATGGCGTCGTAGACGCAACTGGCCTCGCACAGCCCACACCCGATACAGGCGTCCACGTCCAGCTCCGGCGGGACGTGGGTGGTGCGGTACGTCCGTTGCTCCCAGTTGCGGATCGCCAGCCCGCGGATCTCCTCGATGGAACTGTACCCGTGGTCGTCCAGCCACTTCTCGATCCCGCGGGCGATCTTGCCGAAGATCGAGGGACCCTTAAGGATAGCCGCGGTGCAGACCCCCACGGCGGACGCGCCGACCATGAAGAACTCGATGGCGTCGGTCCCCTTGCTGATCCCCCCCACGCCGATAACGGGCAGGTCCACCGACCGGGCGACGTCGAAGACGCAGCGGAGGGCCAGGGGTTTGAGGGCCGGGCCGGAGAGCCAGCCGTATCCCTCCTTGCTGCCCATCAAGAGCCGGCCCGTCTCGATATCCACCCCCAGGCACGGCCCAAAGGAGTTGACGGCGACGATCCCGTCGGCCCCCGCCTCTTTCGCTGCGCGGGCGGCGGTCTTCATATCGCGGAAGGGGCTCAACTTGACGAAGACCGGCACGTCCACCGCCTCCTTGGCCGCGCGGATCGCCTCCATCATCGGGGTGGGGTCGTCGCCGATGTAGTGGGTGGAGAGTTCCAGCGCGTCGGCGAAGGGGCGGACCCTCGGGGCCAGTTCGGCGATCTCCTCGGCGGTGTAGCCGATGCTGATGATCAGCGGCAGGCCCGTCTCCTTGGCGATGGGGTACTCCCGCTCGATGAACTGCTCGACGGGGAGCTCCGACCACAGTTCGGTGTTCAGGAAGCCGCCGGGGATCTGGGCCATGTTGGGCGTGGGGACCACGGCGGGCCGCACGGAGACCGTCTTGGAGACGATCCCCCCGGCGCCTCCCTCGGCACACGCCTTCATCGCCTCCCCGTTCCACACCGGCGGACCGGCGGCGGGGAGGACCGGGTTGGAAAACTGCAGGCCGCAAATGTTGACCGATATGTCTGCCACCGTTCCTCCTTTCTCTTGAGCCAGGATCTCGGGCGATGCCAGTGGGCATCGGCACCGCTGAGGTGATTATACCCAGAACGGGCGATCCTGCCACCAGGTCTTTGCTTGCTCCCCCGTCCCCCTGTGTTACAATTAGAGCAGCCTGAGAGTGCGCCGTATGCACCCGCCGGCGGGGAGGAAAACGGGGTGGTACCGCGACATGAGATCGTGGAGCGGCTGAGGAACGTCCGGCTCTTTTCCAACCTCAGCCTCTTCGACCTGGAGGCCCTGGCGGCATTGGTACGGCCCATCGAATACACACGAGGGGCCATCGTCTACCGCCAAGGGGAGCCAGGAGACCGGTATTTCATCGTACACCGGGGATGTCTCCGGGCGACCCGCCTCGACCCAGAGGGGGAGATGGTCGAAGTGCGGCGGCTTGAGCCCGGCGACGGCGTCGGCGAGACCTCGCTGCTGCTGGGGGATGTGCGGGATGTGACCCTCGAAGTGCTGGAGCGGAGCATCCTGCTCTACATCGAACGGGCGGCCTTCGAACAGTTCCTGCGGGAGCACCCCCGCGCCGAACGGGCGCTGAAGATGCGGCCGGACATCGCCGAACGTCGCCGCTACCCCCATTTCCACTGGATGGAGGCGGATGAGTTCCCCGTCAAGGTCATCCGCAAACATCCGGCGCTGCTCGTCATCAACCTGATCCCCTCCTTCCTCCTCCTGATCATCTCGAGCGCGGGCCTTATCTTCACGGTGCTCCAGGTGGGGGAAGGCCCCCTGCTCTACCCCCTCCTGCTGATCTTCGCCCTGCTCGGGTCAGCAGCCTTCTGGGCCGGCTTCGTGCGCTACGTGGACTGGTGGAACGACCTCTACGTCGTTACCAACCGGCGGGTGGCCCACCGGGAACGGACCGGGTTCCTGGGGATGGGGGGAGAGAACATCTCCGCCGCTCCTCTGAGCGCCGTCCAAGACGTCAACATTACCCGGGTCGGCGCGCTGGCATCGATCTTTGATTTCGGCGACCTGGTCGTCGAGACAGCGGGCGGAGGCGGTGAGGTGCGATTCTTCAGCATCCCACGCCCATCTGAGATCCAGGGGGCCATCCTCAAGCAGCAAGCCCGCGCTCTGGCCCTGGCCCGCCTGCAACAGAGGGAGCAGATCCGGAAGACCGTACACCATTACTTCGCCGAGGAGGCCGAGAGGCCTCCCCAGGAACAGTCTCCCGAAGAAGAGGAGGAAAAGCCAGCGGGAACGCGCCAGCGCGGCTGCCTCACCCTCCCCATCAGCGTGGTCCGTTACTTCTTCCCCCCTCTCTGGGAACGGGACAAAGAAGTGGTCACCTGGCACAAGCACTGGATCGAACTGCTGCGGACGGCAGGTCCTCCCCTCCTGGGCCTGATCGCTGCCGCTGTGCTCTTCCTGAGCGGCCTGCTGATAGGAGGCAATTGGTTCTGGATGGCCTTACTCTCCTCCATTCTCATCTTCCTGGTGACATTCCCCTGGTTCTTCTGGAAGTTCGAGGACTGGCGAAACGACTACTATCAGGTGACCGCGAGCCGGATCATCCACGTGGAGCGGAAGCCCTTTTACATCCGACACGAGCGGCGGGAGGCGAGCCTGGAGGCCGTCACCAACGTGCGAGCCGAGAAGACCTTCTGGGGGCGGCTCCTGCGGTATGGGGACGTCATCGTGGAAACCCGCGCCCCTGGGGGTGCCTTCTACTTCCGGGCAGTCAGCCACCCCGAGGCCGTCCAGCAGGAGATCTTCGCCCACGTGGCTGCGTTTAACCGTCGCCGCCGGGAACAGGAGGCCGAGCGACGCCGGACCGAGATGGTGGACTGGCTCATCGCCTATGACGAACTCCGGCGCTCCCGATCCCAACCCCCTCAGGAAGGCGAGTGATGGCTCTGCGAACGATCATCTTTTCAGACAACCCTCTCTTGCGCAAGCGATCCAGTCGGGTTCCCCACATCACCCCCGACATCCGACAACTGGTGGAAGACATGCTCGAGACGATGCGCGCCGCCAACGGCGTCGGCCTGGCCGCCGTCCAGGTCGGCGTGCCGCTGCGGGTCATCGTCGTCGAGATCCCCGAGGATCTGGACGACCCCGACGCCGGGACATCCCTGGCGCTGGTCAACCCCGAACTGGCTCGCGTCTCCAAAGAGACCGAGGAAGGCGTCGAGGGATGCCTCTCGGTCCCTGGCTGGGTCGGAAACGTCCTCCGCCACCAGGAGGTGACCGTGAAGGGGATCGATCTCAAGGGACGCAAGGTTCGCTTCCGGGCCAAAGGCTACCTGGCGCGGGTCCTTCAGCATGAGATCGACCACCTCAACGGCGTCCTCTTCATCGACCGCACGGACGAGATCTGGCCGGTCGAAGAAGGGGAGGAGGAGATGGTGGAAGCGGAGGCAGCCGCCCTGCGTGGGGCCGGCGGGACGGGGGGATTACTGGAGTAGGCGGATCGCCCTCAATGGACGAAACGGCCCTGATCCGCGCCGCCCAGCGCGGGAACCTGGACGCCTTCAACGAACTGGTGTTGACCTACCAGCACCGGATCTACAACCTCGCCTACCGCATCCTGGGCGACCCGGCCGCCGCGGAGGACGCCACCCAGGAGACCTTCATCGCCGCCTACCGCAAGATCGGCTCCTTCCGAGGCGGCTCCTTCGTCTCCTGGCTCCTACGCATCGTCGCCAACCGGTGCTACGACGAACTCCGCCGCCAAAAACGCCGCCCCACGACCTCCTGGGAGGCCTTCGGGGAGATAGACGAAGAGGCCAACCCCGCCCTGATCAACGGGGGTGAATCCCCCGAGGAGCGGGCCGAGCGGGCCGAACTGGCCCGTTTCCTGCAGGCCGCCATCTCCACCCTCCCCCCCGACCAGCGCGTGGTCCTGGTCCTCTCCGACGTGGAGGGGCTCTCCTACGCCGAGATCGCCGAGACGGTCAGGGTGCCGGTAGGGACGGTGAAATCCCGCCTGGCGCGGGCCCGCGCCCGGTTGCGGGACCTCCTGCAGGAACGAGGGGAACTTCTTCCCCGCGCATATCGTCTTGAGAATGAGGACTGAGGAATGGGATGGAAACGGGAAGCGGCACGGACGGATGAACTGCTGTCCGCCTATCTGGACGGAGCATTGAGTCCTGAGGAGCGGGCACGTCTGGAGGCCCGCCTGGCGGTCGATGCGGACCTGCGGGATCGGCTGGAGGCGATGCGCCGGACGGTGGCCCTGGTGCGGGGGCTGCCTCGGGTGGAAGCCCCCCGCAACTTCCTGCTGACGCCGGATATGGTCGCACCGGCTACGCGCCGCCGTCCGGCCCTTCTGCAGCGAAGGCTGGCCCCCGTCCTCACGTTCGCCACCGCCCTCAGCGCGCTGGCCTGCGCGTTGGTGGTGATCGGCAACCTGTTGACGCTTGGTGTCGGTGGATTTGGCGCTGCCCCGGCGGCCGCTCCGCCCCGCGAAGTGGCGATGGAACCCGCCACGGAAGAGGCGGAAACGGAACCCCTCCCCCAGTCTGTGCCCGAGGAGACGCGGGTGGCGATGGAGGGCATCGTCACCGAAACGCTGGAGATCACGAAGACGGTCGCCCCGGAGGCCGCCATGGCCCCGGAGGAGGAGGCTCCTCTGACCCTCGCCCCCGCAGCCGTGCCGACAGCTCTGCCCACGCCGGTGGTCACCGCGGGGGAGGAGGCAGCCAAATCGGGTGCAACCGCCGCTCCCACGCCCTCCCCCGCACCGGTAGAGGGAGGCGCGCTTCCGCCCCCCACACCTCCTCCGCCTCAGCCCGGCTGGCCTCTCCTGGCCCTGGGGCTTGCCCTGCTCACCCTGGGGCTGCTGGTCGCCACCGTCTGGGCCTGGCGCGCCAGAGTGTGAATGATCACCACAGAGACACAGAGGACACAGAGGAATCTCTGAAAATTGAGAGAAAACTCTGTGCCCTCTGTGCCTCTGTGGTTCTCAATCCCCCTTGGAGGCCACCGGCAACCAGATCGTGAAGGTGCTGCCCTCGCCCAGCGTGCTCTCCACCTCGATGTCTCCCCCATGCAACCGGATCATCTCCCGGGCGATGGTCAAACCGATCCCCACCCCCTGCTGCTCCAGCCGGTCTCGCCTGATCTGCCGGAACCGCTCGAACAGGTGGGGTATCTCCTCCGGGGGGATGCCGATCCCGCGGTCGCTCACGGAGATCTCCACCCGGCCGTCCTTGGCGCGGGCACGGACCACCACTCGCTTCTCATCCCGCAGGGAGAACTTGATCCCGTTATCGATCAGCCGGCCCAGGGCGTCGACGAACAACGTCTCGCAGATCAGCACCGGCGGAAGGTCCGGCTCGATCTGCACATCCAGAACCACCCCCTGCTCCGCAGCCTGTGACTCGAACTGCCGGACCGTGCGCTCGACCACGGCCCCCAGGTCGTCATGAACGGTGGCGAGGTCGCGGAACTCCCTGGCCGTCCGCCCCGTGTCTAGGCGGATCAGCAACAGCAGATCGTTGACCAGCCGGGTCAGGCGATCGGCTCCCCGCTTGATCCCGACGAGGAACTCCTGCAGTTCGTCGGCGGAAAGATCCTCCAGATCATCCAGGGCCAACTCGGTGTAGCCCGTGACGTAGGTCAGAGGCGTGCGGAGTTCGTGCCCCAGGACGGTGGTGATCTGCTGCTTGAGCTCATCGAACTCCGTCTCGGTCACCCGGCGGATCGCTTCGGTCCGGGCCAACCGGGATCGGATCGCCACCACCAACTCCTGGGGATCGAACGGCTTGGTGATGTAATCCTCCGCTCCAAGCGCTTTCCCCTTCAGGATGTCCTCCCGCTCTGCTTTGGCGGTGAGGAAGATGAAGGGAATGGTCACCCACTCCCGTCGGGCGCGGACCGCCTCATAGAGGGCGTAGCCGTCCATCCGTGGCATCATAATGTCGGCCAGGATCAGATCGGGACGGAACGTCTCCATCGCCCGCAACGCCTCCTCACCGTCGCTGACGGTGAGGACCTCGAAGCCCTCTCCCTCCAGGATGTCCCTGATGGCCCGTTGCATCGGCTCGTGATCCTCAGCGACAAGAATGCGCGCCTTGTCCATCGTCCAACCCCCCGCGTCACGATTTACCACTCTTTTCCAGAGCACGGAGTCTTTCCCAAAGATCCTCTGAGGCCTCCGTGCCTCTGTGATTCCTACTTCTCGGCCAGAGGCAACCAGACCGTGAAGGTGGACCCCTTTCCCACCTCGCTCTCCGCCGTCACCCACCCTCCGTGCATCTCCACAAGCTCCTTCACAATAGCCAACCCCAGGCCAGTGCCGGAGATCTGCATCCGTCGCGGCGTCTCTCCCCGGTAGAACCGATCGAAAATGAAGGGGAGTTCCTCCTCAGGGATCCCGATCCCCGTATCGGCGACGGTGATCGTCGCCCAGACCCGGTCCTCAGCCCTCTTCAGCCCTGTGGAGACCTCCACCCGGCCGCCGGACGGGGTGTACCGAACGGCGTTGCTCACCAGATTGTCGACCACCTCCTGCATCCGCTCCGGATCCACCTCCACCACTGGACCCGTCTCCATCGGATGGTGGGCCAACGTTATCCCCTTCTCATCCGCTATCACCCGGTAGCGTTCCACGACGGCTCTGGTGATCTGATGGAGGGGGATCTTTTCGGTCGCCAGCGCGACCCGGCCGGCGTCGATGCGGGAGAACTCCAGGATACCCTCGACCAGTTCCACCAGCCGATCCACTTCCTTCTCAAGGGGCTCCAGGTGCTCAGCCCATCGGGCGGGCTGTCGCCGCATCAGCGCCGCGTACAATTTAATTGTCGCCAGGGGGGTACGCAGTTCGTGGGAGATATTGGAAATGAAACGGCTCCTCATCCGATCCAGGGCCCGCAGGCGGGTCACGTCGTGGATCGCTACAACCGCCAACCCTTCCTCGTCGCTGCCGGTGATCGGCGCGGCCCTCATCTCCAGGTCCAGGCCTGTGAGTTCCAACATCTCCTCCGGCCGCTCTTCCGCCCGCCCCGCCAGGTCGCGGATCCCTTCCCGGAGACGCGCTGCATCGTCGGGAGAGAGGGTGCGCTCCAACCACGCCTGAGCGACCGGGTTGGCCTGCAGGATCTCCCCCTCCCGGTTGGCGACGACGATGCCGTCGGTGGCGCTGCGCAGGACCGCCTCCAGCCGGGCGTACTGGGCGGCCAACTGGGCCGTCCGCTCCCGGACCCGCATCTCCAGGTCCTCCGCGTACTTCTGCAACTGCTGATAGAGGCGGGCGTTTTCGATCGCGGTTCCCACCTGATCGGCGAAGACCTGAAGCCGTTGTGCGTCCTTCCGACTGAACTGCCACGGGCGGGTGCCGTCCACGTTCAGGAAGCCGACCGTCAGCCCCTTCACACGGATCGGCGCGCCGACGTAGGAACGGATCCACTCCCACCCCGGCACATGGACCCACCCCGGTTCGGCTCTCGTGTCCGGCACCAGGACGGGAGCCCCTGTCCGTGTCATCATCGCCAGCCCATAGAACTCCTGAATGGGAAGGATGAGATCGATGACCTCCTGGGCCTTTCCCACCTTTTCATATCCCCACGCGCGGACGATCCGGGCGTGTCCACCCTCGATCAGAGAGATATTGAAAGCGTCGCCGGCGACCACCCGTTGCACCTGATGCAAGATCCCCTCCAACACCTGCCCCAGGTCCAGCGTGCCGCCGACGACGGAGGCGGTCTCTGCCAGCGCTTCCGCCAGTTCCCGCTGCTCCTGTTCCGCCTGGTACAGCCGGGCGTTTTCGATGGCTGAGGCGGCGTAGTCGGCGAAGATCTGCAGCGGGCGCAGATGCTTCTCGGAGAAGAAGCCTGGGGTCGCGCTGTCCACGTTGAGGAAACCGATCACCTCGCCCCGGACGACGATGGGGGCAGCGGCGTAGGAGCGCAACCACTCCTGCACCGGCACACGCATCCAGCCGGGGTAGAGGGCTGTGTCGGGGATGACCATCGGCTCCTTGGTCTCCTGCATCTGTCGCAGGTTCGGGATCTCGGAGATGGAGAAGGCGAAGTTGGAGACGAACTCCTCCGCGCCGAACCGGTCGTACCCCCGCCAGCGGATGATGCGCACCACGCCCTCTTCGATCAGCATTACGTTGGCCGCATCGCTGGGGATCACCCTGCCGACCTGCTCCAGGATCCGGTCCAGGACCTGGTCCAAATCCAGCGTGCCGCCGACGACGGCGGCGGCCTTCGCCAGCGCTTCCGCCAGTTCCCGCTCCTCCCGCTCCGCCTGGTACAGCCGGATGTTCTCGATGGCGACGGCGACCTGGTCGGCGAGGGTCTCCATCACCATCACGTCATCCTCGCAAAAGGCGTTCAGATTCGGACTTTGGGCGTCGAGGACGCCCACCACGTCCTCCCCTATCCGGATGGGGACGCATAACTCGGAGCGGGTGGGGATCCGATCCGGATAGAAGTTGACGTAACGGGAGTCTTTGTCCACGTCGTTGGCCAACGCTCGCTCGCCGTGACAGGCCGCCCAACCGACCAGCCCCTGGCCCAGGGGGACCCGGTGATCAGGAGGGAACAGGTCGACAAACTTGCCCGCGCGAGCCCGCATCACCAGCTCCTTCCTCTCTCGATCGAGAAGGAAGAGGGCCACGTGGTGATAGCCGAACGTCTCCTGCACCAGCCTGGTCGCCCTTTGAAGAAGACCCTCCAGGTCCCTCGCGGCGACGATCTCCTGGCCGACCCGGCTCAGAAGGGCCAGGTAGGCAGCCCGACGTTCCAGGGCCTCCTCCGCCTGCCTTCGGTCAGTGATGTCCACCACGATGCCGACGATCGCCGGGCGGCCCTGATAGTCGACGCGCCGGCCGAAGACCTCGCAGTAGACGGCGGAGCCGTCCTTCCGGAGAGCCCGCAGGACGTAATGGGCGCTCTCCTGCTCCCCGGAGAGCCGCTGGTGGATGAATCCCTGGACCATCGGCCGGTCTTCGGGATGGATCAGATCGAGGGGACGCATCCGGCCGACGATCTCTTCCGGACGATAGCCCACGATCTCCGCCAGCGCCAGATTGACGTACAGGTATCGGTCCTTGTCGAAGAGATAAACTCCGACTGGCGACCGCTCAAGCAGGGCGCGGAATATCGTCTCCTGCTGGCGATTCTCCCCTTCGATCTCTCCTCGCAACCGAAGGAGGACCCGCAGTCGGACGGCAAGTTCCGCGTCGGATGGGGGCAACCAGACCACATCGTCGAAGCCAGATTCCACCCAGAGGACGCCGTCCTCCCCCCGCGGCAGGGCGATCAGCAACGGCACGGGGCCTCCCCCGGCACGCGACTTCAAGGCCAGCAGGTCCTCCATCCACCGCCGCGCCGCCGCCTCGTCGGCGATCACCAGGTCCACCCCCTCCCACGCCGAGGGGACCGCCCCGTCCGGTGGAGGAGCCACCACACTGTACCCGAGCCCTTCAACGGCCTCGGCCAATCGCCGTCGATCGGCCGGGTCGCAACACAGAATGGCGATCGTCCGCCCGTCGCCGTTCCTAGACGCCACCGCGCCGCTCCTTCGAACGACCTTCGCTCCCCTAACAACCACCCCGGTCACCCAGCCGGACACACCGGAGAGAGAGGCAAAACTATCATACCACAATTGACGCTTTCTGAAAAACGCTTTCTGCAAACCAGGCGTATTTCTGGAAGATACCGGGGGCGAGGAGCAGAGCAATCGTCAGCACAACCTCCGCTGTTCAGATCGGCCATCTTGAGGTATACTTACATCCTGCCGTTTCTCCTCCGGACCGTCCACTGCGCCCGCGGAGATCAGCAAAGTTCACGAGGAGCGACGCGCGTCCAGCGTGTTGACCTATCAGGGAGGGTTGTCATGAAGAAGCTATTGGTAAGATGGATCATCTCCGCCCTCTCCCTCTTCGTCGCCGCCTGGCTGCTGCCGGGGATCGAGGTGAGGGGGACGGCGTGGCTGGCCTACGCGGTGATGGCCGTCGTGCTGGGATTCGCCAACGCAGTGATCCGGCCCATCCTCAAACTCCTCACCTGCCCCCTCATCATCCTGACGCTGGGGCTCTTCACCCTGGTCATCAACGGGCTGACCCTGTGGCTTTCCGCCGAACTCTCCACCTGGCTGGCCCATGCGTTGGGTTTGAACGTAGGGTATCACGTTCGGGACTTCTGGTCGGCCCTGCTGGGGGCCATCATCGTCAGCGTCGTCACGGTGATCCTCTCGACACTGTTTGTAGATAAGGACTGAGTCCGATGGCACAGGCCACGCCGACGACCCGGGTGGACATCGACGCCATCCTGGCCGAGGTCCGCGCCGCCCTCTCCGAGGGGGACTGGGAGCGGGCGGTCGCGCTGATCGAGGCACTCCGCCCACCGGACCAGGCGGACGTCTTCGAGGAGCTACCACCCGAGGAGCAGGACCAACTCCTGCCCCGCCTCGACCTGGAGGACTCGGCCGACATCCTGGAGGAGTTGGAGGAGGAGGACGCGGCCGAGGTCGCCGCGCGGCTGAAGGTGGCCGACCTGGCCCGCATCCTAGACGAGATGGAGCCGGACGAGGCGGCCGACCTCCTGGGCGACATCCCGCCGGAGCGGGCCGCGAAGGCCCTGGCGAAGATGGAAGAGGCGGAAGAGGTCCGCCCCCTCCTGGCCCACGCCGACGACACCGCCGGCGGGTTGATGACCTCGGCGGAGGTCCTGCTGCACAAGGATATGACCGCCGAGGAGGCCATCGCCTACCTCCGTTCCATCGCTCCCGAGTCGGAGACCGTCTACTACCTCTTCGTCGTGGACGAGGACGTGCGGCTGGTGGGGGTGGTCTCTTTGCGCGAGCTGGTGATCGCACCACCGGACACCCGCATTGAAGAGATCATGGACCCGGACGTCATCCACGTCCGGGCGGACGCCGACCAGGAGGAGGCAGCCCGGCTGATGAGCCGGTACGACCTCCTGGCGCTGCCCGTCGTGGACGAAGACGGACGCCTCCTGGGCCTCATCACCCACGACGACTTGGTGGAGGTGCTAGAGGAAGAGGCAACGGAGGACATCTACCGCCTGGGCGGCGTACCCGAGGAACAGCCGATCGACGTGCCGGTCCCTGCCGCCCTGCGCACACGCTTGCCCTGGCTGGTCCTTAACCTGGGCACGGCGATGGCCTCCGCCACCGTGCTCAGCATTTTCGAAAGCACCATCGCACGGGTGGCCGCCCTGGCCGCCTTCTTTCCCATTGTCGCTGGTGTCAGTGGAAGCGCGGGGACGCAGACCCTTACCGTCGTCGTGCGCGGTCTGGCCCTGGGAGAACTGGAACCCAGGGACGGCCTCCGGGCGCTAGCCCGCGAGGTCCTCATCGGCCTGACCAACGGCCTAGTCCTCGGCGGTCTCGTTGCCCTCATCGCCGCGATCTGGAAGGGAACGCCGATGTTGGGCTTCGTCGTGGGACTGGCAACCCTGTTGAACATGATCAGCGCTGGCATCGCTGGCGTCCTGGTCCCCCTGGGAATGCAGATGCTCCGCATCGACCCTGCCCTCGCCTCCCCTATTCTGGTTACCACGACCACCGACGCGATGGGTTACTTCATGTATCTGGGTCTAGCGACCCTGATCTTACCAAGGTTCCTGTGATGTCCCGGTCAGTCCCTGCCCTCGTCCGTTCCAACGAGCAACTGACGGCGCTGCTGAGACACCTCTTCGCCCACCGTGCCGTCGCCGTGGACACCGAGTCCAACTCCCTCTACGCCTACCACGAGCGGGTCTGCCTGATCCAGTTCTCCACGGAGGACGGAGACTTCATCGTGGATCCCCTGACGGAAATCGACCTGAGCCCTCTGGGGGATCTGTTCGCGGATCCGACCATCCAGAAGGTCTTCCACGCCGCCGAGCAGGACGTCGCCAACCTGAAGCGGGACTTTGGGTTCCGCTTCGCCAACCTGTTCGACACAATGTGGGCCGCTCGCATCCTGGGCTGGCCGCGGATCGGCCTGGCGGATATCCTGGAGGAAACGTTCGGCGTGCGCACCGACAAGCGGTATCAGCGGTACAACTGGGGGAAACGTCCCCTCCCACCGGAGGCTCTGAAGTACGCCAGCCGGGACACCCACTACCTGTTGCCGCTGCGGGACCTACAGGTGGAGGCGCTGGAGAGAAGCGGGCGGATGGAGGAGGCAGCCGAGGTGTTCGCCCAACTAGCCGAGACAGGACCCGCCTCCAACCCGTTCGGCCCGTCCGCCTTCTGGCGGCTCAAGGGGTTGGAGGACCTTCCACCGCAGGAGCGCGCGGTCCTCTACGAGCTGTTCCTCTGGCGGGATCGGGAGGCCGCCCGGCGGGATGTACCCCCCTTCCGGGTGATGGGGGAGCGAACGATGCGGGTCCTGGCCCGCCTTCGCCCGCACACCCCCGACGAACTGGCCCGCCTGCGCCTCCTCCGCAGACGGACCTTCCAGAAGTATGGGAAGGCCATCCTGGAAGCCATCGCCCGCGGTGAGCGGAACCCGCCTCCCCCGCCACCAGCCGCGCCCTCTCCTCCCAGCGAATCGGTGATCCAACGATACCACGCCCTCCGCGCCTGGCGTCGGCAGGTGGCCGCCGAACGAGGGGTGCAGAACGACGTCGTTCTGCCCAACGCGGCGCTGTGGGCGCTGGCCGAACGCAATCCATCCTCGCCGGACGACCTGGTGGACATTCCCGGCCTCGGCCCGTGGAAGCGGAAGACCTACGGCCCAGCGATCTTGAAGGTGCTGGCAGCCAGCAGCCAGCAACCAGCAACCCGTTTTCGGAGGCGAAACTCGCCGTGAAGATCCAATTTTGGGGCGCAACCCAGACCGTTACCGGCTCCCAGCACCTGATCTCGGTCAACGGGAGTCGCATCCTCCTGGAATGCGGGCTCTTTCAGGGGCGACGCCGGGAGAGTTACGAGCGCAACCGCAACCTTCCCTTCGACGCGACCACGGTGGACGCGCTGATCCTCTCCCACGCCCATATCGACCACTCCGGGAACATCCCCAACCTGGTCCGAAGCGGCTTCCGGGGCCCTATCTACTGCACCTTCGCCACCCGCGACCTCTGTGCGGCGATGCTGCGGGATTCGGCCCACATCCTCGAGGAGAACGTGGCCTACCTGAACAAGAAGCGGGCCCGGCGAGGCGAGCCGCTCCTCGAGCCGATATACACCCGCGCCGATGCCATCGCCAGCCTGAAGCAGTTCGTCAGCGTGGGATACAACCGCCCGATCCCCGTCGCGCCCGGGGTCACCTGCACCTTTCTCGACGCAGGCCACATCCTGGGATCGGCCATCATCTCTCTGGAGATCGAAGAGCAGGGGAAACGGATCCGCCTCCTCTTCACCGGCGACCTGGGCCGCCGCGATCTGCCCATCCTGCGCGACCCCGCGCCCGCCCCCGAGGCGGACGTGCTGATCATCGAATCCACCTACGGCGACCGGCTCCACCCCTCCCCAGACAGCGCCGAAGCCCGACTGCGGGACCTGATCGTCCAGACCTGCACCGACGGCGGGAAGGTGGTCATCCCGGCCTTCGCCGTCGGCCGCACGCAGGAGATCGTCTACGCGCTGCACCGGCTGCACCTGGCCGGGCAGATCCCCGACGTCCCCATCTTCGTGGACAGCCCTCTGGCGGTGGACGTGACCGAGGTCTTCCGCCTCCACCCCGAGTGTTACGACGAGGAACTACAGGACTTCATCGTCCGGGATCGCCATCCCGACCCCTTCGGCTTCGACCGGCTACGGTACATCCGGAACGTGGAGGACTCCAAAGCGCTCAACGACCTGGAGGGGCCAGCGGTGATCATCAGCGCGTCGGGGATGTGTGAGCACGGGAGGGTCCTCCACCACCTCAAGCACACCCTCTGGAGCCCCCGCAACGCCGTGCTGATCGTGAGTTGGCAGGCCCCCAACACCCTGGGACGCCGGCTGGTGGAAGGCCACAAGAAGGTACGCATCCTCGGCGAGGAGGTCCCGGTGCGGGCGCGGGTGGAGGTGATCAACGGCTACTCCGCCCACGCCGACCAGGCCGACCTCCTGGCCTGGGCCCGGCCTATCCTGCACCGCCTGCGCCGGATCTTCGTCGTCCACGGCGACCCAAAGCCAGCGTCCGCTCTGGCCGGAGGGCTGGAAGGGGCCGGAGCGAAGTGGGTAGCGGTGCCGTCCGAGGGAGACACCTTTGAGATCGACTGAGATGAGGGAGGGAAGTTAGATGCCGACGATGAACCTGTGGAAGGAGTTACCGCCTGGACCCAACGTGCCCTACGTAATCTACGTAGTGGTTGAGATTCCCAAGCGGTCGCGAAACAAGTACGAGTACGACGAGCAGGGTGGGTTCATCAAACTGGATCGCGTCCTCTATTCGTCCCTCCACTACCCCGGCGACTACGGCTTCATCCCCCGCACCCTCCACGACGACGGCGACCCGCTGGACGTCCTGGTGATGACCAACGAACCCACCTTCGCCGGATGCGTCATTGAGGCACGGCCGCTGGGCATCTTCCACCTGGAGGACCGGGGGAAACTGGACGACAAGATCCTCGCCGTGCCCCACACCGATCCCCTTTTCGACAACTACCGCTCCCTGGAGGACGTCCCCCCCCACTTCCTTGAGGAGGTGAGCCACTTCTTCAGCGTGTACAAGGACCTGGAGCGAGGGGAGACGAAACCGAAGGGATGGGAGGGGGTCAAACGGGCCCACGAGGAGATCGAGAGGGCTATCAACCTCTACGTTCGACTGCTGCGGACGGAACGGTAGGGG
>Ga0209426_1000457_pt1 | contig 42454 bp, 36 predicted proteins | sample Deesub1362B_J571_FD_187697 | JGI IMG/M metagenome (GOLD analysis project Ga0209426, IMG submission 187697) | Deep oceanic, basalt-hosted subsurface ecosystem from Juan de Fuca Ridge flank, Pacific Ocean, CORK Borehole 1362B_J2.571 (SPAdes)... ...
ACAACCCGCACGCGGCGCATGCCGCCCCACTCAACAGGATGAGCGTTAGCTCGGCTGCAGCTCTTGATCTTGATCCACGGGCGACATCGGAAGGCTGAGCGGAGGGATTGATCCGGGCGTGGGAGCGCAGCGACCGTTTGGCGCAGCCAAACACAGCGAGAGGAGGTGCAGCGAAGCAAACCGTAGGCGCTGCGCCCGGATCGATCCCGCAGCGAAGGGACCCCGAGCCCCAGCGAGCGGGCCGAACGCAGGAGCAAGCCTTTTCGGTTACCTTTTCGGCGTTTGGAAAAGGTGACTCGCCGTAAGGGCGAAACCGCCAGCCGCCACACCCCAAAAACGGATATACCCCCAAAACCCCAAGAACCTGGTCGGCCCATAGGCCGCCAAGTCCAAAGCGTGACGCCTGTCAAAACCCTGAACACACAAGCAGAAACACCGCCCCCCATTGAAACCACCCCAAGCCTGCCCCATCTAAGACCCATACCCCATTGCGCAGGTGCCCCATGAGCGACCAGCAAGAATTCCCGGACAACCCCGACGACTACACCGAAGCCGAACACATCGAACACACCTCCTCCGGCAAAGGCCTGGCCCTGCCCGGCCAGAACCTGCCGGACAAGGTCTACGTCATCCCGATCCACAACCGCCCGTTCTTCCCGGCCCAAGTGCTGCCGGTCATCGTCAACGAAGAACCCTGGGCCGAAACCCTCGATCTGGTCAGCAAATCCGAGCACCACTCCCTGGCCCTGTTCTTCATGGACACGCCCCAGGAAGACCCGCGCCACTTCAACACCGGCGCACTCCCCGAATACGGCACGCTGGTCAAGGTCCATCACGCCAGCCGTGAAAACGGCAAGCTGCAATTCGTCGCCCAGGGCCTGAGCCGCGTGCGCATCAAGACCTGGCTCAAGCACCACCGCCCGCCGTATCTCGTTGAAGTCGAATACCCGCACCAGCCCACCGAGCCGACCGACGAGGTCAAGGCCTACGGCATGGCGCTGATCAACGCGATCAAGGAGCTGCTGCCGCTCAACCCGCTGTACAGCGAAGAGCTGAAGAACTACCTCAATCGCTTCAGCCCCAACGATCCGTCGCCGCTGACCGACTTCGCCGCCGCCCTCACGTCGGCGACAGGCAATGAGCTGCAGGAAGTGCTCGACTGCGTGCCGATGCTCAAGCGCATGGAAAAAGTCCTGCCGATGCTGCGCAAGGAAGTCGAAGTCGCGCGCCTGCAGAAAGAGATCTCGGCGGAAGTTAACCGCAAGATCGGCGAGCACCAGCGCGAGTTTTTCCTCAAAGAACAACTCAAGGTGATCCAGCAGGAACTCGGCCTGACCAAGGACGACCGCAGCGCCGACCTTGAACAGTTCGAACAACGCCTGGAAGGCAAAGTCCTGCCGGCGCAGGTGCAAAAGCGCCTTGAAGAAGAAATGAACAAACTGTCGATCCTCGAAACCGGATCGCCGGAATACGCGGTCACCCGCAACTACCTCGACTGGGCAACGTCGGTGCCGTGGGGCGTGTACGGCGAGGACAAACTCGACCTCAAACACGCGCGCAAGGTGCTCGATAAACACCACGCCGGCCTCGACGACATCAAGGACCGCATCCTCGAATTCCTCGCCGTCGGTGCGTACAAAGGCGAAATCAGTGGCTCGATCGTGCTGCTGGTCGGCCCGCCGGGCGTGGGTAAAACCAGCGTCGGCAAATCCATCGCCGAATCCCTCGGCCGACCGTTCTACCGCTTCAGCCTCGGCGGCATGCGTGACGAAGCCGAGATCAAGGGCCACCGCCGCACCTACATCGGCGCGCAGCCGGGCAAACTGGTGCAGGCGCTGAAAGACGTCGAAGTGATGAACCCGGTGATCATGCTCGACGAGATCGACAAAATGGGCCAGAGCTACCAGGGCGACCCGGCCTCGGCGCTGCTGGAAACCCTCGACCCGGAACAGAACGTCGAATTCCTCGACCACTACCTTGACCTGCGCATGGACCTGTCGAAAGTCCTGTTCGTGTGCACCGCCAACACCCTGGATTCGATCCCCGGGCCGTTGCTGGACCGCATGGAAGTGATTCGCCTGTCGGGCTACATCACCGAAGAAAAAGTCGCCATCGCCAAGCGCCACCTGTGGCCGAAGCTGCTGGAAAAGGCCGGCGTGTCCAAAGGCAGCCTGAGCATCAGCGACAGCGCGCTCAAAGCCTTGATCGACGGTTACGCCCGGGAGGCCGGGGTGCGCCAACTGGAAAAACAGATGGGCAAACTGGTACGCAAAGCGGTGATGAAGCTGATTGAGGACCCGAAAGCGGTGATCAAGCTCGGGCCGAAAGACCTCGAAGCCTCGCTGGGTCATCCCGTGTTCCGCAACGAACAAGTGCTGTCCGGCACCGGTGTGATCACCGGTCTGGCCTGGACCAGCATGGGCGGCGCCACCCTGCCGATCGAAGCCACACGCATTCACACGCTCAATCGCGGTTTCAAACTCACCGGGCAATTGGGCGATGTAATGAAAGAGTCGGCGGAAATCGCCTACAGCTACGTCAGCTCGCACCTGAAGTCGTTCGGCGGCGATCCGAAATTCTTCGACGAAGCCTTCGTCCACCTGCATGTGCCGGAAGGCGCCACACCAAAGGACGGCCCGAGCGCCGGCGTGACCATGGCCAGCGCCCTGCTCTCGCTCGCCCGCAATCAGCCGCCGAAAAAAGGCGTGGCGATGACCGGTGAACTGACGCTCACCGGGCACGTGCTGCCGATTGGCGGGGTGCGTGAAAAGGTCATCGCGGCGCGGCGGCAGAAGATCTTCGAACTGATCCTGCCGGAGCCGAACCGGGGCAACTTCGAGGAATTGCCGGATTATCTGAAGGAAGGGCTTACCGTGCACTTCGCCAAGCGCTTTGCAGATGTGGCGAAAGTGCTGTTCTGACAGAGCGTTAGCGCCTGACCTGACGCTATCGCTGGCAAGCCAGCTCCCACAGTGTTCGAGGTGTTCACAAATCCTGTGTTCACCACAATCCCTGTGGGAGCTGGCTTGCCAGCGATGGCGTCAGTTCTGATAACACTGGACTGCCCGACTGTCACACTTTGTCTCATCTTCAGTTATGCTCGCCGTTCGTCGTCAACGCCGGAGCCACTGAGCCTATGTCCCCCACTCGCCTGTTTATCCCCCTCGCCCTTTCTCTGCTGGCGGCCTGCGCCACGCAACCGAAACAGAACGTGACCGTGGAAAAACAGAGCGAATGCCCCGTGCGTCTCACCAACGGACAACACCTGACTGTGATGCTGCCGAGCAATCCCACCACCGGTTACCGTTGGGCGATTCAGGACTCGGCGGGTGGTGTGCTGCGCGCGCTCAGCCCCGAGGTCTACAGCAGTCCGAAAGACTCGGGGATGGTCGGTGCGGGCGGATTCTCCACCTGGCGCTTTCAGGCCTTCGCCACCGGCACCGGGCGCCTGCGCCTGACCTCGCAGCAACCTTGGGAACCGGAAGTCGAGCCGGCAGAAACCTTCGACTGCGCGATTTCGGTGAACTGATCGTGGGCTGGCTGATTCTGGCGCTGATGGGCGCGGCGACATTTCTCTACGGCGTCAGCACCCATGCGGCGCTGCTGTGCCTGTTGGTCAAACCGTTGCCGGTGCTGGCGCTGCTCGGCTGGCTGCACGATGCACCACCCAGCGACTATCGGCGCTGGATCAGCCTCGGGCTGATTTTTTCTGTGCTCGGTGACGTGTTGCTGGCGTGGCCGGGGGATTTGTTTGTGTTTGGCCTGGGTGCGTTTCTGATGGCGCATCTGGCGTACCTCAAGGCTTACCTCAGCGATTGCAAACGACTGGCGCTGTTGCCACTGGTGCTGGCGCTCGGCGTGGGCGCAGTGCTGCTGGGGATGCTGATTTCCAGCGGTCTTGGGCCATTGCTGGTGCCGGTGGTCGTCTATGGCACCGCGATCAGCGCCATGCTCTGGCGCGCCCTTGCCCGCCTCGGCACCGACGTGCCCAAGCGCTCGGCGCTGCTGGCGGCGGCGGGAGCGCTGGCGTTCGTGTTTTCAGACAGTGTGATTGGTATTGATCGTTTCGTATCGCCATTCCACGCGGCGCCGTACGTGATCATCCTCAGTTACTGGCTGGGGCAGTGGGGGATCGCCGCTTCGGCGTTTTCCGTGAAACACCGCTAATTTTGTAGTGAGGGGATTTATCCCCGATGGGCTGCGCAGCGGCCCCGAAAGTGTCATTGAGTTATGTCAGACAGACCGCAGCCACAGGTTTTGGGGCTGCTTCGCAGCCCATCGGGGATAAATCCCCTCGCCACGTCGGACAACCCAAGCATCCCAGCGCCACTTTGGCTAAAATGCCGGCCTTTTCATCGACACCGCCGGAACCGCCGTGAGCAAAGAACCCGATCGCATTTTCGCCCACCCGATGGCCCAGGTGCCTGACTTCGCCTTCAACGAGGACGTGGTGCGGGTGTTCCCGGACATGATCAAGCGCTCGGTACCAGGTTACCCGACCATCGTCGAAAACCTCGGCGTGCTCGCGGCGCAATTCGCCCAACCAAACAGCGTGCTGTATGACTTGGGAGCCTCGCTCGGCGCCGTCACTCAAGCGCTGCGCCGTCACGTGCGCACCGACGGTTGCCGGGTGATCGCGGTGGATAACTCGGCAGCGATGGTCGAGCGTTGCCGCGAATACCTCAATGGTCAGGATTCGATGTTCCAGGAATTGCTGCCGGTCGAGGTGATCGAAGGCGACATTCTCGCCCTCGAATTCAAACCGGCTTCGGTGGTGGCGCTGAACTTCACCCTTCAATTCATTGCGCCCGAGCAGCGTACCGCGTTGCTGTCGCGCATCCGTCAATCGCTGCTGCCCGGCGGCGCGTTGATTCTGTCGGAAAAACTGCGCTTCAACGATGCCGAAGAACACGCGCTGCTGACCGACCTGCATGTCGCGTTCAAACGTGCCAACGGCTACAGCGAACTGGAAATCGCCCAGAAGCGCAGCGCCATCGAAAACGTCATGAAGCCCGACAGCCTCGAAGAACACCGCGAACGCCTGCTGGCCGCCGGGTTCTCGAAAGTCGTGCCGTGGTTCCAGTGTCTTAACTTTGCCTCGTTGATTGCCTTGCCATGATTGATCTGTCCCCCCTCGCCCGCCGTTTGGCCGGCACACCGCTGGCCGACTGGGCCAACACCCTGCAAGTGCAGCTCGACAAGAAAATGGAGAAAGGTCACGGCGATCTGGAGCGCTGGCAGAGTGCGCTGGACGCATTGCCGGAACTTGAGCCGACTGAAGTCGATCTGGTCAACGGCCTGAAACTCGACACCGATTGCGACGCCGAAACCCGCGCCCGGATGCGCACCGCACTGATGGGCCTGTCGCCGTGGCGCAAAGGTCCGTTCGATCTGTTCGGCGTGCACGTCGACACCGAATGGCGCTCGGACTGGAAGTGGTCGCGGGTCGCCCCGCATCTGGACCTGAAGGGCAAACGCATCCTCGACGTTGGTTGCGGCAACGGCTACTACATGTGGCGCATGCTTGGCGCCGGCGCCGACAGCGTGATCGGCGTCGACCCGAACTGGTTGTTCTTCTGCCAGTTCCAGGCCGTGCAACGCTACCTGTCGGAACCGAATGCCTGGCACCTGCCGTTTCCGTTCGAAGACCTGCCGCCGAACCTGGAAGGCTTCGACACGGTGTTTTCCATGGGCGTGTTCTACCACCGTCGTTCGCCGATCGAGCATTTGCTGGCGCTGAAGGATTGCCTGGTCAAGGGCGGTGAACTGGTGCTGGAAACGCTGGTGGTTGAAGGCGACAAGCATCAGGTGCTGGTGCCGGAAGATCGCTACGCACAGATGCGCAACGTGTGGTTCCTGCCGTCGGTGCCGGCGCTGGAATTGTGGTTGCGCCGGGCAGGCTTCACCGACATCCGCTGCGTGGACGTCAGCACCACGACGGTTGAAGAACAGCGCGGCACAGAGTGGATGAAGTACCAGTCGCTGAGCGACTTCCTCGATCCCGAAGATCACAGCAAGACCATCGAAGGCTTGCCGGCACCGATGCGGGCGGTGATTGTCGCGAAAAAGTAACGATCCCTTCCAGACACTGCAAAAATTTGTGGGAGCTGGCTTGCCAGCGATAACGGTGGATCAGTCGACATCAATGCTTGATGTGCCGACGCCATCGCTGGCAAGCCAGCTCCCACAGGGTTTGATGTTGTTCTTCAGTCAGCGGGTTTTGCCCGCCGCGCCCTGAAGAATTCGGTCAACACCGCCCCACACTCCTCCGCCAGCACCCCGCCTTCATACAGCACCCGGTGATTCAAAAAGCCCTGGGTGAAGAACTGCCCCTGACTCTGCACAATCCCGGCCTTGGGCTCCAGTGCGCCATACACCACGCGAGCAACCCGCGAATGCACGATCAGCCCGGCGCACATGCTGCACGGTTCCAGCGTCACGTACAGCGTGCTGCCCGGCAGGCGATAGTTGCTGACGGCCTGCGCGGCGGCACGGATCGCGACCATTTCCGCGTGGGCACTCGGGTCGCTGGTGGTGATCGGGCAGTTGTAGCCGCGACCGATGATTTCACCGTCCTGCACCAGCACCGCACCCACCGGCACTTCGCCGAGGGCGGCGCCTTGGGCGGCGAGTTCCAAGGCTTCGCGCATGAAATCGCGGTCACGGCTGCGGTCGATGATCGCGGCGGGGCGAATCTGGCGCATCACTTCACCTCGATGGCGGCCATCAGGCCGGTTTCCATGTGGTCGATCACGTGGCAATGGAACATCCACACCCCCGGGTTATCCGCCACCAGCGCCACTTGCGCACGCTCGTTCTTGCCCAACAGATAGGTGTCGGTGAAGTACGGAGTGATTTTGTGCCGGTTCGACGCAATCACCTTGAAGCTCATGCCGTGCAGGTGAATCGGGTGCTGATACTGGGTCATGTTCTTCAGTTCGAAGATATAGCTCTGGCCCAGCTTCAAGCTGGCGATCGGCCGATCGGCGCAGGTCTTGTCGGTGATGTCCCAGGCCTTGCCGTTGATCTGCCACAGGCTCGGCGGCTTGCCGTTGTCGACATTCACCGACACCGAACCGACCCATTCGAAATTGAAGTTGAGTTTCTCGGCATTCGCCAGATCCGGCTCGGCCACCGGGTTGGCGGGCAAGGCTTTCGGCCACGCGGTCGGCGCATCGTTATTGGCCACCGAGCGCAAGGTTCCCAGACGCACCGGGCCGTTGCGCAGCGACAATTCTTCACCGGCCGGCGGCGCCTTGATCGCCAGGCAGATACGCATGCCCGGCCCCAGCCAGTATTCCTTGCCCAGCGGCCGCGGCTCGATCGGGTTGCCGTCCAGCGCATAAATCTGCGCTTCGACGCCGGGAATGTTGATGCGATACGTCAGGGTGTTGTCGAGGTTGAGCAAGCGCACCCGGGTGATCTGCCCGGCCGGCAACTCGATCACCGGCGTTGGCACGCCGTTGATGGTCGACAAGCGTCCCGCCGTACCGCCACGCGCCGCTTCCCGGGGGATGCTGAATTCGACGAAATTGCCTTGCTCGTCGATGTGCCAGTTCTTCAGGCTCAGGGTCTTTTCGTACTTGAAACCGGTCGGCTCGCGCTCTTCGACAATCAACGGCCCGACCAGCCCGCGCCCCAGCTCTTCGCTGCTGCTGACATGCGGGTGATACCAGTAGCTGCCGGCATCCGGCACGCGGAATTTGTAATCGAAGTATTCACCGGGCAGCACCGGCAATTGCGAGACGTACGGTACGCCGTCCATCTCCAGCGGCAAACGGATGCCGTGCCAGTGAATGGTGGTCGCCACCGGCAGGTGGTTGATGAACCGTACCCGCAGCCACTCGCCCTGACGCACGCGCAACTCGGTGCCCGGTGCCGACGGGCCGAACGCCCACGCCTCGGTCTTGTGTCCCGGCACCAGCTCAACGTCCAGCGGCGCCGCGATCAGCTCATAGTCATGCCCCGCGTCGGCGTCGGCCATCTTGCCCAGCCAGTAACGCGACGCGCCTCCCGCTCCGACACCAACGACAACAAGACCGGCCAGGCCACCGAGGATTTGGCGACGGGTAAAGGACATGAACTCAACTACCTCACGTATCTGCGGCGGGCCCGCAGACCCGTAAAGGGCGAATACGATACACCTCGGTATATGAAAGGGTAAAGTTTAAAACATCTCGCCCTACCCACAACGAAAGGAAAATTACTTTGCAAAAACCACACTCAAGAAGCGAAAGCCATATTACGTAGCCACATACCCAAGCCCAATACGACTCACACTTGTACCAATACGCTGAATATAGTTCAAAGCATACTCATATCGTAATTTTGCAACAACCTGAACTTCTTTTGTATCGCTTTTTATCTTTAAGCCGTCGAGCTCAAGTTGAAGCTCTAATAAATTAAGCCTACCGCTCTCTATAACGCCCCCACGCTGAGCAATAAATGCCCGCCATTCTACTTTTTGAATTGCAGGATTGTTTGAATCCTCTTTTGGAGACTTCAATCCCAAACCCAATATTTTTCCTCCAAACTCCACGTAACAATAAGATCCGCTATTAATGTGTCGATCCGTTAATTCAGCCAAATTGGTCACCGCATGAAGTCTTATTGCAGTGAAGGGCCTTAGACTCGCGTCATTACCACTTTTGAAAGCTATAGTGCTCTGACCAGGTTGTAAGTCGCACGCGGGCGTAGCGCAAACCCACCAAGTCTCGTCGAGTTTGAAAACGTGCCCACTATCCAACTGATCGAAACTAGCAGAATTAGAATCTTCAGTTCTCGACGGGAGACAGCATATATAGCGATTATATTGACTTATGGCAGTCCTCTTATCATTCTCATTATCTAGATCCACCCCATAATGAGTCTTAAAAACAAACCCAGCAGACTTATCAACGTCATAAATTTTCTGGCCAAAATTCGCAATGCTTTCCTCTACCATAAAAGATAGCATTTCGGATTGGCGTGAAACGTGATTTTTTAGCTTATGGCGCCGTATAATATTAACTTGCTCAACTGGAAGATCTGAACCTCCGGAATTCAGTATTAGGTCATAAAATTTAGCAAATGCATGTGTTTGCTTTAAAGATTGGTCCTCAATTTCAACTCCCATTTGGCTTACTTCATCTCGGTACTTAGCCGAAAGTAACCGTGATGGTGTAGGTTTCCAGTCTACAATTGCGTTTTCAAGCACGGCCAGGAGGTTTTCTGGACCTTTTTTAACAAAACATACGAAACCTCTAGCAGCCCGCAACCACCTGGATTCTTCAGAAATTTTCCAAACCAATCCGACAGGTGGCTTTTTTGTAAAATCATTCTGATATTTTTTTTCGAAAGCACGTATTGCCCAATAAAAAAAACATTTCTTTGCTTTCTGATCCAATTCTAGCGCTTTAGCCCATTCACTAAGCTCTATGAAAGGCGCAGCGGACTGCATAAATTTTCCGAGAGCTGATTTAAAGTCCTGCTCCGACCTCCTTAATTCTAAATAAGAGGCCATATCGATTTTCTCTAATATCTCCCCTCGATCAAAATCCCCAAAATCTTCTTTCTCAGAAATTAAATCGTCTAATTTATCAAGTGCGACTGTACACTCTTCAGAAAAGCTTGACGAGATACTATTCATCAGTGAGATTAGGCATTGGTGCATAGTCGTTTCAAGATCTTCACTCGTATGAATAACAACCAAATTAAAATGACGATTATCTAAAACTGATGCGAGTATCTGACGAGCCATATCTCCACCAAGCCCAGCTTCCGCACCCTCCAAATTATAGTCCAATATAAGCAAATCTGACTGATGCAGATGATTGGCTAATTCACGAGGAGTTTCATTGCCAGCTGATTCACTTGTGGGATTCTCCGAAACACCATCATGAATATCGATGATAAAGCCGGGTTTTTGAGTCCGAAACTCGTTGATCAACCCATAAACTTCACCGGCAACAGCCGAATTGACCCATGTTTTTCTTGATGATTTAGCCTCTATACCTGAGGAGTGTTTATCACCGGTAATTCTGGAGTTAAAGATCTCTTCCCATGTAGGATACTGATCATCAACAATAAGAACGGAGCGAAGTGGTTTAATAAAAGCTTCACGAACCAAATCGTTAAAAGTCATTACTTCAGCCAAAATCAGCGCCCCTCAAGTTAATTACGAAATTTGCACCACTCAACGGTTGAAATTTTTTATCCACCGCATATTCAATCGAATGACCACCTGCGATTAGATTTACTCTACAGAGATAAAGACCAATACCCCTACCGCCACTTGTTTTACGTGTAAAAAACATCTTAAACAAGCTTTCTTGATCTACCGGATTAACACCAGGCCCATTATCAGACACAATGATTTTTTTATCTTCAACGGAAAGATAGACCTCTGGCTCGGGCGTTTGCGAACTAACCAACCAGTAAATACTATTATTTACCAGATTGACAAAAACCGGATACAGACGAGAAGGCTGCTCATAAATAAAAAAATCGTGAAAAGCTTTTGATGCGTGTATTTTTACTTCTCGATTTCGAATTACAGATCTAAAAAAATTGACAAGATACTCTTCGATTTCCTTGCCTGAAATCTGCCTACGCACACGATTACCTGAGACTTTCAGTGGAGAAAGAAACTCAAGTTGTTGACTCAGAGCATCAAACCCTTCAATGACTAGATTTGTGCCTGGCGGTTCTCCCGATTGACGTATCTGTCGAATTCCTTCTCTTATCATTCGCTCATTAGCATTTAACTCGTGCCCCAAAATCTCAACAGTCACACCGAGCTGAGCAACTTGGTTTAGTCGATTCAGATCATCACGCAATGCAATATTATCCGCAGTCCCTTGCCGAGCGATTAATTCTATATTTATATTTTCACTCATTAACTCGAGAGCATCTAGGTAGGACTCAAAAGTTTCCGTATTGTCCGAATCCAATCTTGCATAAAGAGACTTCATCTGTTCCAAGGCCTCATCAAGTCCCAATCGTCCTTCACGAACCTGAGCGACAAGCGGCATGGTCTGATGGTGAAAAATTTTATTCCGCTCTTCAAAAAGTGTAGAAACACGACTTCTTTCAGCGTTCTGCATATCATCTATCGACTTACGCCAGAAGCGTAATCTAGCCTGTAAACGACTCGCATGGCTACTTAGTTGTTTCTGCACAATTTCTTCAGGCTTAGAGGGCTTAACCTCTTCAATAGCACTAGCTCGCCGTTGCTCTAAGGTTCGAATTCGATCTTGTACCTCAGCATACATTGATCGAAAAGCGCGATAATCGTCCTCAACTGCACCAAGTTTTGCTGGTGCACCAGAAATCCGTAAATCTAGTAACCGATTACTAAGATCACTAATCAACGTTTGAGCTTCCTCAAGTCCCTGCTCATCTCTGATTACGGTCTCGTCAACCACATCCTTTGTTTCATTAAATAATTGATCCATCAACGGATAGTTCTTTTTAAATCTTGCGCGAAATTTTTTTGCGTTATTCTTTGCAAGCTCTTTACGCTGCTCTTCAGCCTTTTCTCTTTCGTTTTGTGCTTGGATATCAGGAAGCAACTCCTTCCTCAAATTAGAGCTGCTTCCGAAATACTCATAGGCCGCGCGCTTAAGAATATTCTTAACGACTTCACGCAATACCTTTGTTGCTCGATTATCAATAAATCCTTCACGCCCAGCTTTATCACGCAAATTAGGATTTAGTTCCCTTGATATCGCAATCCGACCAAACATACGCCTTGCGTTCCAATACTCCCGACCTGCGTTAATACTTCTTTATTTCTCGATTTCAAAAAAATCGTTTACCTCACGACCGTAAGGCAAAACTCGCAATCCGTTACGAAAAATTAAAAAACCGCTATGTTGCTTAGCTAGTCCATCGAAACGAGTAAAATCTGCATCTGACAAAGTGGAGTTAACTCGAGTTTGCTCAAAGGTCGCAATGTGCAGGCCGAAGGGCCCAATGAACGTAGTTGGCCCCTTGGGTATGGTTAGATCTTTCGGCGGATATATTTCGTAATCTGAACCAAGTTTTCTCCATTCGCCAAATGCTTTTACCTGCCCTCGGAAAACACCTTCTTCATCGATATTCCCTGACAGAACGTGTTCCATTTCATCTGTAACACTACGATTTAACGACTCTCGGTCATCCTCGACGATAGCAAGGGATACATCATTAACCCAGGTTCTAACTTCGTAAGCGAAATCAGGATCAAATGCATTAAATTCGCTAGTTCCCGCCTCGACATAGGGGTCAGTAAACGCGGAGAGAGTTGCGAAAAATGCTTGCCGAATAATCTTAACATTGGCATCTAGCTGAATTGAGGGCAACTGTGCACGCAGGTCATAATTTATGTCAGATACAACTAGGGCTGTTCCGTGTTCTTTCTCCCCTCTCCAAACAGACCACGGGTGAAAATGTCGCTCTTCGAACCGCGCATTTATTATAGTTCTTGCAATAAGCTCAGATGGCTTTTCTGCAGTTTGATCGGCTTCAAGTATAACTTTATCATACGTTTCCCAAGCCAACTTCAACCGATCAGCACGCCTTTCGTCAGCAGGACTACCCCACACATTATCGGTTAAACGATCAAATAAACGAGGAAGCAACTTGAAAAGTTCCGACCTATCAGAAAACTGAGTAACTGGAACTTCGATATCTGACAAAACCAAATATGGATTTTCGAATATACGCCAGTCGATAAGCGCAGCGACAAACCCGCTATTTTTTCTCTTGCTAACAATTAAAAGCAGAGGACCAATATTAGCTGATGATAAGCGACCAATACCTTTTTGCCCCTGCTTTGTTCTCCTTGCCAATCCGTCACGGTCATCATCATCTGAAGTATTTTTATTATATTTTGAATCTGTACCTACCACGAGCCAACGATTTATGAAATCCTCATAATTCATACCGTGCCCGTCATCGAAGATGGCAGCTACTGGTTCTGGATCATCGAAAATATGAAGCGCTACGTTTCTAGCGTAAGCGTCATAGGCGTTTTTCCACAACTCTGAAATAGCAGTTGGGCAGTCAGCTATCTGCTCTCGCCCCAAGTGATCGACTGTTCGAGCGTGAGTTCGAAAGGCAAGTGTCTCAATCATAAGATCTCAACTTCTTCTTTTTGAAATCGCGAGTGGTCGCACAATTGCTTTAGCCCCAAATCATTATCTATCAGATTTTTCTTTAGATACTGAATGAGATATTTTCCAAGCTCAACCGGAACTGCATTACCAATTTGTCTACTGGCTGCCGTTATTCCTCCTGCAAAGGTAAAGCTATCAGGAAAAGTCTGGATTCTCGCTGCTTCACGCAAAGTGATCCCATGGTTTTTTGTAGGATGTACAAATCGACCTTTAGAAGGATTAATACACGCGGTTGTCATAGTTGGAGCGGGTTCGGCGGGATTGATCCGCCCGTAAACATCTTGATGCCCGTTATGTTTTTCGTGACATGGCAAAATACGTCCAGAATCTCTGCGACTCCCACCATTGAGCGGAGTTTTACTAAACGCTTCTAATAGATCCGGCCCGTGATTCATATGAATGTCATTTTCATCACTTTGCAACGCTGGTCTAAATACATCATTGCAGCTTAGCCAGACTTTCTGCTCTCCAACTTCCTTTCCTGGTGCAGCATGCGTAGGTGCTGGAGGCCATTTAAAATCTTCAGCATCTACAGAATCTCTAATCCCTAATATGAATACTCGCTTCCGTCTCTGCGGTACGCCAAAATCTCGAGCATCTAACACAACAGGTTTGAAGACTTTATAACCAGCCTTAACGCCTTCTTTATAGAATTTTTCGAGGTAATCCTTGTGGCGCTCCCAAAGTATGCCTGGGACATTTTCCATAAGAAAAACGCGCGGACGAAACGCTTTTACAAATCGAAAATAGGCTAGGACCAACTGATTACGCGGATCATTTACACCTGCATCGAGTATCCGATGCGTCGAAAATCCTTGACAAGGAGGTCCTCCTAAAAGGAGATCACACTCAATATCACCAAGATATTCAGAGCGTACATCCTCAGGTGTATAACCTAAGATACTTTCGTCTAACACAGTTGCATTTTTTGCAGCGTCATATTGAAGCAAATTCGCTTTGTAAGTTTTCACTGCATAAGGATCATTTTCAATGGCGATAGCGATTGAAAAACCGGCTTGCACAGCTGCTAGCGAAAAACCACCGGCTCCCGAAAATAAATCGACAACAACGGGCTTCGGCTCACTATAAATTTTATTCATTCGAATTCTGAGTGCTCAATTGAGGCTACCCTGTCAATAAATCAGCTTGGTAAACTTTTGGAAAAATTACAGAAACATTGCACATGAATTCGGACCTTCATCCATTTCCGTCCAAGAGCCACGTCGTGCCGTGAAATTGCCTGCACGTTTGGAGTCTATCGTTTGATTCCTCTGTGAGAAAGCCCGAATGGCGGAATGCAGGCCAGTCTCATCTCAAAGGCACGACTGCGTGCCAAGCCATTCGACGGACTTAAAGTCAGTACTACCCCCCTACCGAATCCATGCTTTCTCATAACATTTGATAATAGCCAAGACGTCTGCAGTCTACCCTCTTGAATGCTAGCGTCCAACAGCACCACACGGATAAAAACTCATTAAAAAGCCCGCATTTAGCGGGCTTCAGAACGTGCATTTTTTATCAGTGTTGATTCGCGCGCTGTCATCACTCCCACTCAATCGTCGCCGGCGGCTTGCTCGACACGTCGTAGGTAACGCGCGAAATGCCTTCGATTTCATTGATGATGCGGCCGGAGACGGTTTCCAGCAGTTCGTAAGGCAGGTGTGCCCAACGTGCGGTCATGAAGTCGATGGTTTCCACGGCACGCAGGGCCACGACCCAGGCGTAACGACGGCCATCGCCGACCACACCAACCGATTTCACTGGCTGGAACACTACGAAAGCCTGGCTGACCTTGTGGTACCAGTCGGCCTTGCGCAGTTCTTCGATGAAGATGTGGTCGGCACGACGCAGCAGATCGGCGTATTCCTTCTTCACTTCACCTAGGATGCGTACGCCCAGCCCCGGGCCCGGGAACGGGTGACGGTAGACCATGTCGTACGGCAGGCCCAGTTCCAGGCCCAGACGACGGACTTCGTCCTTGAACAGTTCGCGCAGTGGCTCGACCAGTTTCAGGTTCATCTCTTCCGGCAGGCCGCCCACGTTGTGGTGCGACTTGATCACGTGCGCCTTGCCGCTTTTCGCGCCAGCCGACTCGATCACGTCCGGGTAGATGGTGCCCTGCGCCAGGTACTTGATGTTGTCCAGCTTGCAGGATTCGGCATCGAACACGTCGATGAAGGTACGGCCGATGATCTTGCGCTTCTTCTCTGGATCGGATTCGCCGGCCAGGTTGCTGAGGAACTGCTCTTCAGCGTTGGCGCGGATCACCTTGACGCCCATGTTCTCGGCGAACATGGCCATCACTTGCTCGCCTTCGTGCAGACGCAGCAGGCCGTTGTCGACGAACACGCAGGTCAACTGGTCGCCGATGGCTTTGTGCAGCAGCGCCGCAACCACCGAGGAGTCAACACCGCCGGACAGGCCCAGCAGCACGTTGTCGGTGCCGACTTGCGCGCGGATGTTGGCGATGGCGTCTTCAGCGATCTTCGACGGCGTCCACAGGGCTTCACAGCCGCAGATATCGAGCACGAAGCGCGACAGGATACGGCCGCCCTGCTTGGTGTGGGTCACTTCCGGGTGGAACTGCACGCCGTAGTAAGCGCGCTCGTCGTTGAACATGCCAGCGATCGGGCAGCTCGGGGTGCTGGCCAGGATGTGGAAGTCTTCCGGCATCTTGGTGACCTTGTCACCGTGGCTCATCCACACGTCGAGGCCGAACAGGCCGTCGGCGTCGATGTGGTCTTCGATGCCGTCGAGCAGGCGGCTCTTGCCGACCACGTCAACGCGGGCGTAACCGAACTCACGCAGTTCGGAACCTTCAACCTTGCCGCCCAGTTGCTCGGCCATGGTCTGCATGCCGTAGCAGATACCGAAGACCGGCACGCCCAGGTCAAACACCGCCTGCGGGCAGCGCGGGCTGTTGGCTTCGTGTACGGACTCGGGGCCGCCGGCGAGGATGACGCCTTTAGGCGCGAATTCGCGGATCGCATCTTCGTCCATGTCGAACGGGTGCAGCTCGCAGTACACGCCGATCTCACGCACGCGGCGGGCGATCAGTTGGGTGTATTGCGAACCGAAGTCGAGGATCAGGATGCGGTGAGCGTGAATGTCGAGGGCCATGATTCAGTCTCGTCTTAAGTAATTCAGAAACAGTCGTGATTCAGAAACAACTCGGGGCTGAATAAAACAGCCCCGGTTGCTTGATGATTTGCTTGAAGCCTCAACCTACGCGGTAGTTTGGCGCTTCTTTGGTGATCTGCACGTCGTGAACGTGGGATTCGGCCATGCCGGCACCGGTGATCCGCACAAACTCAGGCTTGGTGCGCATCTCTTCGATGTTGGCGCTGCCGGTGTAACCCATCGAGGAACGCAGACCGCCCATCAACTGGTGGATGATCGCCGTCAGGGTGCCTTTGTACGGCACGCGGCCTTCGATCCCTTCCGGAACCAGTTTCTCGGCGCCTGCCGAGGAGTCCTGGAAGTAACGGTCGGAAGAACCTTGCGCCTGGGACATGGCGCCCAGCGAACCCATGCCGCGATACGCCTTGTACGAACGGCCCTGGAACAGTTCGATCTCGCCCGGGGCCTCTTCGGTACCGGCAAACATCGAACCCATCATCACGCAGGAAGCACCAGCGACGATGGCCTTGGACAGGTCACCGGAGAAACGGATGCCGCCGTCGGCGATCAACGGCACGCCTGTGCCTTCAAGGGCAGCGGCGACGTTGGCGATGGCACTGATTTGCGGTACGCCGACACCGGCGACGATACGGGTGGTGCAGATCGAGCCAGGGCCGATACCGACCTTGACCGCATCGGCACCCGCTTCGGCCAGGGCCTTGGCAGCGGCGCCGGTGGCGATGTTGCCGCCGATCACCTGCACTTCAGGGAAATTCTCTTTGACCCAGCGAACGCGGTCGATCACGCCCTTGGAGTGACCGTGCGCGGTGTCGACAACCACCACGTCCACACCGGCGTTGACCAGCGCAGCAACGCGGTCACCGGTGTCTTTACCGGTACCGACGGCAGCGCCCACGCGCAGACGACCTTGATCGTCCTTGCTGGCCAGCGGGTAGGCCTTGGCTTTTTCGATGTCTTTGACGGTCATCATGCCTTTGAGGGCAAACTTGTCGTCGACGATCAGGACTTTTTCCAGGCGGTGCTTGTGCAGCAGCTCGCGGACTTCGTTCTTGTCGGCGCCTTCACGCACGGTGACCAGACGCTCTTTAGGCGTCATCACTTCGCGGACGGTGGCTTCCAGACGGGTTTCGAAGCGTACGTCACGGGACGTGACGATGCCGACCAGGTCGCCATCGTGCAGCACCGGAACGCCGGAAATGTTGTGCAGACGGGTCAGTTCGAACAGGTCACGCACCGTGGCATCAGCCTCGATGGTGATCGGATCTTTCACGACGCCGGCTTCGAACTTCTTGACCTTGCGCACTTCGGCAGCTTGCTGCTCGATGGTCATGTTCTTGTGGATGATACCGATACCACCTTCCTGAGCCATGGCGATTGCCAGACGGGCTTCAGTGACGGTGTCCATGGCGGCAGAAACCAGAGGAATATTCAGCTCGATGCCACGGGTAAGGCGGGTCTTGAGACTGACTTCGTTAGGAAGCACCTCGGAATAACCGGGCACTAGGAGAATGTCGTCGAATGTCAGAGCTTCTTGGCTGATACGCAGCATCGCGGGGGCTCCCGAGCGGGAAAATGGAAGCGCGCCATTATAGTCAGACACCCCCTGCTGTTCAATGTAAAACTCAGCCTAATTGATGTACGGGGCCTGCTGTTTTCTGTAGGAGCTGCCGCAGGCTGCGATCTTTTGATCTTGGCTGTAAAAAACAACGTCAAAAGATCGCAGCCTGCGGCAGCTCCTGCACGTTCAAAGTTCGACTTTTACCCAACTGACAGGTTGATCGAGCCAATCGGCGAACTCATCGATAAAGCTCTGCTTGAACCCCGCTTCCAGCCAGTTGTTGAAGATGAACCCCAGGTTGGAAAACGCGCATTCCTGCAAGTACAGAAAGCCGTTGATGTCGTCTTCATGCCCGCATTCCGGGCAGGTGAAGTTGTCGGTGCGGCCTGGAAACCAGTCTTCGAGGCTTTCGAACAGCGCTTCGCCGACTTCGCGGCGGCATTCGGCGCAACCGGCCTCCTCGAGAAAGCCCTTGGCCGGCGTGTAGATGCAACGTTTGACGATGATCTCCAGACCATTGATCGGCTCGCCAAAAGGCAATGCCTCGGGGTGCAGCACCACCGCACGTGCGCCATCGGCAATCGCGTACGCCATGCGATTGCCGGTGCGTCCGCAGGTGCTCAGCTCTTCCTTGACAATATTCTTGCGTACCAGCCAGCGCAGAATCGCCCGGGCCCGGGGTTCGTGAACCGGCAGGGTGGAGATTTTCGGGACGATGATGCTTTGCGAATTCATGGAAAGTCCTGCGGTATGGCTTCTGACGCCTTCGCGGGCAAGCCCGCTCCCACAGGGTTCTCTGTCGATCACAAATCCTCTGTGCGCTCGAGAAACCTGTGGGAGCGGGCTTGCCCGCGAAGGGGCCCTAAAGGCCGGCAGCTTAATCCCTGACAAAATCCGGTCAAGTACCGAAATAGCGCCCGATCAACGCAATACCGCTGGCCAGCACCAGCCAGGTCACCAATCGTACAAACGCTTCACGCGACAAACGCATGGTCAAGCGCCGCCCGATCCACAGGCCCAGCGCCATGGCCGGCAACAGACAGACCGCCAACATCAACAAGGGTAGCTCGGCATACACCCCGGCGAGGGCAAACAGGCTCAAACGCACCACAGTGCTGCAACTGATCAGCGCACTTTGCGTGGCCCGCGCCGCGTCCTTGGGCAGGCGGCTGTTGAGATAGATCGCATATAGAAAGCCGCCACTGCCAAACAGCGCGCCAAACAGGCCGCCTATCGTGCCCATCGGCAGCGCCCATGCGGCAGACAACTGCGTCGGCCGGGCTTTCACCCACAGGCTGTAAACCGCATAAGTGCTGATGAACAACCCCATCAACAGCAACAACAGATCGGATTTGAGGTTGAGCAGGAAAATCACCCCCAACGTGCACCCCACCGCCATGCACGGCAGCAGCCTCAGCAATTCGGGCTTGGCCACGTCCCGGCGCGAGGGCAGCAGATTGCCGAACGCCGCGACAAAATCCAGCAGCACCAGCAGCGGCACGATTTTCGACAACGGCATGAACAGAATCAGAATCGGCCCCGCGACCAGCGCCGTACCGAACCCGGCAATCCCGAACACGATATAGGCCAGCGCGATCCCCAAACCGATCACCACCCAGCCGCCTGCGCCCCATGTCCATTCGCTCAATAACCCAACAACACTCATTGATCCACTTCCTTTATAAGCCTGAGATGACTTTAGCCAGCGCCAAGCCTTGCGACTAATATGATCAAAGTCGCTCACCCATCTCGAAAAGGCATACCTGGTGCTTTCAACCCGTCAACTGCGCTACTTCGTGGAAATCGCCGACTGTGGCAGCTTCAGTGCAGCGGCTGAACGCTTGTTCGTTGCGCAATCGGCGCTGAGCCGGCAAATCAAGGACATGGAAAGCCGCCTGCAAACGCCGCTGTTCGAACGCACCGCGCGTCAGCCAAGACTCACCGCGGCGGGCGAGGCGTTTCTGCCACGGGCGAGAAATCTGCTCAATGAGCTGAGCAAAGCCAGCGCAATGGCAACCGAAGTCGGCAACGGGCAAGTGGGCACTGTGCGCCTGAGTCATTCCAGCACCGTGTCGATCAGCGGACATTTATTACGTCGGATCAGCACTTATCTCGATCAGCAGCATGGCGTGTCGCTGGACATCGGCAAGCTGTCCTCCGAGGCGCAGCTTGAGGAACTCGCTGAAGGACGTCTGGACATTGGTTTGTTGCGCTTGCCGGTGTTGCGTCAGCGTGAGGGCATTCACATGCTGCCTTTATTCACCGAACGCCTGCTATTGGCGGTACCGAATGAACATCGATTGGCTGACTCACCCGCTGTCGAACTGGCGCAACTGAAAGACGAGCCGTTTATCTCGATCCCGCATCCGCAACGTGGCGGACTCAGTTATCTATGTGCCGACCTGTGCATGCGTCAGGGCTTTTTTCCCAAAGCGGCGCGGGTGATGTCACGCAAGACGACGCAGTTGCAGTTGATCCAGGCCGGATTCGGCGTCGCTCTGCTACCCGAATCGATGCAGGACATTGCTCCAGTTGGCGTACGATTTCTGCCGCTGAGCGATCCCGATTGCCAGACCACCGTCGCCCTCGCCTATCGCCAGAACCCTGCGCCGCTGGTCCAACACTTCATCCAGACCTTCACAAATCCCCTGTAGGAGCTGACGAGTGAAACGAGGCTGCGATCTTTCGATCTTGCCCTCCAAAAAAGATCAAAAGATCGCAGCCTTCGGCAGCTCCTACAGGGATTCGTGTATTGCGTCGGAAATTAGCTTTAAACTGCGGCCCATGATTAAAGATCCCTTTGCAAGACTTGGCCTGGACCGTGAAGTCCTGACCGTCAGCCAGCTCAACGGCCGCGCGCGGGTGTTGCTCGAAGACGTGTTCAGCAACATTTGGGTCGAAGGCGAAATCTCCAACCTTGCCCGCCCGGCGTCCGGCCACGTGTACTTCACCCTCAAGGACAGCGGTGCGCAGGTGCGTTGCGCGCTGTTTCGCAATAACGCGGCGCGGGTGCGTCAGGCACTGAAGGACGGTTTGGCCGTGAAGGTGCGCGGCAAGGTCTCGCTGTTCGAAGGCCGTGGCGACTATCAGCTGATTCTCGACACCGTGGAGCCGGCCGGTGACGGCGCGCTGCGCCTGGCCTTCGATGCGCTGAAGGAAAAACTCAGCGCCGAAGGCCTGTTCAGTGCCGAACGCAAAGTGCCGCTGCCGGCACATCCGCAACGCATCGGCATCATCAGTTCGCCGACCGGCGCGGTGATTCGCGACATCATCAGCGTATTCCGCCGCCGGGCGCCGCAGGTGCAACTGACGCTAATCCCGACCGCCGTGCAGGGCCGCGAAGCCACTGCACAAATCGTCCGCGCGCTGAAAATGGCCGATGCCCGGGGTTTCGACGCGCTGATCCTCGCCCGTGGCGGCGGTTCGCTGGAAGATCTCTGGTGCTTCAACGAAGAAGCCGTGGCGCGCGCGGTCGATGCCTGCGTGACGCCGATTGTCAGCGCCGTCGGGCATGAAACCGACGTGTCGATCAGTGACTTCGTGGCCGACGTGCGCGCTCCAACGCCCTCCGCTGCCGCCGAACTGCTGGCCCCGGATTCGAGTCACCTGATCCGTCAGGTCGAAAGCCTGCACCGACGCCTGGTGATGCGCATGCGTGACCGTTTGATGCGCGATCGTCTGCGCCTTGAAGGCATGGCCCGTCGCTTGCGTCATCCCGGCGAACGTCTGCGTCAGCAAGCGCAACGTCTGGATGACCTGGACATGCGCATGCGCCGCGCCTTCGAGCGCCAGCTCAATACTCGCCGCGAACGCCTGATCCGTCTGGAAACCCGCCTCGCCGGGCAACACCCGGGACGCCAACTGGCAATGCTGCGCCAGCGCCTCGACGGCCTCGCCGAACGCCTGCCGCGAGCCATGCGCGAAGGTCTGAAAAACCGTCGCCTGCAACTGCACAGTCAGATGCAGACGCTGCACGTGGTCAGTCCGCTGGCGACTCTGGGCCGTGGCTACAGCATTCTGCTGGATGAACGCGGCCACGCGATTCGCAACGCCGCGCAAACCCATACCGGCCAGCGTCTGAAAGCCAGACTGGGCGAAGGCGAACTGCAAGTGCGCGTCGAGGACAATCACCTGACGCCTGTCACCCTCTCTTTACTGGACTGATCCATGCCGCGTTTTTTCGCTCCGTTATTGCTGCTGTGCCTGACCGCCTTCAACGCCCACGCTGACAGCTACATCACCCGCCTGCTGAACAAACCGGTGCCGGGCGGCGTGGCGGTGGTTGATCTGGGCAGCGCCGCGCAGGCGCCGAAAGCCACCTATCAAGGCAAACCGGTGCTGGTGGTGAAAGAACAGAACAACTGGCTGGCGATTGTCGGCGTGCCGCTGACGGTCAAACCCGGCAGCCAGCAGATCAGCAGCAGCGGACGCAATCTGCCGTTCACCGTTGGCAACAAGAAATACCCGGAACAGCACATCACCCTGAAGAACACTCAGCAGGTCAATCCGAATCCGGCCAACCTCAAGCGCATCGAGGGCGAACTGGCCGAGCAGATCAAGGCTTACCGCAGTTTCAGCCCGAACACCCCGAGCAACCTGCTGCTGGACAAACCGGTCAACGGGCCGCTGTCGAGCAAGTTCGGTGTGCGCCGCTTCTTCAATGGCGAAGAGCGCAACCCGCACGCTGGCCTCGACTTTGCGGTGCCGGCGGGCACGCCGATCAAGACCCCGGCGGCGGGCAAAGTGATCCTCACCGGCAACTACTTTTTCAACGGCAACACGGTGTTTGTCGATCACGGGCAGGGCTTTATCAGCATGTTCTGCCACATGTCGAAAATCGATGTGAAGGTCGGCGATCAACTGGCCCGTGGTGCAGTGGTTGGCAAGGTCGGTTCGACGGGGCGGGCGACCGGACCGCACATGCACTGGAACATCAGCCTGAACGATGCGCGGGTGGATCCGGCGATTTTCATTGGTGCATTCCAGCCCTGAATTATGTATTGAGGCCATTGGCCTCTTCGCGGGCAAGCCCGCTCCCACAGGTTTCTCGGGTGTAGATAATGTTCGTGTACGACACGGACACTGTGGGAGCGGGCTTGCCCGCGAATGCGGTCTATCCAATCCGAAAATATTGAAGAAACCCAACCAACATCAATTGCGCCCCAATCTAACCTCACGCAAACATCAACAAGAAACGCCGACTTACAAGCAATAAAATTCTGCAAAATCCAGTATTTCGAGTATTCCTCTCAATTTTTTTCGACTGCTTGCCATCCTCTCCCCTCGCGGTTAGGGTTGAAGGCATGAAAACCTCTCACACCCTTATTCAGCTTCGCCAGCACCGCAGTCTGTGCCTCGTCAGCGCACGACTGCCGGGCTGAATCGCTGCGCCTCGTCCCAAGCGTTTTCCCGAACATTCGTTCCACCGGCAGGCCGCCTCTTTTCGGCCCAGACAATAAGGAATTTCCCGATGAGCATGCTCAAAGACCCGTCTTCGAAATACCGCGCGTTTCCCGTCATCAACTTGCCGGATCGCACTTGGCCGTCGAAAACCATCGACGCTGCGCCGATCTGGTGCAGCTCCGACCTGCGTGACGGTAACCAGTCGTTGATCGAGCCAATGGACGCGGTGAAAAAGCTGCGCTTCTGGAAAACCCTCGTGCAGGTCGGCGTGAAGGAAATCGAAGCCTCGTTCCCGGCCGCTTCGCAGACCGACTTCGACTTCGTGCGTACCCTGATCGAAGAAGGCCACATCCCGGACGACACCACCATTCAGGTGCTGACCCAGGGCCGTGAAGACTTGATCGAGCGCACCTTCGAATCCCTGCGCGGGGCGAAGAAAGCCATCGTTCACCTGTACAACGCCACCTCGCCGTCTTTCCGTCGTATCGTCTTCAACCAGGACAAGGACGGCATCAAGGCCATCGCAGTGAATGCCGCCAAGCTGTTCGTCAAATACGCGGCGATGCAGCCGGACACCGAGTGGACCTTCGAATACTCGCCGGAAACCTTCAGCGCCACCGAGCTGGAGTTTGCCAAGGAAGTCTGTGACGCGGTGATCGAGGTCTGGAACCCGACGCCTGAGCACAAGATGATCCTCAACCTGCCAGCCACCGTTGAATGCGCGACGCCGAACGTCTACGCCGACCAGATCGAATGGTTCGGCCGCAACATCAACCGTCGTGACAGCGTGATCATCAGCCTGCACACCCACAACGACCGTGGCACCGGCGTCGCCGCCACCGAGCTGGGCCTGATGGCCGGCGCGGATCGCGTCGAAGGCTGCCTGTTCGGCAACGGCGAGCGCACCGGTAACGTCGACCTCGTTACTGTCGCACTGAACATGTACACCCAGGGCGTTGACCCTGAGCTGGACTTCTCCGACATCGACGGCGTGCGCAAAGTCGTCGAAGAGTGCAACCAGATTCAGGTGCACCCGCGTCACCCGTACGTCGGCGATCTGGTCCACACCGCATTCTCCGGCTCGCACCAGGACGCGATCCGCAAGGGCTTCGCCCAGCAGAAACCGGATACCCTGTGGGAAGTTCCATACCTGCCGATCGACCCGGCCGACATCGGTCGCAGCTACGAAGCGGTGATCCGCGTCAACAGCCAGTCGGGCAAGGGCGGCATCGCCTACTTGCTGGAGCAGGAATACGGCATCAGCCTGCCACGTCGCATGCAGATCGAGTTCAGCCAGGTGGTGCAGCGTGAAACCGACCGCCTCGGCCTGGAGATGACCGCCAAGCAGATCCACTCGCTGTTGATCAGCGAATACCTGCAAGCCAACACGCCTTACGCGCTGGTCAGCCATCGCCTGCAGGAAGAAAACGGTAACAGTGCCGTTGAAGTGGAAGTGGCGAGCAAGGGTCAGGGCGAAACCAACCTGCACTGGCGCGGCAAGGGCAACGGTGCGCTGGAAGCCCTGGTGGCCGGTCTGCCGATCCCGGTGGAAATCATGGACTACAACGAACACGCGATCGGCGCGGGCACCAACGCCAAGGCAGCGGCTTACATCGAGCTGCGCGTGAACGGTGAACGTGCGGTGCACGGCGTGGGTATCGATGAAAACATCACCACCGCCAGCTTCAAGGCGCTGTTCAGTGCCCTGAACCGCTCGCTGAGCCAGCCTGACGCGAAAGCAGCTTAAGCCTTCGCTGACATGCAAAAGGCCCCGGAGTGTGAACTCTGGGGCCTTTTTGTTTAGATCAAAAGATCGCAGCCTTCGGCAGCTCCTACAGGATGTACGCCGTCCCGATGTAGGAGCTGCCGCAGGCTGCGATCTTTGGTTTTTCAGGTGAACTCGAAGCTATCCGCATCCAGATTCGCCGGAAAGCGCTCGCGATACGCCGCCAGTGGTGCCGCTTCCAGCACCGCTTTGAACACGCCGTCTGCCTCCCCCGCCGCCAGCAAGGTCTCGCCCTGGAAATCCAGCACCTGACTGTCGCCGGTATAGGCAAAGCCCTTGCCGTCGGTGCCGATCCGGTTCACCGCCGCCACGTAGCACAGGTTTTCAATCGCCCGCGCCGGCAGCAAGCGGTTCCAGTGCAGACGCCGTGCGCCCGGCCAATTGGCGGTGTACAGCAGCAGATCGGTGTCCTGCGCATCGCGACTCCACACCGGGAAACGCAGGTCGTAGCAAATCAGCGGCCGAATCCGCCAGCCCTTGAGTTCGAACTGCACCTGACGCTCGCCGGGCGTGTAGTGATTGTGCTCACCCGCCATACGGAACAGGTGGCGCTTGTCGTAATGCCAGACTTCGCCGTCCGGGCGTGCCCACAGCAGGCGATTGCGATGGCTGCCATCCGCCGCCTGAATGATCACGCTGCCGGTGATCACTGCATTGAGCTTCGCGGCCTGCGCCTTCATCCATTTGCGGGTCGGGCCATGCTCGGCTTCGGCGAGGGTCTCCGACGCCATGGAGAAACCGGTGGTGAACATCTCCGGCAGGATGATCAGGTCGGCGCCTCGGGCCTGCTCCAGCAGCACGTCGAAGTGCTCAAGGTTGGCCTGACGGTCATGCCAGGCGAGGCTGGTCTGGATCAGCGCCAGATTGAGATCGGGCAACGCACTCAGATCACGCATAGTTTTGCCGCTGCCTCGCGCAGCGTCTCCTCGCGTTTGGCAAAGCACAGGCGCACCAAGCGCTGGCCTTGCGGTGGATCCTGATAGAACACCGACACCGGAATGCTCGCCACGCCATGTTCGCGGGTCATCCAGATCGCCATGTCGACGTCGTTCAAATCAGGGCGAATCTGCGAGTAGTCGACCAGCTGGAAATACGTGCCGGTAACGCGGGTGAAGGTGAAACGCGACGGCGCCAGCAGATCGCAAAACAGGTCGCGCTTGGCCTGATAGAAACCCGGCAGCTCTTCAACGTGTTCCGGGTGCTCGGCCATGTAATCGGCCAGGGCGTATTGCAGCGGTGTCACGCCGCAGAAACTCACGTACTGGTGCACCTTGCGCAGCTCGGCGGTCAGCGCCGGGGGCGCAACCACGTAGCCGGTTTTCCAGCCGGTGACGTGGTAGGTCTTGCCAAACGAACTGACCACAAACGCACGCTGATACAGCTCTTCGTGGGCTAACACGCTGACATGCGGCACGCCGTCGAACACCAGGTGTTCGTAGACTTCATCGCTGATCAGGTAGATGTCGCGCCCACGGATCAACGCTGCCAGTTGATCCAGTTCGGCACGGCTGATCAGCGCTCCGCTCGGGTTGTGCGGAGTATTGATGACGATCATTTTCGTGCGCGGGCTGAGGGCCGCGGCGAGCTTGTCGAAATCGATGGAAAAGTCGGCCGGGTTCAGTTGCACATGCACGCAGCGACCACCCGCCAACTGCGTCGCCGGTTCGTAGCTGTCGTAGCACGGGTCGAACACGATGACTTCGTCGCCGCTGTGGATAACCGCCTGAATCGCACAGAAGATCGCCTGGGTTGCGCCCGGCGTGACGGTCACTTCGCTGTCGGCATCGACTTTCACGCCGTAACTGCGCGCGATCTTCGCCGCGATCTGCTGGCGCAGCGCCGGCAGGCCGGTCATCGGTGAATACTGGTTGTGGCCGCTGGCGATATGCCGACCGACCGCGTCACGCAGGGATTGCGGGCCGTCGAAGTCAGGGAAACCCTGGGACAGGTTGATCGCTCCGGTCTGCGCCGCGAGCTGAGACATCTGCGTGAAAATAGTGATGCCGACGTTCGGCAACTTACTGGTGATCATCGAGGGGTTCCCTGCTCTACACCCGGCTCTGACGGCGGCGCGGGAGAGCCCGAGAATAGCCCATCCGGCGCCCATAAAAAAAGGGCGCTCAACTGAGCACCCTCTTTATCGCCGGACCTGTAGGAGCTGCCGCAGGCTGCAATCTTTTGATCTTGCCTTCAAAGCAAAGTCAAAAGATCGCAGGCTTCGCCAGCTCCTACAGAAGCGGTTGAGCATTCCCACGAAATTGTGGGAACAATCAAATTGATCACTTCTTGTCGCGACGTTTCTTGCTGGCTTTCTTGTTGTGCGACATCAAGCGGCGCTTCTTGTTGACCTGACGGTCGGTCAGCGTGTTCTTGTTGCCTTCGTACGGGTTCTCGCCGCCCTTGAACTCGATGCGGATCGGCGTACCGACCAGCTTCAGCACTCGGCGGTAAGTGTTTTCCAGATAGCGCACATACGACTTCGGCACTTTCTCGATCTGGTTACCGTGGATCACGATGATCGGCGGGTTCGCGCCACCCAGGTGAGCGTAACGCAGCTTGATCCGGCGGCTGTTGACCATCGGCGGCTGGTGCTCGCTGACCGCGTCTTCGAGAATCTGCGTCAGGCGGCTGGTCGGCCAGCGGGTCACCGCGGACTTGAACGAGTTCTGCACCGAGGCGTAGAGGTTGCCCACGCCTGTACCGTGCAATGCCGAAATGAAGTGGATGTCGGCGAAGTCGACGAAGAACAGACGACGTTGCAGCTCGACCTTGACGAAGTCGCGCTCGCTCGGGGTCATGCCGTCCCATTTGTTGATCGCGATCACCAGCGCACGACCGGCTTCAAGGGCAAAGCCCAGCAGGTTGAGGTCGTGATCGACCACACCTTCGCGGGCGTCCATCACGAAGATCACCACGTTGGCGTCTTTGATCGCCTGCAGGGTTTTGACCACGGAGAATTTTTCGACTTCTTCGTGGATCTTGCCGCGCTTGCGCACACCGGCGGTGTCGATCAGCGTGTACTTCTCATCGTTACGCTCGAACGGGATGTAGATACTGTCGCGGGTGGTGCCGGGCTGGTCGTAGACGATGACCCGGTCTTCACCGAGCATGCGGTTGACCAGCGTCGACTTGCCGACGTTCGGACGGCCGATGATGGCGATCTTGATCCCGTCTTTTTCGCTCGGGCCGGGAATGCGCTTGGCTTCCTCGCCTTCGGCAACGATCTCTTCTTCTTCGCCTTCCTGCGGCTCGTCTTCGTCACGCGGGAAATCGCTCAGTGCCGCTTCCAGCAGTTGAGTGATACCACGGCCATGAGCACCGGCGATCGGGATCGCATGGCCCATGCCCAGCGGGGCGAATTCAGCGCGGGCCATTTCCGGGTCGATGTTGTCGACCTTGTTGGCGACCACGTGGGAACGCTTGTTACGCTTGCGCAAGTGTTCGGCGATCATCTGGTCGGCGGCGGTAAAACCGGCCTTGGCATCTACCAGGAACAGCACAACATCCGCTTCTTCAATGGCCAGCAGCGACTGCTCGGCCATTTTTTCGTCCATACCATGTTCGTCACCGGAGATACCGCCGGTGTCGATCAGAATGTAGGAACGCCCTTGCCACTTGGCCTCACCGTACTGGCGATCACGGGTCAGACCGGACAAGTCGCCGACGATGGCGTCGCGAGTCCTGGTCAGGCGGTTGAACAAGGTGGATTTGCCGACGTTCGGTCGGCCCACCAGGGCGATTACGGGAACCATGCGGCTCTCCACTTCGTTATTTCAGAAAATACAAAAGCCGCTGCGAGGCAGCGGCTGGTGCTCGGGGCAACGCCGGTTAGCGCTGCAAGCCCCGCAAATCCGGGGCCGCTTGGGGGTTAACCCCAAGCATAGTTGTTACTTGATGGTCAGGGCTTCCAGTTTGCCGCTGTTGCCATACACATAGATCGTGTTGCCCACCACCAGCGGACGGGCACGCAGGCCGTCACTGTCGATACGCTCACGACCCACAAAACGACCGTCCACCTGGCTCAACAGGTGCAGGTAACCTTCCAGGTCACCGACGGCTACGTAACTGGAGAACACTTCCGGCGCCGACAGCTGGCGGCGAGCCAGCGAGTCGTTGCTCCACAGCGCAGTGGTCGATCGCTCGTCAACGCCTTCAACGGTGCCCGAAGACAGGCTCACGTAAACGTTGCCGAAACCCTGGGCAACACCGGCATAGCTCGATGCATCGCGCTGCCAGAGTTGACGGCCACTTTGCAGATCGAGGGCTGCGACGCGGCCCTGATAGCTGGCGACGTAAAGGGTTTCACCGGACAGCAGCAGACCGCCGTCGATATCGACCACGCGCTCCAGTTCGGAACGACCGGTTGGAATCGCAACGCGCTGCTCCCAGACCGGCACGCCGTTGGAAATGTCCAGGGCAACCACTTTACCAGTCGACAGGCCAGCCACCGCGAGGCGGTTGGTCACGACGGGGGCGCTGGTGCCGCGCAGGGTCAGGACCGCAGGGGTACTGTCGTAAGTCCAGCGACGGTCGCCAGTGGCAGCGTCCAGACCGATCAGACGATCGTCCTGAGTCTGCACCACGACAACGTCACCGTTGTTGGCCGGCGGCGCGAGGACTTCGCTGGAAACCCGGGCGCGCCACTTCTCTTCGCCGTTGATGGCGTCGAGGGCAACGATTTCACCCTTGAGGGTACCGATCGTGACCAGACCGTAACCCACGCCAACGGCGCCGGAAACAGGCAGTTCAAGATCCTTTTTCCACTTCACGTCGCCATTACCGCGATCCATGGCCATAACAATGCCGGTCACATCGGCCGCGTAGATAGTGTCACCATCAATCGCCGGAACCAGCATGTTATAGGTTTCACCCTGACCGTCACCGATCGAACGGCTCCACTGCTTTTGCAGAACCACTTCTTCCTTGAAGTCGGTCAGCTCGGCCGGTGGCAGTTCTTTTTTGCTGTTGCTGCTGCAACCCGCGGCCAGAATGGCCAGAGCCAGCAATGCTGCATGCTTCCAACGGATCACGTCACGCATCCCCTTTGGCCAGGTCGTCGAGCTTGATTTGAAGGCCACCGACTGCCGCTTCATCCGACAGTGCCGCCTTGGCTTTTTGATACGCGGTGTTCGCCTCGTCGGTACGACCCAACTGAACCAGCAAGTCACCCTTGAGTTCTTCGCGAGTGGCCAGGAACGCCTTGTCGGCATCGCCGTCGAGCAGCTTCAAGGCTTCATCAGCCTTGTTCTGCGCACCCAGCACCTGAGCCAGACGCTGACGGGCGATTTCGCCCAGCGCCGGGTTGGCCGGTTTGGCAACGATGGCCTTGAGTTCGGTGGCGGCGTCGTCCAGCTTGCCGCTGTCGACCGCTACCTTGGCCACGAACAAGCTGCCGTACTGTGCGTACGCGGTGCCGCCGAATTCGCTGTTGAGTTTGCCGGCCAGGTCCGCAACGCGGGCAGCGTCAGGCTTGCCGTCCGGGGTCAGCGTGGTTTCCAGCAGTTGCTGATAGAGCACCGAGGCGCCTTGCGCCTGGTTGCTCTGATACTTGTGAAAAGCCTGCCAGCCGAACACGATGACCAGCGCCAACAGGCCGCCGGTGACCAGAGGTTTGCCGTTGCGTGTCCACCAGTCCTTCAAATCCGCCAACTGTTCGTCTTCGGTACTCGACACCCCAATACTCCTTAATCGCTAAATCGGCTGTTTGGACAGCTTCAACCCTGCACGACGCAGGTGGCCAGGTGAGCGGCAAGCGCATCCCAGGCAATGCTTTGTTGTTCGCCCTGGCCACGCAGGGGTTTGAAACCTACCACTTGCTGGGCCATTTCGTCGTCACCCAGGATCAGTGCATACAGCGCACCGCTCTTGTCGGCTTTCTTGAACTGGCTTTTGAAGCTGCCGGCGCCGGCATTGACTTGCAGACGCAGGTTTGGAAGCTGGTCACGTACCCGCTCGGCCAGGGCCAGGCCGGCCAGTTCGGCCTGCTCGCCAAAGGCGCAGAGGTAGACGTCGACCTGACGGGAGATTTCTTCCGGGATCTGCTCCAGGGTTTCGAGCATCAACACCAGACGCTCGATGCCCATGGCGAAACCGACGCCTGCGGTCGGCTTGCCGCCCATCTGCTCGACCAGACCGTCGTAACGACCGCCCGCGCAGACAGTGCCTTGGGCGCCGAGCTTGTCGGTGACCCATTCGAATACGGTTTTGCTGTAGTAATCGAGGCCGCGTACCAGTTTCGGGTTGAGCACGTACGGGATGCCAACCGCGTCCAGACGCGCCTTCAGACCTTCGAAGTGCGCACGGGATTCGTCGTCCAGGTAGTCGGCCATTTTCGGCGCATCGACCAATACCGCCTGAGTGTCGGCATTTTTGGTGTCGAGCACGCGCAACGGGTTGGTTTTCAGGCGACGCTGGCTGTCTTCGTCGAGCTTATCGTGGTGCGCCGAGAGGTACTCGACCAGCGCTTCACGATAGCGACCACGGGACTCGCTGGTCCCCAGGCTGTTGAGTTCGAGCTTGACCGCATCACGGATACCCAGCTCGCCCCACAGGCGCCAGGTCATGATGATCAGCTCGGCATCGATGTCCGGGCCGTCGAGGTTGAACACTTCCAGACCGATCTGGTGGAACTGGCGATAACGGCCTTTCTGCGGACGCTCGTGACGGAACATCGGGCCGATGTACCAAAGCTTCTGCACCTGGCCACCACCGGTGATGCCGTGCTCGAGCACCGCACGCACACACGCTGCAGTGCCTTCCGGACGCAGGGTCAGGGAGTCGCCGTTGCGATCTTCGAAGGTGTACATCTCTTTTTCGACGATGTCGGTCACTTCACCGATCGAGCGCTTGAACAGCTCGGTGAATTCGACAATCGGCATGCGGATCTGCTTGTAACCGTAGTTATCCAGCAGACGCGCGACTGTACCCTCGAAATAACGCCACAGCGGGGTCTGTTCGGGCAGGATGTCGTTCATGCCACGAATGGCTTGCAGAGACTTGCTCACTTTAAATCCTTAAATTCGTTCGGCGCTTCAGTCAGGTCAGCCGCGCGCGATGACCGCTGCGTCAGCTTCGACCTTCTCGGCCGCTTTCTCGCGGATCAGCTTTTCCAGCTCGTCCACCAGATTGTCATTCGTCAGTTTCTGCGACGGCTTGCCGTCGATGTAAATCAGGTTTGGCGTACCGCCGGTCAAGCCGATATGGGCTTCCTTGGCTTCGCCGGGGCCGTTGACCACGCAACCGATCACCGCGACATCCAGCGGCACCAGCAGGTCTTCAAGGCGCCCTTCCAGCTCGTTCATGGTCTTGACCACATCGAAGTTCTGCCGCGAGCAACTCGGGCAGGCGATGAAGTTGATGCCACGGGAACGCAGATGCAAAGACTTGAGAATGTCGTAACCGACCTTCACTTCCTCGACCGGATCGGCCGCCAGCGAGATGCGGATAGTATCGCCAATCCCCTCGGCGAGCAGCATACCTAGGCCCACGGCGGATTTCACTGTGCCCGAACGCAAACCACCGGCTTCGGTGATGCCCAGGTGCAGCGGCTGGACGATTTCCTTGGCCAGCAGACGGTAGGCTTCAACGGCCATGAACACATCGGAGGCTTTCACACTGACCTTGAAGTCCTGGAAATTCAGGCGTTCGAGGTGCTCGACGTGACGCAGCGCGGACTCGACCAGTGCAGCCGGAGTCGGTTCGCCGTATTTCTTCTGCAGGTCTTTTTCCAGGGAGCCGGCGTTGACGCCGATACGGATCGGAATCCCGCGGTCACGGGCGGCATCGACCACCGCGCGCACCCGGTCTTCACGACCGATGTTGCCCGGGTTGATGCGCAGGCAGTCCACACCGAGTTCGGCGACGCGCAGCGCGATCTTGTAGTCGAAGTGGATGTCGGCAACCAGCGGCACCTTGACCAGTTGCTTGATCTTGCCAAACGCCTCGGCGGCGTCCATGTCCGGCACCGAAACGCGGACGATGTCGACGCCGGCCGCTTCCAGACGATTGATCTGGGCAACGGTGGCCGCCACATCATTGGTGTCGCTGTTGGTCATGCTCTGCACAGCGATGGGCGCATCGCCGCCGACAGGCACGTTACCGACCCAGATCTTGCGCGAAACGCGACGTTTGATTGGAGATTCGCCGTGCATGACTTATTGACCCAACTTCAGGCGAGCAGTCTCGCCACTGGTGAACGGAGCGATATCGACCGGTTGGCCGTTGTAGCTGACCTGTGCGGCACGGGCCACACCCAGGCGTACCGCCAGTGGCGGCTTGCCGGAAACCGAGACGCTGTCGCCTTTGTGTTTCAGACCGCTGAACAATACCTTGCCGCGACCGTCGGTGACCTGTGCCCAGCAATCGGCGCTGAACTGCAATTGTACCTGGCCATCGCCTGCCGCCGGAGCAGCCGCTTCTGCGGTTGGCGCTGGAGTGGCCGCCACCACTGGCGCAGTCACGGTCGGTGCCGGAGCAGCCGGAACGTTCGGTGCAGGTGTAGCCGGAGTGGCAACCACCGGAGCCGGAGTATGAGCCGGGGCGGCCGGCGTTACGACCGGTGCTGCTGGTGCCGCGGCCGGAGCGGCAGGCTCGGCACCGGTCGATTCAGCGGAGGTTTCCGACTGTGGCAGCGCCAGAGCGGTCGCGCCCTCGGACTGACCTTCGGCCACGGCCTGGTCTTCCGGCTCGTCGATCGGGTGAATCTGCGTGGTGCCGTCGGCGCCTTCGACTTCAACGTGCTCCGGGGCGAGGCTGGTCAAATCCTTGGTGCGCAGCGAGGTCTGATCCTGCCACCAGACGAAACCGCCGCCGATGACCGCAATCAGCAACAGCAGGCTGACGATCCGCAAAATGGTGTGGGACACCCGCACCGGCTCTTCAATACGACCCAATGCATGCACATTGCTGCCTTGTGAGTCGGTGCCAGTGGACTGGTCGAACTGCTGGACCAGAACGGTCTGGTCCATGCCGAGCAATTTGGCATAAGCGCGAATGTAACCGCGAGCGAAAGTATGCCCCGGCAGCTTGTCGAAAGCGCCAGCCTCAAGATTGCTCAGGGAAGTCACGGTGAGGTTGAGCTTGAGGGCCACTTCGGCCAGCGACCAGCCATTGCTTTCGCGTGCCTGGCGCAAGGTCTCACCGGGATTAACGCGAGTCGCTGCTACAACTTCGGGATGCGCCGCTTTCATCATTGCTCCGACAGGTATTGCTGATATTCCGGCGTACCGGGATAGAGTCGTTTTAATTGCAGGCCGTAACTGGCGGCCTTGTCGCGATCTTCAAACACTTTTGCCAGCCGAACGCCGAGCAATAGACTACGTGCATTTTGCTCGGTTAGCAGGCTGAAACGGTCGTAATAATCACGCGCGGGCACATAATGCCTGTCTTCGAAGGACAACTCAGCCATTTCCAGCAAAGCGCGCGGTTGTTGACGGTTCAGCCGCAGGGCTTTTTCCAGTTGCTGTTGTGCCAGATCCCGCTGCCCGAGCTTCGAGGCGGTCATGCCGAGGTTCTCGAACACCCGCGAACGCTCAGGATACAGGGTATCGGCGGCTGCCTGCTCAAAACGCTCGTAGGCTTCCTTGTAACGCTGTTCTTCGTAGAGAAAACTGCCGTAGTTATTGAGGATTCGTGCATCGGCGGGACGCGAGGACAGGGCTTTGCGGAAATGCTCATCGGCCAGTTTCGGCTCCATTTCGGCCTGGAACACCAGCCCGAGGGCAGCATTGGCATCAGCATCGGAGCCGTCCAGCTCCAGCGCCTTCTTCAGCGGCACCTTGGCGCGCTCGGTCATCCCTTGCTGCAAGTATCCCAGTCCCAGCTGCACGTAGGCGGCACGCGCTTCGTCGCGGCCCTTGCTGGTCTTCATCGGGTTGTAGTCACCCGACAGGACACAACCAGCACACAGGCTGGCCATCAGCAACAGCAGCGCAAAGCGCAGGGACATAGAGATCCTCTCTTAGTTAGTGTTCGCGGCGTTCTGTGCCAGATCGCTGTCGGCGCTCAACTCGCGCACGGCGATGTAACGTTCGCTGCGACGGGTGCGATCCAGCACCTGCCCTACCAATTGACCACATGCGGCGTCGATGTCTTCACCACGGGTGGTGCGGACAGTGACGTTAAAGCCGGCCTGATGCAACTGATCCTGGAACCGACGAATGGCATTGTTGCTCGGCCGCTCGTAACCGGAGTGCGGGAACGGGTTGAACGGAATCAGGTTGATCTTGCACGGAATGTCTTTGAGCAACTCGATCATTTCCACCGCGTGCTCAAGCTTGTCGTTGACGTCCTTGAGCAAGGTGTACTCGATGGTCAGCACACGTTTCTCGCCCAGGGCGGACATGTAGCGCTGGCACGACTCGAGCAGCATCTTAAGCGGATATTTCTTGTTGATCGGCACCAATTGGTTACGCAATGCGTCATTCGGTGCGTGCAGGGACAACGCCAGGGAGACGTCGATGTGCTTGGCCAGCTCATCGATCATCGGCACCACGCCGGAGGTGGACAGGGTCACGCGGCGCTTGGAGATCCCGTAGCCCAGGTCATCCATCATCAGATGCATGGCGGCCACGACGTTGTCGAAGTTCAGCAGCGGTTCGCCCATGCCCATCATCACCACGTTGGTGATGGCGCGGTCGATGGTAGCCGGAACACTGCCGAAGGATTTGTTGGCAATCCACACCTGACCGATGACTTCGGCGGCGGTGAGGTTGCTGTTGAAGCCTTGCTTGCCGGTGGAGCAGAAACTGCAGTCCAGGGCACAGCCTGCCTGGGACGAAACGCACAGAGTGCCGCGTTTGCCCTGGGGAATGTACACGGTCTCGACACAGCTGCCGGACGCCACGCGCACCACCCACTTGCGGGTGCCGTCGCTGGAAATGTCCTCGCTGACCACTTCGGGACCACGGACCTCAGCAACAGCCTTGAGTTTTTCGCGCAAGGCCTTGCTGACGTTCGTCATGGCGTCGAAATCATCGACGCCAAAGTGGTGAATCCATTTCATTACCTGACCGGCACGGAAACGCTTCTCCCCGATTGAGTCGAAGAATTTTTCCATTTCCGGCTGGGTCAGACCCAGCAGGTTAGTTTTCACAGTCGATGTCGTCATGGATTCACCTTCACTCTTTAAGCAATGCTTAGCGAGTGGTTACTTCAGTAGCTGCGAAGAAGTACGAGATTTCGCGAGCAGCAGCGGCTTCGGAGTCCGAACCGTGAACGGCGTTGGCGTCGATCGACTCGGCGAAGTCAGCACGGATGGTGCCGGCAGCAGCTTCTTTAGGGTTGGTAGCGCCCATCAGCTCACGGTTGCGAGCGATAGCGTTTTCGCCTTCCAGAACCTGAACAACCACTGGACCGGAGATCATGAAAGCAACCAGGTCACCGAAGAAACCGCGCTCTTTGTGCTCAGCGTAGAAGCCTTCAGCTTCGGCTTTGGACAGCTGCTTCATTTTCGAAGCAACCACTTTCAGACCAGCCTTTTCGAAACGGGTAACGATTTCGCCGGCAGCGCCTTTAGCAACGGCGTCAGGCTTGATGATGGAGAAAGTACGTTGAACAGCCATGGTGTAACTCCAGAAACAGTAATTTGCGAAAAATTAAACCCGCGAATTATACGCGGGTTCTTGGGTATTGCCTAACCTGCGGGGAGGATCAGTCCAATTCTGCGGCCCAGAGCTCCTGAACCGCCTCGAGCACCTTCTCGCCGACCCGGCCAGAAGTGCTGTCGAAATCCGGCAGCTCAAGAATCATCTGCTGCAGACGGACAAAACCTACAGAGTACGGATCGAGCCCCTCGTGGGCCTCGGCCAGCTCTTCTGCAATACGTTGAACATCATTCCAACCGTAGCTCATGACAGTCTTACCAGTCAGTGCGGCGCTTCGGCCGCATGGTTAAGCGAATATTTTGGAATCTCGACGGTGAGATCTTCTTCACCGACGATCGCCTGACAGGCCAGGCGCGATTGCGCTTCCAGACCCCAGGCACGATCAAGGAAGTCTTCTTCCAGTTCGTCGGCCTCTTCCAGCGAGTCGAAACCCTCGCGAATGATGCAGTGGCAAGTGGTGCAGGCGCAAACGCCGCCGCAGGCACTTTCCATCTCGATGTGGTGTTCGTGAGCCAGCTCGAGAATCGAAGTGCCAGGCTCGGCCTCGACGACCATCCCTTCAGGGCAGAACTTCTCGTGGGGCAGAAAAATGACCTGCGGCATCAGATATCCTCGATTTCATTCAGGTTGCGCCCCGACAGAGCGGCTTTCACCGTCAGATCCATGCGGCGGGCAGCAAAAGCATCGGTCACTTGCGACAGACGCTTGGTCTGTTGCTCGATGGCGTAACCATCGGTGCCTTTCATCAGTTCGGCCAGTTCCTGCATCTGCAACTCGATGACCATGCGCTCTTCGGCGTCGAGCAAGCGCTCGCCATCGGCCTCCAGAGCGCCCTGCACCGCCTCGATCAGACGCTGGGCATCAACTTGCTGCTCGCGCAGGACGCGGGCGACCTTGTCGTCGTTGGCGTGCTGGAACGAGTCCTTGAGCATCTTGGCGATTTCACCGTCGGTCAGGCCGTAGGACGGCTTGACCTGAATGCTCGCTTCAACGCCCGAACCCAGTTCACGGGCAGACACGCTGAGCAGACCGTCGGCATCGACCTGGAAGGTCACGCGAATCTTCGCCGCGCCAGCCACCATCGCCGGAATGCCGCGCAGTTCGAAGCGCGCCAGGGAGCGGCAGTCGCTGATCAGCTCGCGCTCACCCTGCAGCACATGGATCGCCATGGCCGACTGACCATCTTTATACGTGGTGAAATCCTGCGCGCGAGCCACCGGAATGGTGGTGTTGCGCGGAATCACCTTCTCCATCAGCCCGCCCATGGTTTCCAGCCCCAGGGACAGTGGAATCACGTCGAGCAGCAGCAGTTCGCCGCCATCGCGCTTGTTGCCAGCCAGCGTATCCGCCTGGATCGCGGCCCCGATGGCCACCACTTGATCCGGGTCGATTTCGGTCAATGGCTGACGACCGAAGGCTTCGGCAACCGCCTCGCGAACACGCGGCACACGGGTCGAACCGCCGACCATGACCACGGCATGCACGTCTTCCAGTTCGACACCGGAATCACGCACGGCGCGGCGGCAGGCTTTCAGACTGCGGGCAACCATTGGCTCGATCAGCGCATCGAAGGCTTCGCGGGTCAGCTGCGCTTTCCAGTCACCGTAGGCGACTTCGACGCTGGGCGCATCGGTCAGGGCCTCTTTGGCCGCGCAGGCGGTTTGCAGCAGATTGCGTTGCGCACCCGGGTCGAGATCGGCGGACAAGCCGGCGCTCTCGATGATCCAGCCAGCAATCGCGTGATCGAAGTCATCGCCGCCCAGCGCGCTGTCGCCGCCGGTGGCCAGCACTTCGAATACGCCGCCAGTCAGACGCAGAATCGAAATATCGAAGGTGCCGCCGCCCAGGTCATAGATTGCGACCAGCCCTTCGGCATGTTGATCCAGACCATACGCCACTGCCGCAGCAGTCGGCTCGTTGAGCAGGCGCAGCACGTTCAGACCGGCGAGTTTCGCCGCATCCTTGGTGGCCTGACGCTGAGCATCATCGAAATACGCCGGAACAGTAATCACCGCACCGACCAGTTCGCCACCCAGGGTCGCTTCAGCACGCTGACGCAGCACCTTGAGGATGTCGGCGGAGACTTCGACCGGGCTTTTCGGGCCTTGCACGGTGTCGATGAACGGCATGTGCGATTCGCCACCGACAAAGCGGTACGGCAGTTGCTCGCCCAATTGCTTGACGTCGGACAGACCACGGCCCATCAGGCGCTTGACCGACAGTACAGTGTTCAAGGGATCGGAGGACGCGGCCAGCTTGGCCGACTCGCCAACCTCGACGCGGTCGGCGTGATAACGCACGGCGGACGGCAGGATGACCTGCCCGTCAGCGTCGGCCAGTGGTTCGGAAAGACCACTGCGCAACGCAGCGACCAGCGAATTGGTAGTGCCCAAGTCGATCCCCACAGCCAGACGACGCTGGTGCGGTTGAGGACTTTGGCCGGGTTCGGCGATCTGCAGTAGGGCCATCGTGATCAGGACTTATCTGTATATCAGGCGTGCGACCGGAGCGGCACTGGGTTAATCGTCGAGGCGCTCTTCTAACTGGCGCACTTCGTAGGTGAGCTTGTCGAGGAACTGCATGCGCCGCATCAGGCGTTCGGCCTGTTCGCGTTGCGCTGCATCGTCCCAACAGGCTGCGAAGCTTTCGTTCAACTGTTCCTGAGCGACTTTCAAGCGACGCTTGAATACCGCGACACCGTCGAGGTCGGCGCTGTCCTGGAGGTCTTCGAGCTCTTCGCGCCACTGCATCTGCTGCAAGAGAAACTCGGGATCATGCACCGTGACTTCCATCGGCACTTCATGCCCGCTGATGGTCAGCAGGTAGCGTGCGCGCTGGGCCGGACTCTTGAGCGTCTGGTAGGCATCGTTGAGCCGCGCCGACTGCTCGAGCGCCGACCGCTGCTCGCGCTCGGAAGCGTCGGCAAAGCGGTCAGGATGAACACCGCGCGCCAACTCACGATAGCGCGTGGCCAACTGCTCGAGATCCAGGCGGAAGCTCGGTTGCAGCTCGAATAAAGCGAAATGACAAGGAATACCCACGACAAGCCTCAGATGTTGAAGCTTTCGCCGCAGCCACATTCACCGCGGACGTTGGGGTTGTTGAACTTGAAGCCTTCGTTCAACCCTTCCTTGACGAAATCGAGCTCGGTGCCGTCCAGGTAAGCCAGGCTTTTCGGGTCGATGATCACTTTCTCGCCGTGACTTTCGAACACCTGATCCTCGGCAACCACCTCGTCGACAAACTCCAGCACGTAGGCAAGGCCGGAACAGCCTGTGGTGCGAACACCCAGACGAATCCCTTCACCTTTGCCGCGCCCGTCGAGGGAGCGTCGCACGTGTCGAGCAGCCGCTTCTGTCATGCTGATAGCCATCGTTGACTCCTTACTCGTCGCGCAATGCTTAGATCAAGCCTTTCTTCTGCTTGTAGTCGCGAACAGCCGCTTTGATAGCGTCTTCAGCGAGAACCGAGCAGTGGATTTTCACTGGCGGCAGGGCCAGTTCTTCGGCCAGCTGCGTGTTCTTGATGGTCTCGGCTTCGTCCAGGGTCTTGCCCTTCATCCACTCGGTGGCCAGGGAGCTGGAAGCGATTGCCGAACCGCAGCCATAGGTCTTGAACTTGGCGTCTTCGATAACGCCCTGATCGTTGACCTTGATCTGCAGACGCATCACGTCGCCGCACGCCGGAGCGCCAACCATGCCGGTGCCGACATCCGGATCTTCCGCGTTCATCTTGCCGACGTTGCGCGGGTTTTCGTAGTGGTCGATGACCTTTTCGCTGTAAGCCATGGTGCTTAATCCTCACTCATCAGAGAGTCGCTCTTTAAACCCTGCAACCTTGGGCCGCAGGGTCGGTTCGCGGCGACTTGAAATCAGTGTGCCGCCCACTCGATTTTCGAAATGTCGACACCGTCTTTGTACATGTCCCACAGCGGCGACAGAGCGCGCAGCTTGGTAACGGCCTCGCAGACTTTCTGCGCGGCGTAGTCGATTTCTTCTTCGGTGGTGAAACGGCCGAAGGTGAAACGGATCGAGCTGTGTGCCAGTTCGTCGTTGCGGCCCAGGGCGCGCAGTACATACGAAGGCTCCAGGGACGCCGAGGTGCAGGCCGAACCGGACGATACCGCCAGATCCTTGAGCGCCATGATCAGCGACTCGCCTTCAACGTAGTTGAAGCTCAGGTTCAGGTTGTGCGGAACGCGAGCGGTCAGGCTGCCGTTGACGTACAGCTCTTCCAGATGTTCGACCTGCTTGTAGAAGCGGTCGCTCAGGGCTTTGATGCGCACGTTTTCGGCAGCCATGTCTTCCTTGGCCACACGGAACGCTTCGCCCATGCCGACGATCTGGTGCGTCGCCAGGGTGCCGGAACGCATGCCACGCTCGTGACCACCGCCGTGCATGGTCGCTTCGATGCGCACACGCGGCTTGCGGCTGACGTACAGCGCGCCGATGCCCTTAGGGCCGTAGGTTTTGTGGGCGGAGAACGACATCATGTCGACTTTCAGCTTCTGCAGGTCGATCTCGACCTTGCCGGTGGACTGAGCCGCGTCGACGTGGAACAGGACGCCCTTCGAACGAAGCAGCTCGCCAATGGCAGCGATGTCGTTGATGGTGCCGATTTCGTTGTTCACATGCATCACCGACACCAGAATGGTGTCCTCGCGCAGTGCCGCTTCGATCATCGCCGGAGTGATCAGGCCGTCTTCGGTCGGCTCGAGGTAGGTGACTTCGAAACCTTCACGCTCCAGTTGGCGCATGGTGTCGAGGACAGCCTTGTGCTCGATCTTGCTGGTGATCAGGTGCTTGCCTTTGGAAGCGTAGAAATGTGCCGCACCCTTGATAGCCAGGTTGTCGGACTCGGTAGCGCCCGAGGTCCAGACGATTTCACGCGGGTCGGCGTTGACCAGATCGGCCACCTGACGACGGGCGTTTTCGACGGACTCTTCAGCTTTCCAACCGAACACGTGGGAACGGGACGCCGGGTTACCGAAGTTTCCGTCGACCAGCAGGCATTCACTCATCTTTTGCGCAACGCGCGGGTCGACCGGGGTGGTCGCAGAGTAATCAAGGTAAATCGGCAATTTCATGGACTATCTCCTAAATCAGGGCTGGCGTTCCGCTAGCTCTTCGGCTGTCATTCGACGGCGGACGCTTCAATCTTGTCCAGGCGTGGCGCCTTGCTGTTGCAACGGCGCTGGTCCTGACGCTGGGCTACTTCTTGCACCTCACGGCGAGTTACAAGATCAGCCAAGCTGATACCACTTAGAAATTCGTGAATCTGCAGGCTCAGGTCGCACCACAGGTGATGGGTCAGGCAGGTGTCGCCGGAATGGCAATCGCCTTGGCCCTGGCACTTGGTAGCATCAACCGATTCGTTGACCGCATCGATCACCTGCGCCACCTGGATGCCCTGCATGTCGCGCGACAGCTGATAACCACCGCCAGGACCGCGAACACTGGAAACCAGGTTACTGCGGCGCAGCTTGGCGAAAAGCTGTTCGAGATAGGACAGGGAGATGCCTTGGCGCTCGGAGATATCGGCCAGGGACACCGGCCCGTGCTGCGCGTGCAACGCCAGGTCAAGCATGGCGGTCACGGCGTATCGGCCTTTTGTAGTCAGTCGCATGGACAATTACCACGGAGTTCGGAATGGGCGGGAGTATGCAATTCCCGAGCATTTAAGTCAACTATAAGACCTAGTGCTTTAGTCGGGTTTACCCGCAAAAGAGCGCGCGCATCATAGCAAAGGCTGGCGGCGTACAGCCAGCGGTACCGCGTTATCGTTCTTCGCGAGCAGGCTCGCTCCCACATCCGAAAGCATTCAT